>OGPM01001904.1_pt1 | contig 15830 bp, 8 predicted proteins | sample 1552961 | NCBI WGS metagenome assembly OGPM01 (sample SAMEA2580304, study PRJEB22360) | human gut metagenome | biome: human gut; feature: human-associated habitat; material: faeces | place: Denmark | collected 2008/2010
CCATAAGCAGACTCAACATTTTTTACAGCAGAGAGGATTGCCTCTGACATAACATCAGCAGCAAGGGTACCAACCATGTCGCAGTCAGCGGCAATGTTTCCGACAGATAATGCATAAATACTGTCACCATCCGCAGAAGTATGAACCGGACGGATAGAACGTGCATAACCATTGTGAGCCATACCGGCAATCTTGCTGAGCTGACTTTTATCAAATCTTGCATTGGTGATGATCGCGCCGATCGTAGTATTGCCGACAAACTTGTTATCATGTACTTCATAAGAACTGTAAAGTAATTTTGCAGTATCTGCAAATGCACTACGTTCTTCATTAAGCATACCGGCAACGATTCTGCCAGAGTGATGATCATATATGTCGCCAAGAGCATTCACAGCAACAAGGGCACCTACTTTGAGTTCACCAATTTGAACAGCGTAGCTTCCGATACCGGATTTCATGCAATAGTCCATTCCTCTGAACTTACCAACGGTAGCACCGGTTCCGACTCCAAAGTTTCCATCCTGATAATTGTCTGCGTAAGCACCTTTGCAAGCTTCATAGCCCATTTCTTTGTTCGGGCGTACATGAGCATCTGCTACTGTCAGATCAAAAATATCTGACTGACATACCAGTGGGACTTTGGTAACACCAACGTCAAATCCGATTCCCTTTTCTTCAAGAAACTGCATAACGCCTCCAGCAGCATCCAGTCCAAAAGCACTTCCACCTCCGAGAAGAACTGCATGAATGGATTGAGCGGCAGCTAATGGCTTTAAGAGTTCACTTTCACGGGAAGCTGGTCCACCCCCACGGACATCCAGTCCGGCGCACATTCCAGTTTCACTCAAAATAACAGTACATCCTGTTCCACCTGTAAAATTTTGGGCATTACCGATTCGAATGCCCTCAATATCCTTGATAGAAATAGTTTTCATTGAAATTCTCCTGATTCTTAAATTATGATTATGATATCAAATCGAGATTTTGATGTCAAATTTTAGAATTTAAAAAATTTATTACGATACAAATTCTTTGTAATATACAATTGCATCCTGCTCCTTATGCAGTTATAATGAATCTCAGAACTTCTTAAAAAGAAGATTAATGGGGGAAATTGGAGAGGGAAAATATGGATTATCAACAGCTTATTACCTTTATAATGGAAATGATCGGAACGATTGCATTTGCAGCATCAGGAGCAATGGTAGCGGTAGATCGTGCAATGGATATTTTTGGAGTGATCGTACTGGGGGTGACAACGGCAGTAGGCGGAGGTGCAGTTCGAGATGTGATATTAGGAATTGTTCCACCGGCAATGTTTCAGAGACCAATTTATACCATTGTAGCCACATTTACCTCCTGTATCGTGTTTCTGATACTTTATTTAAAAAAAGAGTTTCTGCAGGGACATAACCGTGAAACATATGATAAGATCATGCTGGTTATGGACTCAATCGGTCTTGGAATTTTTACTGTAGTAGGAGTGAATACAGGAATTTCACATGGATATGTGGATTACATGTTTCTGCTGGTGTTTCTGGGAACGATTACCGGAGTTGGCGGTGGATTACTGCGAGATATTATGGCCGGAGTACCTCCGTATATTCTGGTGAGACATATCTATGCCTGTGCTTCAATCGTGGGAGCAATCGTCTGTGTGGTGCTGTATCGGAATTTTGGTGCAGTGGTGTCAATGGTAGGAGCGTCAGCAGTAGTTATATTGGTCAGATACCTTGCGGCACATTACAGATGGAATCTTCCAAAGCTTACCCGAGAAGAATAGTAAAGAAGAAATATAATCATAAACATAGAAAAACAGCCCTTCAGTTGAAGAGCTGTTTTTTAGTGCTAAAAAGGGGGATCAATATATTTTTTACCGAGAAATCATTCAAGAGGCTGTGTGTCCTGAAGTGCCTCGAATCCTTCTTCACCGGTACGGATCTTAACAACATTTTCGATATCATATACGAATACCTTGCCGTCACCATACTGGCCGGTATGAAGAACTTTTTTAGCAGTGTCAATAACTGTTTTGACTGGTACCAGACTGACAACGATCTCAATCTTAATCTTTGGCAGCAGGTTCATATCCATTTCAACACCACGGTAGTAGGAGCGGGCACCTTTCTGTACACCACATCCCATAACATTTGTAATAGTGATACCGGTAACACCGATTTCGTTCATTGCATGCATGAATTCTTCAAGTTTGCTCTGACGTGTGATGATAACAACTTTTGTCAGTTTATGTACGCCTTCTCTTGGAAGGTCAGGAATGGTGTCAACAACTTCAGCAGGTGCAACATTTGCGGAAGTATTTGAAGAAACAGATTTTTTGGCAACACCCATAGGTGCCGGAACTGTCATTGTATCATGTACAACAAATCCATCATAAGCGCTTGTAAGACCATGTTCTTTGGAATCAAGACCTTCGATTTCTTCTTCAGCAGTTACACGGAGACCAACAGTATGTTTGATCGCCTGGAAGATGATGGTCATAGTTACAGCAACCCATGCGATTGTAATGATCATACCGATAAACTGAACACCGAAGCCATGGAATCCACCGCCAACAAGAAGACCTTTCCATTCTGTGCCTGTACCATCTGAGAAAAGACCAACAGCGAGAGTTCCGAATGCACCATTTAAACCATGTACACCAACAGCACCAACCGGGTCATCGACTTTAAGTACTTTGTCAATAAATTCAATACCGAATACAACTACAAAACCAGAGATGATACCAATGATAGCAGCAGATGTAGGTGAAACAGTATCACAACCTGCTGTGATAGCTACAAGACCTGCAAGAGATCCATTCAGTGACATAGAAACATCTGGTTTTTTGTATCTTACCCATGTGATGATAAGAACAGTAACTGTAGCAACAGCTGCTGCAAGGTTGGTAGTTACAAAAATCTTACCTGCTGTTACGATTGCATCACCTTCCATGCTTACAGTAGATGCACCGTTAAATCCGAACCAGCAGAACCAGAGGATGAATACACCTAAAGCACCGATGGTAAGGTTGTGTCCAGGAATAGCTTTTGATTTACCGCTCTTGGAATATTTTCCAATACGAGGTCCAAGGATGATGGCACCGATAAAGGCTGCAACACCACCAACCATATGTACGGCACAGGAACCAGCAAAATCATGAAATCCCATCTGGCTGATGAAACCACCGCCCCAGATCCAGTGACCAGATACCGGGTAAACGATCAGGCTGATCAGGAAGCTGTAGATACAATAGGAAGAAAATTTTGTACGTTCTGCCATGGCACCAGATACGATAGTAGCGGATGTTGCACAGAATACAGTCTGGAAGATCAGAAATGCCCAGAACGGAACACCGTCAGGAAGCATTGCAGAACCATAATTGGCTTCTGTGGCAATACCGCCAATCTTTCCAAAGAATCCATTACCGGCTCCAAACATGATACCAAATCCGACGATCCAGAAGGTAGGAGTACCAATACAGAAGTCCATAAGGTTTTTCATAATGATGTTACCTGCATTTTTTGCCCTGGTAAAGCCAGTCTCTACCATAGCAAAGCCTGCCTGCATAAAGAAGACAAGTGCGGCACCTAAAAGTACCCAGATTGTGTTTACTGATGAATAGTCCATAAAGTTACCTCTCTTTCCCTTAAAAAGTTTAGCAGTTTAACAGTTTCTTAAAATAAAATTGAAAAGGCACGGGAATGATGAAAAATCATTCTCGCGCCTTTACGAATCAAATGTATATGTAAAACAGGGGATGTCTCGTATCGTGTGATTAATGGATGAGGAAATCGATAATGAATTATGAAGTAGTTCATGTTCATAATGACATCCCCCGGTTTTACCATTGTGAAATTATCAATGTATTCTCTTATTCTCAGTCAGAGATGGAGAATAACAGTTTGCCATAGGTTGGATATGGAAGAATAGAATCAGGAATGAGTGCTTCAGCTGCATCCGCAGAAACACGAACTTTTTCCATATCGGTAAGAACAACGCTCTGGTAGAGTTTTGCACTCTTGAGAAGATCTTTGTCAACCTCATATTCTGCCATTGCAGTATCTGCCTTCAGTGTTTCCAGATCTTTGGTCATTGTTTCGGCAAGCTCAGTCAGTCTGGACAGAAGAGATGCTTCTGCGGATACAGAGATACCCGGAACGACAGATTTCTTGAGAGATGCTGTCTGAGCAAGTTTTTCCATATATGTAGTAATACTTGGAAGAAGATCTTTCTGAATGATCTCAACCAGTGTATTTGCTTCAATGTGAAGAGTTTTTACATAGTTTTCCATTTTGATCTCATAACGGGAATGTAGCTCTGCGTCTGTGAAAATATGATGGCTTGTAAGAAGTTTTTCATTCTTTTCATCGATGAAGTGCGGCAGTGCATCTGGTGTGGATACCAGATTATAAAGACCACGTTTTTTGGCTTCTTCCAGCCATTCATCGGTATAACCGTTTCCATTGAAGATAACACGTTTGTGGTCGATGATTGTCTGTTTCAGTAATTCATGTACGGCAGATTCCATTTCATCTGCAGGAACATCTTTCAGTTTCTCATAGAACTGACGCAGAGATTCTGCAACGGCTGTGTTGAGAATGATGTTCGGGTTTGCAACAGAAGAAGAAGAACCGAGCATACGGAATTCGAATTTGTTTCCGGTAAATGCAAATGGTGAAGTACGGTTTCTGTCTGTATTGTCTTTTACAAAGTGAGGAAGTACTTTTGCACCGATATCCATCTGAACAGCACTGTGTCCAACGAAGAATTCATCGTTTTCAATGGCTTTGAGGACTTCTGTCAGTTCATCTCCCAGAAAGATAGAAACAACTGCCGGCGGAGCCTCGTTAGCACCAAGACGATGATCGTTTCCTGCACTTGCAACAGAAATACGGAGCAGATCTGCATAATCATCAACTGCTTTAATAACAGCTACAAGAAATACCAGGAACTGTGTGTTCTCAGCAGGTGTTTTACCAGGATCAAGAAGGTTGACACCGGTATCTGTACTCATGGACCAGTTGTTGTGTTTACCACTTCCGTTGATACCTTCAAATGGTTTTTCATGAAGCAGGCATACCATATTATGCTTGGCAGCGACTTTTTTCATGATTTCCATTGTCAGCTGGTTATGATCGACTGCAACGTTTGTTGTATCAAATACTGGAGCCAGCTCATGCTGAGCAGGAGCAACTTCATTATGTTTTGTTTTGGCCGGAATTCCAAGTTTCCAGAGCTCTTCATCAAGATCATGCATATAAGCAGATACACGAGGCTTCAGAGTTCCGAAATAATGATCTTCCATTTCCTGGCCTTTTGGAGCCGGAGCACCGATCAGTGTACGTCCACAGAAGATCAGGTCTTTTCTCTTATTATAAAGATCTTTGTCTACCAAAAAGTATTCCTGTTCAGGACCTACGGTTGTGTTGATATGTTTGACTTCGGTATTTCCGAGAAGACGAAGAATCTTCACTGCTTCTTTATTCAGAGTATCCATGGAACGAAGAAGAGGTGTTTTCTTATCCAGTGCCTCGCCACTGTAAGAACAGAATGCTGTCGGGATATAAAGTGTACGGTCTTTAATAAATGCCGGTGAAGTAGGATCCCATGCAGTATATCCTCTTGCTTCGAATGTGGCACGAAGACCGCCTGATGGGAAGCTGGATGCATCTGGTTCACCTTTTACAAGTTCTTTACCGGAAAAATCCATAATAACCTGACCATCAACAGTAGGAGAAATGAAACTATCATGTTTTTCTGCTGTAAAGTTAGTCATTGGCTGGAACCAGTGAGTATAATGAGTAGCGCCATGTTCCAGTGCCCATTCTTTCATGGCAACTGCTACGGAGTTGGCAACATCAAGTTCAAGATGAGTGCCGTTCTCAATTGTTTTTTTCAGCGCTTTGTACATATCTTTCGGTAATTTCTCACGCATGATCTTGTCGTTAAAAACAAGACTGCCGTAAAGTTCAGGAATGCTCTGTGCCATAATTAAAATCTCCTTTCGATTCCATTAATCTTATTATCCTCAGATAAACAAAAAAGGCGCCTTGGAATCTAATCCAAAGCGCCGTTGCTTATGTGATGTAGTATACACAAAAAAATCAGGATGTCAATAATTTTTGTGAAAAAAATTTCAAATTTTTTGTTTGGGTAAATGAATTTATTTGTATGGATTTTTGAAAGGACAAGGGTTGACAAAAGTCGATCTTCTATTATAATTTCAGATAGATTCACAGGTGAAATTCACATTGATAAACATTGATAATGGGAGGAAATTCTGATGGCAGGAATTAAGGAAGCCTGTGGTGTATTTGGTATTTATGATCTGGATGGAGGAAATGTTGTTCCATCCATTTATTATGGCCTTACATCACTTCAGCATCGTGGACAGGAGTCTTGCGGACTTGCAGTTTCCAGAACAGACGGAGAGCGTGGTAATGTCCAGTTCCATAAGGATCTGGGACTGGTAAGTGAAGTTCTCAGGGAAGATACCATACGGAATATGGAAGGTGATCTCGGAATCGGACATGTACGTTATTCTACGACAGGTGCATCTGTAGCAGAAAATGCACAGCCTCTGGTATTGTCCTATATTAAAGGGACACTTGCACTGGCACATAACGGAAACCTGATCAATACCCCGGAACTGAAATGGGAGCTGATTCAGAACGGAGCGATTTTTCATACAACGACTGATTCGGAAGTTATTGCGTTTCATGTAGCACGTGAGCGAGTGCACTCCAAAACAGTAGAAGAGGCTGTCCTCAAAACTGCCCGTAAGCTGAAAGGTGGATATGCTCTCGTTATCATGAGTCCGAGAAAATTGATTGGTGTCAGGGATCCGCTTGGACTGAAACCATTGTGTCTTGGAAAACGCGATAATACTTATGTACTTGCATCTGAGAGCTGTGCACTTACCTCTGTGGGCGCTGAGTTTATAAGAGATATTGAGCCAGGAGAGATGATTACGATTTCCAGAAATGGTATTGAGTCTAATAAAGAATTGAGTACCGGTAAACATGCCCATTGTGTATTCGAATATATTTATTTCGCAAGACTGGACAGTATGATGGATGGAGTGAAGATTTATGATGCTCGTATCCGAGGCGGTAAATCACTTGCAAAATCCTATCCGGTAGAGGCTGATCTTGTTACCGGTGTGCCGGAATCTGGTATCCCGGCAGCAAAGGGATATTCGGAAGAATCGGGCATACCGTTTGGCTTTGCTTTTTATAAGAACAGCTATATTGGAAGAACATTTATCAAACCAACGCAGAAAGAACGAGAGTCCAGTGTACATTTGAAACTCAGTGTTCTGGATTCTGCGGTCAAAGGCAAACGAATCGTTCTGGTGGATGATTCCATTGTCCGTGGAACAACGATTGCAAACCTTATCCGTATGCTTAAAAAAGCAGGCGCACTGGAGGTACATGTACGAATTAGTTCTCCGCCGTTCCTGCATCCATGCTATTTTGGAACAGATGTACCATCTAATGATCAGCTGATTGCCAGCAATCACAGTGCACAGGAAATCTGTGAGATGATCGGAGCAGATTCTCTTGGATATATGCAGAGTGATTACCTGGAGGGAATGGCAGGTCACCTTCCATTATGTAAAGCCTGCTTTGATGGTAAATATCCGATGGATGTGGAAGCAGAACTGAACAAAAAAATTGACTGCGGATGTTGAAAATTATAGAAATTACATATTTACAAACGAAAAAAAATAAGGTATAGTAAATCTCATATTTTAAGAGCTTATCTGACAAAGGCGTCAGAAGCGATAGAGGGAATTGTCCCTTTGTCTGCTTCTGACGCCTTTTGTTTAAGATATAAAATGGAGGAGGAAATCGATAATGGCAGTAAAATACGTTTTTGTTACAGGTGGTGTTGTATCCGGCCTTGGTAAAGGAATCACAGCAGCTTCCCTTGGAAGACTTCTGAAAGCACGTGGATATCAGGTAACAATGCAGAAGTTTGATCCTTATATCAATATTGATCCGGGTACCATGAACCCAATCCAGCATGGAGAGGTTTTTGTTACAGATGATGGTACAGAGACAGATCTGGATCTTGGACATTATGAGAGATTTATTGATGAGAGCCTTGATAAAAACTCGAATGTAACGACCGGAAAGGTCTATTGGTCTGTATTACAGAAAGAACGTCATGGAGACTTTGGCGGAGGTACTGTGCAGGTCATCCCTCACATCACCAATGAGATTAAGAGCCGCTTCTACAGAGCGAAGGAACAGGATGAAGAAAAGATTGCGATTATAGAGGTTGGTGGAACTGTTGGTGATATTGAAAGTCAGCCGTTTCTTGAGTCTATTCGTCAGTTCCAACATGATGTGGGACATGACAACGCGATTCTGATTCATGTAACACTGATTCCTTATTTGAAAGCATCTGAAGAGATGAAGACAAAACCGACACAGGCCAGTGTAAAAGAACTTCAGGGAATGGGAATTCAGCCGGATGTTCTGGTATGCAGAAGTGAGCATCCACTGACTGATGAAATCAAAGGAAAGATTGCACTGTTCTGTAATGTACCGGTCAGCCATGTGCTGCAGAATCTTGATGTAGAATATCTTTATGAAGCACCTCTTGCCATGGAGCGTGAAAAACTGGCAGATGTGGTACTGGAATCTTTAAGACTGGAGAATCGCAAACCGGATCTTACCGAATGGACACAGATGGTCAATGACCTGCGCAATCCGGAAAGCACTGTAAATATTGCCATGGTAGGAAAATATACACAGCTTCACGATGCATATCTGAGTGTTGTGGAAGCACTGAAACATGGTGGGATTTCATGCAAAGCAAAAGTAGAGATCATATGGATTGATTCTGAAGAATTGAATGAAAAGAATCTGGATCAGATGCTTCATAAAGTAGACGGTATTCTGGTTCCGGGTGGATTTGGAAACAGAGGTACCGAAGGTATGATTCTGGCAGCGCAGTATGCCCGTGTACACAAAATTCCGTATCTTGGAATCTGCCTTGGCATGCAGATGGCAATTGTTGAATTTGCAAGACATGTTCTGGGATATGAAGATGCGAACAGTATAGAACTGGATCCTGCAACCAAACATCCGGTAATTGCACTGATGCCGGATCAGGAGAGCGTAGAAGATCTGGGAGGTACGTTGAGACTTGGAAGTTATCCGTGTGTATTGGCAGACAGTTCCAGAGCACTTGAACTTTTTGGAAAGAAAGAAATTCAGGAACGTCACAGACATCGTTATGAGGTAAACAATGCATATCGAGAAGAACTTGCAGCGAAAGGAATGACGATTGCAGGAACTTCACCGGACGGACATATCGTAGAGATGATAGAGATCAAAGATCATCCATTTTATGAAGGAACACAGGGACATCCGGAATTTAAATCAAGACCGAACCATGCACACCCACTGTTCCGCGGATTTGTAAAAGCAGCAGATGAATATGCAAAACTGAAACTGAGCCGACAGGCACAAAATCAGGAATAAAAAATAAAAGGAGTGAGACAGGACGAGAAAAAGTCTTGTTTTATTCCTGTCGCAGATAGAAAGGATAAATGACCATGCAGGAAGTAAGGAGAGAAGATCAGGGACTGTACCGTCGCGAATTCGAGCATGATAACTGCGGTATTGGTGCGGTTGTAAATATAAAAGGTAAAAAGACCCATGATACGGTTGCCAATGCGCTCAGAATCGTAGAACATCTGGAGCACCGTGCAGGTAAAGATGCAGAAGGTAAGACTGGTGACGGTGTCGGAATTCTTCTGCAGATTTCACATAAATTTTTCAAAAAAGCCTGTAAGAAAGAGGGCTTTGATATTGGTGGAGAAAGAGAATATGGTATTGCACAGTTCTTTTTCCCACAGCATGAGATCAAACGTGCACAGGCAAAGAAAATGTTCGAGATCATTGTGGAAAAAGAAGGCCTGGAACTTCTTGGCTGGAGAACTGTTCCGGTAATCCCGGAGGTGCTTGGACATAAAGCCAGAGAATGTATGCCTTACATTATGCAGGCATTTATCAAAAAACCAGATGAGGTAGAAAAAGGACTTCCGTTTGACCGTATGCTCTATATTGCACGTCGTGAGTTTGAACAGAGTAACGACAATACTTATGTAGTATCTATGAGCAGCCGTACGATCGTATACAAAGGTATGTTCCTGGTAGGACAGCTGAGAACATTCTTTGCTGATCTTCAGAACCCTGATTATGAGTCTGCAATTGCGATGGTTCATTCGAGATTCAGTACGAATACAAATCCGAGCTGGGAGAGAGCTCATCCGAACCGTTTTATGGTTCACAATGGTGAGATCAATACAATCCGTGGAAATGCAGATAAGATGCTTGCCAGAGAAGAAAATATGGAATCTCCATATCTGAAGGGACAGCTCCATAAGGTTCTTCCGGTCATTGACCGTAAGGGATCTGACTCAGCTATGCTTGACAATACTTTGGAATTCCTTGTAATGAGTGGAATGGAACTCCCACTTGCAGTGATGATCACTATTCCAGAACCGTGGGCTAACAATGATACAATCTCACAGGATAAGAGAGATTTTTATCAGTATTATGCAACTATGATGGAGCCATGGGATGGACCGGCGTCTATTCTTTTCTCTGATGGTGATGTCATGGGAGCTGTACTTGACCGTAATGGTCTGCGTCCGTCAAGATATTATATCACCTCTGACGGCTACATGATCCTGTCTTCAGAAGTTGGTGTTATGCCGATTCCGGAAGAGAAAATTGTTCTGAAAGAAAGACTCCATCCTGGAAAAATGCTTCTGGTAGATACCGTCGCAGGTAAGGTAGTCGATGACGATGAGCTGAAAGAAAAATATGCAGCTATGCAGCCATATGGAGAATGGCTGAACAGCAATCTGGTTCAGTTGAAAGATATCAAAATTCCGAATGTACGTATGGAAGAATATACACCGGAGCAGCGTGCACGCCTGCAGAAAGCATTTGGATATACTTACGAACAGTACCGTACTTCAATCAGAAATATGGCACTGAATGGAGCAGAAAGTATCGGTGCTATGGGTGTTGATACTCCACTGGCAGTACTCTCCAATCAGCATCGTCCTTTATTTGATTATTTTAAACAGCTTTTTGCACAGGTAACCAACCCGCCGATCGATGCTATCCGTGAGGAAATCGTAACCTCTACCAGTGTGTATGTTGGTAAAGACGGAAACCTTCTTGTACAGCAGCCAGAGAACTGTCATGTACTGAAGATCATGCATCCGATCCTTACAAATACAGATATGCTCAAGATCAAAACCATGAATCACGAAGGCTTTAAAGTTGCGGTTGTTTCTACCCTTTATTATAAGAGTACAAAGCTTGAGAGAGCAATCGATCGTCTTTTTGTTGAAGTTGATAAAGCATATCGTGATGGTGCAAACATCCTTGTACTTTCAGACCGTGGAGTAGACGAAAATCATATGCCGATTCCGTCACTACTGGCTGTTTCCGCAGTACATCAGCATCTTGTAAAAACGAAAAAAAGCACTTCCCTTGCAATCATTCTGGAATCCGGAGAACCAAGAGAGGTTCATCATTTTGCGACACTTCTTGGTTATGGTGCAAGTGCGATCAATCCATATCTTGCACTTGAGACGATTCGTGAACTGATTGATAATCGTATGCTCGACAAAGATTATTATGCTGCTGTAGAAGATTATAATCATGCAGTCTTAAGTGGTATTGTAAAGATTGCATCTAAAATGGGTATCTCAACGATCCAGTCTTATCAGGGTTCACAGATATTTGAGGCAATCGGTGTTTCACAGGATGTGATCGATAAGTACTTTACAGGTACTGTAAGCCGTGTAGGTGGAATCACTCTGGAAGATATTGAAGATAATGTTGAAAAACTGCACTCAGAAGCATTTGATCCATTAGGCTTGGATACGGATCTTACTCTGGACAGTGTCGGTGCACATAAAATGAGAAGCCAGGGTGAAGAGCATAAGTACAATCCACAGACAATTCATTTGCTTCAGGAATCTACCTGGACAGGCAGCTATGATCTGTTTAAACAGTATACTGCACTGGTAGACAAAGAAAGTCATGGAGCTCTTCGTGGACTTCTGGAATTTAACTATCCGGAAAATGCTATTCCGATCGAAGAAGTTGAAAGCGTAGACGATATCGTTAAGCGCTTTAAGACAGGTGCAATGTCCTATGGTTCTATCTCACAGGAAGCTCATGAGACTCTTGCAATTGCAATGAACCATCTGCATGGAAAATCCAATACAGGTGAAGGTGGAGAAAGTGCTGAACGTATCGCATCTGCAGGCAGTAAAGACGACCGTTGTTCTGCAATCAAGCAGGTAGCGAGCGGACGATTTGGAGTAACAAGCCGTTATCTGGTATCAGCAAGAGAAATCCAGATCAAGATGGCTCAGGGTGCAAAACCAGGTGAAGGGGGACATCTTCCGGCTAAAAAAGTATATCCGTGGATTGCAAAGACACGTCATTCTACACCTGGAGTCAGCCTGATCTCACCACCGCCGCATCATGATATCTATTCGATCGAGGATCTTGCACAGCTCATATATGACTGTAAAAATGCGAACAAAGATGCAAGAATTACAGTAAAACTGGTATCAGAAGCCGGTGTCGGTACAGTTGCAGCCGGTGTAGCCAAAGCGGGAGCAGGCCTGATACTGATCTCCGGATATGACGGAGGAACCGGGGCAGCACCAAGAAGCTCTATCCATAATGCAGGACTTCCATGGGAACTGGGACTTGCAGAGACGCATCAGACACTGATTCAGAATGGCTTAAGAGAAAGAGTCCGTATCGAGACAGACGGTAAGCTGATGAGTGGTCGTGATGTGGCGATCGCAGCGATCCTTGGAGCAGAAGAATTCGGATTTGCAACTGCGCCGCTGGTAACGATGGGGTGCGTAATGATGCGTGTATGTAATCTGGATACCTGCCCAGTCGGTGTGGCAACGCAGAATCCGGAACTGAGAAAACGTTTCCGTGGAAAACCGGAATATGTCGTGAACTTTATGCGTTTTATTGCAGAAGAACTGCGAGAATATATGGCAAGATTCGGTGTCCGTACACTGGATGAACTGGTTGGAAGAACAGATCTTCTAAAAGTAAAGGAAGTGGCAACTTCAGAACGTGCAGCCACACTGAATCTGGAACAGATTCTCGATAATCCATATGAAGGCACAAAGACACCGATGACATTCAATCCGAAGAAAGTCTTCGATTTTGAATTGGAGAAAACTCTGGATGAAAAAGTTCTGGTCAGAGAATTGCTCCCGGCGGTAGAGAAGAAACAGAAGAGAAGCATTGAAATAGATGTGACAAATACGAACCGTACATTTGGTACAATCTTTGGTTCGGAGATTACGAGAAGATATCCGGAAGGTTTGGTCGAAGACAGCTATGTAGTACATTGTAAGGGTGCCGGCGGACAGTCCTTTGGCGCATTTATTCCGAAAGGACTGACACTGGAACTGACTGGTGACAGTAATGACTATTTCGGAAAGGGACTTTCCGGCGGAAAACTTGTAGTATATCCACCAAAAGGAATACGCTATAAAGCGGAAGAAAACATTATCATCGGTAACGTGGCACTCTATGGGGCAACCAGCGGTAAAGCATTCATCAACGGTGTGGCAGGAGAGCGTTTTGCAGTACGTAATTCCGGTGCGACAGCAGTTGTAGAAGGTGTAGGAGATCACGGATGTGAATATATGACAGGCGGACGCGTAGCAGTCCTTGGCGGAACAGGTAAGAACTTCGCAGCCGGTATGAGCGGTGGAGTTGCTTATGTACTGGATATGGAAAATGATCTTTATACAAGAGTCAATAAAGAGATGGTTCATATTGAACATGTGACAACCAAGATCGATGTCGGAGAATTAAAGAGCATGATCGAAGAACATGTTGCCAATACCAATTCGGAACTTGGTAAGAAGATTCTGGATAACTTCACTGAATATCTTCCGAAATTCAAGAAGATTATTCCGATTGATTATGAACGTATGCTGACAACCATCCTTCAGATGGAAGAACAGGGCATGAGCAGTGAACAGGCAAAGACAGAAGCATTTTATGCGATCAAAGAAGGAAGATAGGGGGTAAGAACAGTGGGAAAAGCAACAGGATTTATGGATTATGACAGGCAGGATAAGATGGCTGAAGATCCAAAAGAGCGAATTAAGCATTTTAAAGAGTTTCATACACCTCTGTCAAAAGAAGAACAGGAGCTGCAGGGAGCCAGATGTATGGCATGTGGCGTGCCGTTCTGCCAGTCCGGTCAGATGCTGATGGGAATGGCAAGCGGATGCCCTCTTCACAACCTGGTACCGGAATGGAATGATCTGATCTTTCAGGAAAACTGGGAAGAAGCATATTACAGACTGAAAAAGACAAACAACTTTCCGGAATTTACATCAAGGGTATGTCCGGCACTCTGTGAGGCTGCATGTACATGCGGACTGAACGGAGATGCAGTTTCAAGTAAGGCGAATGAATATAGCATTATTGAAAATGCATACAAAAAAGGTTATGCAGCAGCAAAACCGGTAAAGGTAAGAACCGGTAAGAAGGTTGCAGTTGTAGGTTCCGGTCCGTCGGGACTTGCAACTGCTGATATGCTGAACAGAAGAGGACACAGTGTGACTGTCTTTGAAAGAGAAGATAAAATCGGTGGACTCCTCCGATATGGTATCCCGAATATGAAACTGGAAAAGCAGTTCATTGATCGCAAGATTGCAATCATGGAAGAAGAAGGGGTTCAGTTTGTGACAGGATGTAATATCGGAAAAGATAAGAAAGCAGCTACATTATTAAAAGAATTTGACCGTATAGTACTTTGCTGCGGTGCATCAAATCCAAGAGATATTAAAGTACCAGGAAGAGAAGCCGAAGGCATCTATTTCGCAGTAGATTTCTTAAAATCAACAACAAAAGCACTCTGGAAAAATGCAAAACAGAATGCAGATGGAACCTATGACCTGAGTCTGAAGGAAGGCACATACATTTCCGCAAAAGGAAAAAATGTTATGGTCATCGGTGGAGGAGATACAGGAAATGACTGTGTGGGAACATCGATGAGACATGGTGCCAAGAGTGTACTGCAGCTTGAGATGATGCCGAAAGCTCCGGATGAACGTACAGAGATGAATCCTTGGCCGGAGTGGCCGAGAGTCTGCAAGACAGATTACGGTCAGCAGGAAGCCGCTGCCGTATTTGGACATGACCCACGTGTATACCAGACAACCGTCAAAGAATTCAAAAAAGACAAAAACGGTAAAGTCTGCAAGGCAGTTCTGGTGAAATTAGAGCCGAAAAAAGATGAAAAGACAGGCCGTATGATGATGGCAGAGGTGGCCGGAAGTGAATACACGGTGGATGTAGATCTGGTATTGATCGCAGCAGGATTCCTGGGAAGTCAGGATTATGTGACCAAAGCATTTGGCGTAGAAGTAAATGAACGCACAAATGTTAAGACTGCAGCCGGAGCATATAGTACAAATGTTAAAAATGTCTTCACAGCAGGCGATATGCACAGAGGACAGTCACTGGTTGTGTGGGCAATCCGTGAAGGGCGCGAGGCTGCAAAAGCTGTAGATATCAGTTTGATGGGATATACGAATATGTATGTCCAGTAGTGAAAAAGTACAGCAAAAGGATGGGCGAAAAATTTCCTTGCATAAAATAAAAAGCTGAATTATAATAGGAAAGAACAGGTCGGAGTCATATATTCCGGCCTGTAATTGTTACAAAAGTATTAAAAAATGTTGCAATTTGCTCTATGTTGAGCTATAATAGCAATCAGATGCGGAA
>OGPM01001906.1_pt1 | contig 15809 bp, 12 predicted proteins | sample 1552961 | NCBI WGS metagenome assembly OGPM01 (sample SAMEA2580304, study PRJEB22360) | human gut metagenome | biome: human gut; feature: human-associated habitat; material: faeces | place: Denmark | collected 2008/2010
GTACATTGCATGTGCACCGGCCCCGCCCGCCTGCGAAGCCTGTCATATATGCAGCTAAACCCAAAAACATACTGGAAAGTTTATCATCCTTTATGTCTTGATAAAACTTCCCGGGCTTTTTCTTCCCTCTTCTATAAAATATAAAACAGAAAAAAGGTGATAGTGTGAATTAACTTTAATTCAACCTTAAAAGCCAAAATGACTCTGCGATATTCCTTATAAAAGGATACCGAAGAGCCATTTTGTTTTTATAAAACTATTCAACTTAATTTCGTCTCAAAGCCTCGATCGGACTGAGTTTTGCAGCTTTCTTCGCCGGATAGATTCCAAAAAATACACCGACCGCACAGGAGAAAAGTGTTGCCGCCAGAATCACTGTCGGGCTGATTCCCGGTGTGATCGTCATTCCCATGCTTCCACTCATGATAGAACAGATTCCATAACCTGCAAGAATTCCAAGAATAATTCCAATCACGCCTCCCATAACTGTAAGGATTGCCGCTTCCGCAAGGAACTGTAACATAATAGAAGAGGTCTTGGCGCCAAGTGATTTACGGATTCCAATCTCACGTGTTCTTTCTGTAACAGATACCAACATAATATTCATAACACCGATTCCACCTACCAAAAGAGAAATTCCGGCAACAAATGAAATAAATGCCGTCACCATACCGAGCATTTCATTCATTGACTGCAGGACATCCTGGAAACTCTGCACATGAAAATAGTCTTCCCCTGCGCACTGATGACGTTTCTCCAAAAGATGCACGACCTGATCTGCAACGATCTGTGAATCTAGTGTTTTGTCTGCCTGAACCACTGTAATGGAATAAAATTCATCGGTTCCACCCACAAGATCATCCATGGAAGAATACGGAACATTTACCGTAACCGGCATTCCATCATAAGTATAACTTACGAATGTTCCATTTTCTTTCTGCGTAGTGACACCCATGATGCGAAAAGATTTTGAAGAATCATAACAGGTAATATCAAGGCTCATACCAACAACATCATCTGTACCAAAAAGCTGCCTGGCATCTGTATCTGAGATTACACATACATTTTTGCCCTCTTCAATCTCTGTCTCGCCAAAATAACTTCCATATTTCATATCGGAATTATTGATCATTTTGGCATCGGGACCTTCACCTGTCAGCATGATAGAAAAATTCCCCTTACCGGTCACCGTTTCACCATCGTAATTGTTTGAAACACTAACACCACCTACTGTATCGAGCTTACGGATTTCCTGTACATCATCCGGTGTGATCCATTCATCTTCCGTCATGGCATCATTACTGACATCGATAGCGATCAGCCCTGAGCCAATTCCATCGATCTCACTGTTCATCTGATTCTTCGTTCCTTCGCCGATGGAAACGATTGCAATGACCGAAGCAATGCCAATAATAATTCCCAGCATGGTAAGAAATGAACGTCCTTTATTTGCCCGGATATTCTGGACAGCCATTTTTATATATTCATATAATCCGCCCATCAGACACCTTCTTCTGCATTATCTGTCTCTGTATTTTCACCATTCACATCTCCGGATCTATCAGCAGCTTCTGCCTGCATTCCCTCTTCCAGGAAACCAAGGTCACGGATAACTTCATCACCTTCTTTAATGCCGTCAAGCACTTCTACATATTCGTCCGAACTGATTCCTGTTGTGATATCCTTTTTGGTAATAACCCCATTCTCAAGTACATAACAGAAAGAGCCCTCTTTTCCTATATTAACTACTTCAGACGGAAGTACAACTACATTGTCCACCTCTTCTGCATGAATCGTTACTTTGGCATCCACACCAAGAAAAATATCTTCATCCGGATTCTTGATACGAATATCCGCAGAAATCAAAGAAGCACCTTTTTCATTCTGAGTAGCAACATGGCTGATACTCGTTACTTCACCTTCATAAATTTTTCCTGCAATGGTGATGTCCGCAGACTGACCTTCTTTCACTTTATCATAATCGTATTTCGAAACATTTACATTCACATCTACTTTATCAGTATTCTGTAAAGTAAACAATTCCATTCCCTGTGTTGCAGTTGCACCTTCAACCACAGAAACTTTTGTAACCACACCATTAAAATCAGCCTTGATTCCTTTCTTTGCTGCTTCTACAAGTTCCTGTGCAGACATCTGATCCAGTTCAGAAAGATTATTGGTAATTTCCATTTTTTCTTTTTCTTCTTCGGTGGATGGTTCACATCCGATGGCTTCTTTTCTTTTCCTGATGGTGGTGTCACCGGAATCTTTTTTCTTTTTCTTCTTCAGTCACAGCACCCGTATCTGCTTCTGCAGCCGCTTCCTTCGAGGAAAGTTCTGACTGAAGTTCTGCAAGATTATTACTTGCTTTTTCAAGTTCATTCTCCAGTGCAGTAGTATCCGCTGTCACAGCAGTATCATCCGTGCTGGAAGAAGCAGATGCAGAAACATCTGCAGACGTTCCGTCAGAAACAATGTCAGCCTCGCCGGTGAAGTCAGACATTACCGGAGCAGCCGGCTTCTGCGCTTTATAATCTTCATAAGCTGTTTTTGCATTCTGATATGTAATCTGCGCTTCACTTCTCATCTGCTCTGCTATCTCAAGTGCATTTTCATTATCATCACTCTGGTCTGCAGACCACGCCTGAAAAGCCATCTGATAACTGTTCTCTGCCTGATTGTAATCCGACTGTGCCTGATTCATTTCATTGTTCAGTGTATTCAGCTGATTTTGATACGCAGGAAGGGTTTCATTCTGATATGTAGTCTGTGCCTGTGCATATTCACGCTGTATTTCCTGCTGCTGTGCCTCCTGTGCGGCAGCTGCATCTGCCTGTTTCTTTGCTGCAGCTTTGGAAGATGCTGCCTGTGCATTGGCATTTGCCTGCGAAATCCTTGCTTTCAGACTTGCAACATAATTTTCCTGAGCGGCAACCTGCTGTTTTAGACTTGCCGCATCACCTGCCGCATTCTGTTGCTTCCGAACTGCCTCATCCGATTTTTTTAAAGTATTTTTCATATCCAGTTTTCCGGACTCTACATTCAGATCAGCTTTCTTCGCCTCTCTCTCCAGGTCTTTTTGATCAAATTCGATCAGGCTGCTTCCTGCTTTTACAGTTTCCCCTTCTTTCAACGCAGCTGTATCAACTTTGGCATTGACAGGAGAAAAATATGTTTTCTGTTCTTCACTTACTACTGTACCACTGATTTCTACCGTTTGCTGAACATTATCGCGGACAGCTGATACTGTTTTCACCTGCGGAATTGCCGAATCCGCTGCATTCATACTGCCATAGATATTGACACCGGCTACTACTGCCACGACCAGAATCCCAACTCCGATCACCAGTTTCTTTTTGGACTTTTTCTTTTTCATTATGCCTCCTCCTGGTCAAAATCCGGATTGATTGTATCCGATTCTATCTTACCATCCATGATACGCACTACACGTCTTGCCTGTGCTGCAATACCATTATCATGCGTGATCAATATTACTGTTCTTCCTGTTTTATGCATTTTCTTTAAAATTGCAAGAATCTCCTTACTGGATGCAGAATCCAGGTTTCCTGTCGGCTCATCTGCAAGAATGACCGGAGGCTGTGCAGCGATTGCTCTTGCAATTGCCACACGCTGCTGCTGCCCACCGGACATCTCACTTGGCTTATGATCCATACGTTTTTCCAGGCCAACCATTTTCAGAGATTCGATAGCCAGTTCATGTCTCGTCTTACGATCAATTCCACGATAGATCAGCGGCAATTCTACATTTTCAATTGCATTCAGATTTGCAATAAGATTAAATCCCTGAAAGATAAATCCAATTTCATGGTTTCTTACCTCCGAGAGTTCATTGTCCGTCATTTCGGACACATCAGTCCCGTTCAGATAATACTTTCCCGAGGTAGGCACATCGAGACACCCAAGCATATTCATAAAAGTTGACTTGCCAGAACCTGATTGCCCGATGATTGCCACCAGTTCTCCTTTTTTTATTTCAAGGCTCACATGATCCAGGGCTCTTACTTCATTTTCGCCGGGATTATAAATCTTGCAAAGGTCTTCCACCTTGATCAGCGTATCATTCATATTCTGCATTCTCCTTTGATGTCGCTGTTTATTGTTTCTGTATTATGCTTATTTTTTTCTGGCACCAGAATCTCTGTCATGCATTTTTAAGAAACGCTTTGTATGCTTTCTTCGCCTCATAAATATCGGCTTTGCTTGTTACTTCCCACGGTGCATGCATACTCAGGACCGCCACACCACTGTCTATCACATTCATTCCGTAAAGTGCTGCGATATAAGCGATCGTTCCGCCGCCTCCCACATCTACTTTGCCAAGTTCTGCTGTCTGGAAGGCAACATTACTGTCATCAAAAATGCAACGTACTTTTGCCACATACTCTGCATTGGCATCGTTAGATCCGGACTTTCCTCTTGCACCTGTAAATTTATTAAGAACGATTCCTCTTCCAAGATATGCTGCATTTTTCTTTTCGAAGCATTCTCCGTAAGCCGGGTCATAGCCTGCACTTACATCAGAAGAAAGCATAAAGGAATTCTTAAGAGTTCTTCGGAGTGCCAGTCCGGAATAACATCCCATAGCTTCTAGAAGCTCTGCCACAGTATTTTCGAAGAAATTAGACTGCATGCCAGTAGCTCCTACACTTCCAATTTCTTCTTTGTCCGTCAAAAGACAGCAGCTGGTACGTTTTGGTGCTTCCATCTCAAGCATTGCCACAAAAGAAGTATATGCGCAGACACGGTCATCCTGTCCATATGCTGCGACCATACTGCGGTCAAGTCCGCAGTCACGAGCTTTGCCCGCCGGAACGATCTCCAGTTCTGCTGAAAGAAAATCCTCTTCCTCTACACCATATTTTTCTCCCAGAATCCGAAGGACATTATTTTTGACTGCTTCCTTCTTCTCGTCCTTTTCCTCTTTCAGTGGTCTGCTGCCGATCAGAATGTCAAGATTCTCGCCCTCGATCACCTCTGCGGCCTTTTTCTGGAGCTGTTTACCTGCAAGATGAATCAGAAGATCTGTGATATATACGACCGGATCATCCTCATCTTCACCAACATTCACATTTACTACTGTACCATCCTTCTTCACGATCACACCATGAATCGCCAACGGAAGTGCTACCCACTGATATTTCTTCACCCCGCCGTAATAATGGGTATCCAGATATACCAGATCCGTATCTTCATATAAAGGATTCTGTTTTACATCCAAACGTGGAGAATCAATGTGCGCTCCAAGAATATTCATTCCCTTTTCTATCGGTTCCTGTCCGATATGGAACATAGCCATGATCTTTTTCATGCCGACAGCATAGATCTTATCTCCGGCTTTGATCTGCTCACCGGATGCAAGTTTATTTTCTAATGAAACATATCCTGCTGCTTCTGCTTCTCTGGTAAGCTCCAGGACACATTCACGCTCTGTCTTACCGGCATCCAGAAATGTACGATAATTTTTTGCAAGTTTCTCCAGTTCCTTCTCATCTGCTTCCTCATAAGAAAGCCATGCATTTCTTCTTTCCATAATATATAAAACCACCTTTCGTTTGATTCTCAAAATTCTTTCAACATTATACGCCAATATTTTACGTATTTCTACATTCTTCCAGATTCTTAATAAAGATATAAGATTTGTATAAGAAATTTGGCTCTTCCTATCATTTTCTTCACAGTTTCTTTTTTATTATATCCCGAATCGCTTGCATTTCTGCATCTTCCCGCTCTATAATAATTTTGTTTTTTCAAGAATGCTTCCGGCTTCATAATTATATTGATATCCTGACTTTATAATAGTTACAGCCGAACTTTAAATGTACCTTAAATACACAGATAAATCACACTTTTTATAAAGGAGTTTTTCATGCAGCAGGCAACTGAATTAAAAAAGCAGCTTCAATCCATCCACAGAAAAAGTTATCCCGCCTACAAATCTCTGAAAGGCAGTTACCAGTTTGGGCATTATATCCTTTCCATCGATCATGTACAGGGAGATCCTTTTGCATCTCCCTCCCACATCAGTGTCCATATTTCCCGCAAAGATGCCGGTTTTCCGGATGCCTACAGCAAAAACAATCTCACATGTATCACCCTTGCCGACCATCTGACGCGCCAGTTTGAACAGCAGATAAACCACTATTCCTTCCGTGCAAAAGGTTCTGGTAAAAGCGGTCTGATTTCCGTCAGCCACTGTGGACAGGAAATCCTTTCCAGAACCGCATGTGAAATCACATCCAAAGGCATCACTGCCAGATTTTTTATTGGTTTTCCTGCAAATGGCCGTACCATTAATGCACCCGAACTGGAAAAGATTCTGTTCGATTTTCTTCCTGCCTGTGTAGAAAACACTTTCTTTTACAAAAACATAAATCAGGAAGAACTGGAACAAACCATTTTTCTCGCTGAAGATCAACAGGCAATCCGAGAACAGTTGAAAGAAAAAAAACTGGTGGCATTTGTTGCAGATGGTGCTATACTCCCACGAGAAAGTGGTATTTCCTCCCGTCCGATGAAGCATTCTGTCCCGTTTATTTCTCCGGAATCGCTCCGTATAACTATGAATCTTCCGCATAAGGGAAAAATTATCGGAATGGGAATTCCACAGGGCATCACCCTGATCGTCGGCGGTGGATATCATGGCAAATCCACTCTTCTGAATGCCCTGGAACTTGGTGTATACAATCATATTGCCGGAGACGGGCGAGAATACGTAATCACGGATGCCACCGCATTAAAGCTCCGTTCCGAGGATGGACGTTCTATCAAAGACGTGGATATTTCTCTGTTTATCAATGATCTGCCAAACAAAAAAAACACCCATTGTTTTTCAACAGCGGATGCCAGTGGAAGTACGTCTCAGGCTGCCGGTATTATTGAGGGAATGGAAGCCGGAAGCAAAGTTTTTCTTCTGGATGAAGATACTTCTGCCACCAACTTTATGGTGCGGGATACGTTCATGCAGGAAATCATCTCCCGTGAAAAGGAACCGATCACTCCATTTCTCGAACGGGCACAGAAGCTGTATACAATTGCCGGAATTTCTACGCTTCTGGTTGCCGGAAGTTCCGGTGCATTTTTCCACATTGCAGACACAATTATCCAGATGGACTGCTATCGTCCTGTGGATATCACACGCAAAGTCAAAGAAATCTGTGGAAAATATCCTCTGAGCCCAGCCAAAGTTCCTGCATTTGTTATGCCTGACAGTCACAGGATCATACAAAAAAATACTCCTGTGATTCACTCACATGGACATGGCACAGGCAAACCGGATCGTCTCAAAATAAAAGTTCATGGAAAAGCTGGATTCCTGCTTGGAAGACAGGAAGTAGACCTTCGCTACGTTGAGCAGCTCATAGATCCAGAACAGACCGCAGCCCTCGGATTGCTCCTGAAATATGCGTTGGAGCATCTGGCTGACGGGAAAAAAACTATCCCGGAGATTGTTGATTATCTTCAGAAACAGATTCATACAAAAGGCCTTATCGCCTTCGCTGATGGTTCTTACCTGCCATGTGGATATGCCATCCCGAGAATCCAGGAAATCTACTCCTGTTTTAATCGATATCGCCAATAACGAAAGCAGCCGCCCTCCTGACGTTCTTGCCAGGTGGCGGCTGTTTAGTGTTCTGTTTTATTTTTTAGGGAAAGGAAAGAGTTCCGGCAACTCTCCCGGCATTGAAGTGCTACCGGATTTCTTAAAGGGGGTTTCCTTTAAGACAAGTACATCATACAATATAAATGTGAGGAGTTTTTGTCCTTTTTCTAATATATTTCTAAAATTTCTAAAATAAATATTTATATTTGTTGAATAAACTTTATTCTTCGTGATTACAATCTTCTGTCAAATATCTTTTTATGCTTTTCGCTTATCCAGCTTCCTGGAGAGCATCATGCCAAGTCCCTGCAGGATCTGCACAAGCACTACCAGAATTACAATCGTTATGATCATGATGTCTGTCTGATAGCGGTAATATCCATAACGAATAGCGATATCTCCAAGTCCGCCGCCACCAACAGTTCCTGCCATAGCGGAATAACCAAGAATTGTTCCGACGGCGATTGTTACTCCGACAAGAAGAGAAGTTCTTGCTTCTGCAAGAAGAACTTTCCAGATGATCGTCGGTGTTCCTGCGCCCATGCTGACTGCCGCCTCGAGTACTCCCAGTTCCACTTCTTTCAGCGAAGATTCCACCATACGGGCAATGAACGGAGCCGCTGCAATCACAAGCGGTACGATCGTTGCACTGGAGCCATAGCTCTGTCCCACGATCAGTTTGGTAAGTGGAATCACAAGAATCAGGAGAATCAAAAACGGAATACTTCTGAAAATATTCGTGAGCACATCCAGTACTTTGTAAACAACTGCATTCGGATGAATCCCCTCTTTGTCTGTTACTGCAAGAAGAATTCCCAGCGGAAGTCCCAGCACATATCCGAAAAATGTGGATACAAGCGTCATATACAAAGTATCTCTGGTTCCTTCCAGCAGCATTGTAATTGTTGTATTATCCCACATCAGACTTCAACTCCTCTACTCCCATATTTGTATCTTTCAGATACTGAATCATCTTATCTGCAACTTCCTCGATCTCGGGAAGCTGCAGGATCATTTCACCTTCTGCTGCTCCACCAATATTCTTGGTATCAGCATACAGAATATTGACCGGCGTCCGATAGGTCAATACCAGATTGGCAATGACCGGTTCAAAAGAAGATTTATCCCGGAAAGTTACACGAACCAGACGTTTGCCTTCCATTTTCTGAATCTGCGTTCTTCCACTGAATACCAGTCGGCGTGCCGCTTCTGTCTTTGGGCTTATGAACAGTTCTTCTACTGTTCCGGATTCTACCAGTGTTCCGCTCTCCAGAACAGCTACACGCTTGCAGATTTCCTGTACCACACTCATTTCATGTGTGATAACTACGACAGTGATTCCATAATCACGGTTAATCTCTTTGATCAGTTCCAGAATTGCTTTTGTTGTCTGTGGATCCAGTGCACTGGTTGCCTCGTCACAGAGCAGGATTTTCGGATCACTTGCCAGAACTCGTGCAATTGCAACACGCTGTTTCTGACCACCAGAAAGCTGTGATGGATAAGAAAGAGCTTTTTCTTCCAGTCCTACTACTTTCAGATATTCCAGGGCTTTTTTACGTGCTTCTTTCTTACTGATTCCCGCAATTTCCATCGGAAAACACACATTATCAAGAGCAGTTCTCTGCATGAGCAGATTAAAATGCTGGAAGATCATTCCTATATTCTGACGCTCCTTACGGAGTTCTTTTTCAGAAAGTTCTGTAAGATTCTTACCATTCACCCGGACAGTTCCGGATGTTGGTCTTTCCAATAGATTCAGACATCGCACCAGTGTACTTTTACCCGCTCCGGAGAGACCGATAATGCCGAAAATCTCTCCCTTTTCTATGGAAAAACTGATGTTTCTGGCCGCCTCTACCGTCCCGTTTTTTGTGGAAAAGCTTTTACAGAGGTTTTCTACCTGTATCATCGGTTCCATTTAAACTGTTCCCCCGTTCCCTTGAAATATCTGTGTTACAACTTATTCATCAATACTCCCAGCCGTATTATTCTGCAGCTTCTTCTGTAGTCTCTGTTTCTGTGTCTGTAGTAACATCTGCTGTTTCTTCTTTATCAGCATCTGCATCTGCGGAATCTTCAAAAGGTATAACTGCTCCGTCATACTTCTCATTAATAAAGTCTTTGATCTCATCGGATTTCAAAGTATCTACCAGTGCTTTGATTGCTTCACTCTCTTCATTTCCTTCTTTGACCGCGATTACATTTACATATGTTTTTGCTGCTTCAGAATCAGATGTCTCATAAGCGATAGAATCTTTAGATACGGAATATCCTGCCTGCAGAGCATAGTTTCCATTCAGCACGACAAATGCGACTTCATCCTTAACACGGGAAACCTGTGCAGCTTCCAGTTCTTCGATCTTGATATTCTTCGGATTTTCTTCAATATCTTTCACAGTTGCTTCCAGTCCGGCTCCGTCTTTCAGTGTAATCACACCGTTATCCTGGAGAAGAAGAAGTGCTCTCGCTTCGTTTGTCGTATCGTTTGGAACTGCAATGGTATCACCATCTTCCAGTTCATCCAGTGATTTCTTTGTTCCAGGATAAATTCCAAATGGTTCATAATGGATACCACCTGCATTTACCAGATGTGTTCCCTGCTCTTCATTGAAATTGTCCAGGTATGGGATATGCTGGAAATAGTTTGCATCAAAATCACCGCTTTCTACTACCAGGTTCGGCTGTACATAATCGTCAAATACAGTTACTTCAAGGTCCCAGCCTTCTTTTTCAAGGATTGGTTTTGCTTCTTCAAGGATTTCTGCATGTGGTGTAGCGGATGCTGCTACTTTAATGGTTCCTTTTTCTGCATCAGCGCTTACCAGAACGCCGTTTGCTGTGATTGCTCCGATTGCCAGTGCTGCTGCAAGTGATACTGTGATAATTTTTGTGTTTTTCATAATAAATTCCCTCTCTTTTCTCGTTCTATTTAAATTTTCTTATATTTTGTTTTATTTTTCTCTATTCAATTGTATTCTATATTCAGTTGTAAATTCGGATTACCTGTCAGATAAGCTTAAAAAGGCAATAAAAAAAACAGGAACCCATGTCGGATTTTCCTGTTCATGTAATCTACATTATATCTGATCGATACATTTATATTCACATTCTTGACATCTTATTCAGACTGCATTACTCTGATCCGCTGATGCCACAGGAAGTTTCCGATACATTAAAGCACAGTTAGACATACACATGTACATTCGCATTTCCTTATCCATCATACACATGACATTTCTCTGTTCTGCATTCTTTGTAAACATGATTCTTCCTCCTTGATAGTTTTCTCTCGGTTTTGTTTTCCTATCTTTCCGATAGGTTTAATATACTACTACTTTTTGGATATGTCAACACCTTTTTCAACTTTTTGTTTTCAGCAGTTTTTCCATGCCTGACATTACTGTGCATACGTTCACAGTAACTGCTTGACACTATTTTTCTATAATGATAGGATACTCTTAAATGGCTGGTTACCAAGTATCAGTCATACTATAGTAAACAATATGAATCAACAGATAACAGGAGAAATATATATGCAGAAAAAAGCAATCATCGCCATGAGCGGCGGAGTTGACTCCAGCGTAGCAGCCTACCTGATGGTTAAGGAGGGCTACGACTGTGCCGGTGCGACTCTGAAGCTTTATGATAATCCACAGTGCAGTTTCCCGGGACACCGTGCCTGCTGCACCCCATCTGATACTGAAGATGCCAGAAGCGTTGCCGCACGACTTGGAATGCTCTATTACGTCTTCCCAATGCATGATGAATTCCGTCACAGCGTCATTGACAAATTTGCCGATACTTATCTGCACGGTGGCACACCGAACCCGTGTATTGACTGTAACCGTTTTCTGAAATTCTCTGCCCTTCTCGACAAAGCAAGAGAACTTGGCTGTGAATACATCGCAAGCGGACACTATGCACGTCGTGAACAGGATCCGGAAACAGGACGTTTTATTCTGAAAAAGGGCCTCGATCCGACAAAAGATCAGAGCTATGTTCTCTACGCCATGACGCAGGATCAGCTGGCGCATACATTGTTTCCACTTGGCAGCTACACCAAAAAAGAGATTCGTCACATTGCCCAGGAACAGGGCTTTATCAATGCAGATAAACCGGACAGTCAGGATATCTGCTTCGTACCGGACGGAGATTATGCTTCCTTTATTGAACAGTATACCGGACAGTCTTCGGAACCCGGTGATTTCGTAGATAAAGAGGGCAACGTACTCGGCAAACACAAAGGTCAGATTCACTATACAATCGGTCAGCGCCGCGGTCTTGGAATTTCTGCACCGGAATCCCTCTATGTATGTGGCAAATCCCTGGATTCCAACAAGGTTATCCTTGGCGGCAAACAGGATCTGATGAGCACCTGCTGTTACATCAACGACATTAACCTGATTCCATGGGATCATCTGGACAAGCCGATCAAATGCAAAGTCAAGACACGCTACCGTCAGCCGGAACAGCCTGCAACTGTAGAACAGCTTGGTGATGATCTGCTCAAGATCACATTCGAAGAACCACAGAGAGCAGTTACTCCGGGACAGGCTGCTGTTCTCTATGATGGAGACATGGTTCTCGGTGGAGGAACGATTCTTCCAGAAGGACTTGCCTCTACAAAATGATATAACGCAAAACACCTCACAGGTTTTATCCTGTGAAGTGTTTTTTTCATACGCGCCTTATTATCCCATCTGTACGATTACATGATATTCTTTTTTACCATCAACCAGCGGAATCTGATTTCCGGCAATTTTTTCTCCATCCACTTCAATCCAACTGACACCTTTTTGTACACCCTCTGGTTTGTGAATCTCAATATGATATTCAGCATTTCTGAAACGACGATCCACTTTAAAATCACCAAACTTACCCGGGAGACACGGATCTACAATAAGTCCGTCATAATCCGGCTGAATTCCCAGCAATGCCTGAGACAGGTTTACAAAAGTCCATGCTGCTGTTCCTGTCAGCCAGCTGTTCTTCGCTTCCCCAAATCTCGGTGCATCTGCACCTGCAACCATCTGTGAATATACATAAGGTTCTGTTCGATGTATCTCACTGATCTCCTCAATATACGATGGACATATCTTACGATAAATTTCAAAAGCTCGGTCTCCTCTTCCGATCACAGTCTCTGCAATAGAGATCCACGGATTATTATGGCAGAAGATACCGGCATTTTCTTTGTATCCCGGTGGGTAGGAAGTAATTTCCCCAAGTTCCAGATGATATCTCGTGTATGCCGGCTGAAGAATCATGACTCCATACTTTGTTTCCAGACGCTCATGTACAGAATCCAATGCTTTTTCTGCCAGTCCCTCTTCTTTTCCAATACCTGCCATAACACAAAAGCCCTGCGGTTCAATAAAGATTTTTCCTTCCTCACACTCTTTTGATCCAACTTTTTCGGACTGCGCATCATATGCACGAAGGAACCATTCTCCATCCCATCCTGCATCCAGAACTGCCTGATACATCTCATCGACTGCTTTTTCTGCCTCTGCTGCCAGTTCTTCATGACCTGTACGTCTGCAGAGCTCTTCAAACTCTTTTCCATATTTTACAAACATACCTGCAATAAATACAGATTCCGCTACCGGTCCCTCAGACGGTCCGGTCGTCTGGAAAGATTCTCCCGGTTCACTGGAAAAACAGTTCAGATTCAGACAATCATTCCAGTCTGCCCTTCCGATCAGAGGAAGTTTATGCGGTCCAAGATGTGTTACTGTATAATGGAAAGATTTGTCCAGATGTTCAAACAGCGGAACCGCTGAACCTTTCTTACAATCAAACGGTACCTGTTCTTCAAGAATTCCATAATCTCCGGTTTCTTTGATATATGCAGCCACTGCTGCGATCAACCATAATGGATCATCATTAAATCCGCTTCCAACATCCAGATTTCCCTGTTTCGTCAATGGCTGATACTGATGATAGGCACTTCCATCCGGGAACTGTGTGGACGCGATATCAATAATCCTCTCTCTTGCACGCTCAGGAATCAGATGTACAAATCCCAGAAGATCCTGACAGGAATCACGGAATCCCATACCACGGCCTGTTCCAGACTCATAATAGGATGCAGATCTGGACATATTGAACGTAACCATACACTGGTACTGATTCCAGATATTTGCCATACGGTCGATGTGTTCATTTTCACTGGATACTGCAAAACGTGCCAGCAGATTCTCCCAGTAATCATTCAGTTTTGCAAAAGCCGCCATAGCCTTATCCATTGTATTAAAGCGTTCGATCAGGGCTTTTGCCGGTGTCTTATTGATGATTCCCGGTGCTTCCCATTTATCATCTGCCGGGTTCTCACAATATCCCAGCACAAATACAAATTCTTTTTCTTCACCTGGTACCAGTTTGATATCGATCTGATGTGCTGCGATCGGATACCATCCACTTGCTATGGAATTGCTGCATTTTTTCTTACGTACAGCTTCCGGAAAAGCATTTCCATTACCAGCGCCGAGAAAAGCATCTCTGCTTGTATCAAAATTGTGAACCGGAGTATTAACAGTAAAGAAGCTGTAATGTCTTCTTCTTTCTCTGTATTCTGTTTTATGATAAATTGTGCTTCCCTGCACTTCCACTTCGCCGATACTTAAGTTTCTCTGGAAGTTGGATCCGTCATCAACTGCATTCCACAAACAGAATTCCACATACGAAAACAGAGAGATATTTTTTTCGGAATCAGAATTATTCTTCAGCTTCAGGCAGTTAATCTCACAGGCTGCATCCGATGGTACAAATGCCAGAAGATCTGCTTCCAGTTTATTCTTAGAAGAATGGAAACGACTGTAGCCCAATCCATGGCGACATTCATATGTATCTGTCTCTGTCATGGATGGCATGGTTCCCGGGTTCCAGATCACACCATCATCATTAATGTAATAGTACTTTCCGTTAGAATCTACCGGAATATTATTGTAACGGTATCTCGTGATTCGCATCAGTTTCGCATCTTTATAAAAACTGTATCCACCACAGGTATTGGAGATCAGTGAGAAAAAGTCATTACTTCCCAGATAATTGATCCATGGCAATGGTGTATGTGGTGTAGTGATTACATATTCTTTGGCTTTGTCGTCAAAATATCCATATTTCATTGAAGGACCTCCTTGAAAGAGAAAACAATTAAATTACTAAATATTAAAATATATAAATACGGGTAAGCGATCACGAATTAAAGACTGAAAACAGATTTGCGAAAACGAATAAGTTTAGAATTTTCACAGATATAATATAGATTAGATTGGATTTCCCTCAGTATAATTCAGTTTATCCAAAAAATCAACTATATTTTTACTCGTTAAAATATTGCCCAATTGCAGTTCCTGTTTTCGCGAAACCTTAGCGAAAATTTTCGTTAAAACATAGTGCATTTTTTGTGAAATTGATAAATTATTATAAATTCTTTTTTGTGCAACAGGGATAAATTATGCAAATATTACAAAAAGGTCTTGAAAATTGTCCGAAAACAATGTACGATGAGCTTGCGAAAACGATTTAGGAACAAAAAAACAGAAAAGGCTGGACATGTATATGGTATCCATGAAAGACATTGCAAAACAGTGCAACGTATCAGTTGCAAGTGTCAGCAAAGCTCTGAATGGTTATCCGGATATCAGCGAAGAAACCCGGCAGCTTATTTTAAAAACTGCATCAGAAATGGGATATCTTCCAAATTCTTCAGCAAGAGCATTAAAAACCAAACGAAGTTACAATCTTGGCGTACTCTTTGTAGACGAAGCCATGAGTGGTCTTACTCATGATTACTTCAATCATGTACTCGAAAGTTTTAAGCGAACTGCTGAATCCAAAGGATACGATATCACTTTCACCAGTGGTAATCTCTCCGGACAGCGTCTCAATTATTATGAACACTGTCGTTACAGAGGAGTCGATGGAGTTGTGATCGCCTGTATCAACTTTTTTACCGAAGAAGTTCAACGGCTGGTACAATCCGAGATTCCAGTGGTCACGATTGATCATGTATTCGATGGAAGAATTGCTGTTGTTTCCAACAACATTCAGGGAATGGAAGATCTCGTCTCCTATATTCTGAAACGGGGGCACAGAAAGATCGCCTATATTCACGGAGAAGATTCCTCCGTTACGCGAAGCCGACTCGGAAGTTTTTACAGAACTCTCCAGAAAAAACGGA
>OGPM01001908.1_pt1 | contig 15793 bp, 25 predicted proteins | sample 1552961 | NCBI WGS metagenome assembly OGPM01 (sample SAMEA2580304, study PRJEB22360) | human gut metagenome | biome: human gut; feature: human-associated habitat; material: faeces | place: Denmark | collected 2008/2010
CTTCAACATCAACCTTTTTTTCTGGCTCTGTTTGTTTCTGCTGTTCTGCTGTTTTTTTCTCTTCAACAACTTCTGTTGTTTTATCCTCAACTGTTTTTGTTTTACCTGTATCTGTTCCTAAGTCTGCCATTTTTATTCCTCCATGAAATCTCTTGCATATTTTGTTTGTAAAATCTTCATTTCTCTTTCAAGTTTCTTTTTTCTTTTCTCAATATTTTTTACTTGTTTCTTGTACTCCCTCTCATCTGTTATTGTTTTTAACAGTGCTGTGTTCTTTCTAATTTGTTTCTTTTTTGATAATGTTGCATCCGTATCAAAACAAATTGTAAACTTTGTATGACAATACGGACACATCAAAAATGTTTTTGTTACTTTCAAGTTTCCGAACTTTTTATTTTGTTCATAAATACGCTCGTTAAACTCTTTCTTACATTTATCACATTTCACCATTGATTATATCACCTACTTTCGGAAATGTCAATGCATTTATGAAAATATTTTTATTTTCATCCAATAATTTTTTGCCGTTATAAATGTCCTGTAACATGGCTCTTTTACTTCTTAACTGCTTTGTGAACTTTTCACTTTTTCTCTGCGCTTTCTTTCCTACTGTCTGCTTTTTAATACGTTTCATGAGTGCATTTTTAAACAACTTTTTGTATTCTCCTAAAATGTTTATTGTTTCTTGGTTATCCAACTGTAATGGAATTACCTCACCACACTGTTTGCATTTGTAATATGTCAATCTGATGTAATCTCCATCTTCTGTCCAACAATCTTTGTGCATTGTTGTTTCGCTATCCAATTTATTTATACATCCGCATTTGTTGCAAATTCTCTTAATTTCCATTTGTTTTTACTTTCCTTTCTTTGTTACCTTTATTACATAAAATCCTCGGCATATGCATCTATGTCTGGATAAGTACCGACAGGCGAATTATACCAATCTGCTATTTTATCTCCTATTTCATTCATTGTATAAGGGATATATGCTTCAAAAGTACACATACCATTTGGATGGTCGTCTGGCAACGTATCCTTGGTAAACATACGCCCATCACGGTCAAGGCACAAATCACACGTCCTACCATGTATTCCTGCGCTATGCCATATATACGCTGTTACAAACGGGTCTTTTTCGTTCACCCTTTTAAAACTCTGCTGATACGCATGACTTATAAGTGTTCTTGCTAACCTTTGTGCATTATAATCAACCTTTCCGAAATAAAATGTTTCCGTTTTTCCTGTTTTCGGATTTTTCCATTTTATTGTTTTGCTTTGTTTACTTGCACTAGGGTCAACATACTTTTCAACATCCTTTGCAACTTCATAAGCACTTTTTCCTTGTGCAACACCTTTTGAAACTATTGTATTTATCTTTCCTCTTGTTTGTTCCTCCATTCTCCAAATTGCTTTTGAAAACGTCCATCCATTTTGATATACATTTCCTGTATAAATGTTTTCTATTATTTGTTCTGGTACATACTGAAACGCTTCATGTATGTTTTGAAATCCACATTGTTTTAGAAATGTTCTGCAATCCTCAACTACTGCGATAGATTGTGTTCGCATATCAGTTACGATTCCATTTTTAATGTCATCACTTAACTGCTTAATACGCTCATTTATATTTCTTCTCAAAATCACAAGGTTTTGTGTCTTGAGATTTTTTTGTCCTAGTTTATTTATTTGTTTTGTTATGTCTTGATACAGGTCAGAATACAATTTTCTGATTTTCTTTTGCTGTTGCATTGTCAAATTGTTTCTGACCTGTTCAGCATTTTTCAAAACGAATTTTGCTTTATCTGGTATTTTATCTCACCACCTTTATTTTACATTGGAAATGAAAACATGTCAACATAACTATTCTTATATGTAAGTGTTGTACAATCATCAAAATAGATTACTAAATACTCATGGTAATCGTCAATCATATCTTTCATATCATCACCTAAAAGTTTTTCATATGCTTCTGCTTTCTCACCGCTTAACACTTCAAAAGCAATTGCACCTTCATACTGAACACGTTTTTCATTTTCAAATACTTCCTTACTTGCTGTGTATTTTGCTTCTGCGTATACGTCCAACTCTACTACTCTTTTTGATGTAAAATACTGTTTCATTTCTTTGTTCTCCTTCACATTTGTTTTTGTTGTTCTCTCTTAACTTGTCTTTATTATATATCAGACAGAAATAAAAGTCAACAACTTTTTATAAATTTTCTAATTTATTTTGAACATCAATTTTTTCAATTCCTTCTTCAACTGTTTGTTCTGTTTGCTGTTTGTTCAATTCTGTTTGTACATTTGTGTTCATACTTAATGTGTCGAACATATTTTGTTCTAATGCAATCTGCATCAACTCTTCATCAATCTGTGCATCTGTTTTAAATTCATCCTTGCGCCACTTTTTGATATAAGACTTTCTGCTTCGTGCATTTGCATTAATTTCCGCAATGTCATTATCTTTTTCTTCTTGTTCATCTTCCATTAATGCATATTGTTCTACCACGTTAATCGTATACTGTATGTCTTGTAACGATTCTACTTTGTACAATTCCTTTATAATTTCGCTGTTTAGCTTTGCCAATGAAATTACATGCATAAATATTGTTTCAAGTGCAGGAATCCATGTTTTCATCTTTTCATCACATCTTACTTGCAGTGGATAATACAATGCCTTTAATGCTTTTCCGCTAGTTATTGTTCCTGCCATTGTTTCCTCAGAAATGTTTGGAACATCCAACTGTCCATACATAGATGTTTTAATTCTGTCTAATGTTGTTTTAACTGCTTCTACATGGTTCATAGCTGGTGCAATCATTCCAACGCTGGGATGTACTTCATTCTGGTTTTGTTCACTCTTTAAATCCCAATACGCACCTGCTCCAGAATTAAGGTTCTTTGTTGTTTGACCATTCATATCAACTGTATAACGAATAGGGTTCATTCCCTTATGTTCACTGTCGACATCCGCATTTGCCAATTTTGAAAAACCGCTTTCTTCATCCATTAAGTCCTCAATCTCCGATACTCCCATTTTATCCTCTAATGTTCCATCATTTGTTATGATGACAGCAGGAATGTGTTCAAGGTCTAACGAATGTTCTTCAAACAAAACTTCAATTTCTTTTCCAGAACCATCATACAAAATAGAACTGAAATAAATTGTTCCATTACTTTCATAATATTTATTTACTAAAAATCTTCTCTCCCTTTGTGTTCTACTCTGTGTTACGTTTTCAAAACTAACAAACTTTGTCAATCTTTCTGTATCATAATCTGTTTCAAAATAAAATTGTAATGCATTATAAAAATGTAACTTAATTCCATCCTGCTCTGAAATGTCTGCGAGTATTGCAATTCTTTTTCCGATGAAACAATCTTTTGCACTCTGAATCAATTTCTTTGAGAACTTGCTATTTTTAATAACTTCATCAATTACTTTTTGATATTGTGCTAAAACTTGTTCTTCTTCATCTGATGTGTCATTTCCCACCACATTAATTTCTGGTGTTTGGCTAAACATAAAACGTGCTTCTTTATCAAGTAAGGTTTTTGCGATTTTGAAATTAATTCTACTTGGAATATAATCTCCTGCTGTTCCGATTGGATAAAACCTTGCTCCTTCTCTATAACTGATATAGTTCCTTTGAATCTCTAAAAGTTCCTGTCTATAAAGATTCAATCCTTGTTCTACTTCCTTATTCAAAACAAAATAAGGAAAACTTTTTAAGGCTAATACAACATCAGCCCTTTGTTGTTCATCTTTTATTTCTTTTGACATGTCTATATTGTTTCCTTTCTTTAAAAATAGCTATTTATTTTATGTATATATTTTAACATAACATTTATTATAAGTCAATATATTATTTAATAATATAATAATATTATATAATATAAAAGGGCGGCTTTCGCCACCCCTTTGTTTTAAAACTGAACTTTTCCACCAGAAACATTTACTTTTGTTTCTAATGTTCCAGTATAATTAAAATCTACTTTTCCATTGTGAACAAACCATACTCCTTGTTCATTTTGTGCCAGTCCAGTATAATTGAAGTTTACTGCGCCTCCCTGCAGGTAGAACCATCCATTTTCATTTTTTGCCAAACCTGTATAATCAAAGTTTACTTTTCCGTTTTCGATTCTCCACCATCCGTTTTCATTTTGTGCGATTCCAGTATAACCAAAATCAACAGCGCCATTGAATATCTTCCACCAACCAAACTCATTCTTGGCAACAGTGTTTGATGTAAAATCTACTTTTCCATTTATAACATGCCACCAACCATTTTTGTTTTTTGCAACAGTTGTTTTGTTTGACTTTTTACCATTTTCATAATAGTACCAATTGCCATCCACATCTGCTGTATCTGACAAACCTGTAAAACCATTATTCATTACTTCTCCAATGTTTAATTCCTTTCCCATCATTGCATATGCTAATGCTTTTGCAACAGCCTTATAACCTACTTTGTTATACAAATCATAATCGTCTTTATCATCGACAAAACAAACTTCAAATAACAATGCAGGACATGTTGTTCTGTTCAAATACTTTAGTTTATTTGTTACTTTTGTTCCACGGTCAACAAATCCAAGTTTAACCATGTTCTTTCTGGCAAGTTCTGCGATCTCAGCTTTTCCGTTATTTGTACCGCATAACCATACTTCAAATCCTGCTTGTTTTCCATCACCAGAATTGTCATTTCTTCCGCTGTTTAAATGGATTTGACAAGAACGGTCAACACCATGCGAATTTGTTTTACGAATACATTTGTTTAGAACATCATTTTTTCCTGTTCCATTGTTCTCTGTATCGTCCCAAACTGTTACACCACTTTGTTTTAGAATACTTACCATTTCTCCTGTGATAAGTCTATTTTCCCACGATTCATCTAACAAATCACATGCACCACATGCAATTTTTCCACTTGGATTATGACCTGCACTTACACTGATTTTCATTTATGCATACCTCCTAAACGCTTTATATGCCAATTTGAGCCATTTATTTTGCTTCTACTTCTGGAATACCACCAATACTTGTTAATACGCTTATAATGCCACTTAACACTGCACCAGATACCACCATTCTCCAATCCACAGCTTCCAAAAATGCACTTGTACCAATTAATGCTACTGCTGTTTGTGCCACTGTTTTGATTGCTCTTACTCCTGCTTTTTTAATCCATTCTACGGTATCTACATTTGCTTTAAATACACAATTTTTAAACATATGTTTGTCACTCCTTTTCATGTTCTTGTTTGCACATTTCTAGTGCATGGCTTACTTGTTGTAATGTTTTTTCATGTTCATCTAACTTGTCCCATTGCCTTTTTTGCGAATCTCTCATATGGTCTTTGTACTGTAACAATGCTTTTTCTTGTTCTTCAATTTTTTTATTTTGTTCATCTATCTTCTCTGCTAAATGTTCTATGTTTGATGTGAGGATTGTCATTGCTTTTGTGTTATCACTTAATGGTTTGTATATAGACAAAAACAACCCAACAATAGCTGATAACCCTATAATCATAGTGCCTATGACTTCTGCTTCACTCATGTTAATTACCTTTTGCCATATATGTTATCTTCATATAACATTCTGTATCATTCTCCACAATTGTTGTTCCAGCGTATGTTACAAGATTCTTGTATGTCTCGATTTCTTCTTGCGTTAGGTCACGTTCGATTGGTGTATCGAGGTATGTCATTACTTTAAGCGGACGTTCTGCAATGTGGGCTTTGAAATTTGATAATGCATTTTCATCCGAAAAATCGTCAAAAATTATCAGCGATACATTACGATTACCAATTCTTATACCACGTGTATCGTCACCTACTATATATTGACTGCAAAATCCTTTCCTACTACTCATTGCAACTGGTAAACATTCAATATGTATATAATTTATACCACCTTTTTTCCACTCTTCATCCTCACTCCCATCAAACGTCTTTTGCCACACTCTCTGCACATATTTCCCACGCTTGAGGTCAATATAATCCGCTATCCACTGCTGACCATTGACATCGGTGTAATTACCATCTGTGTCCACTGGAATAGCTGGAAGTCCTGTTGACGTGCTGATGGAGAGGGATTGTGGCTCATGGTATGGTTCAAATGGAACTGCAATTGTAGATTTTGCAAAGATTACATTCCTTGCAAAATCTGGATTATTATTATTATAATCTACTGTAAATCGAATATATGCGGCATTTTCTGGCGTTTCAAAAACAGTGTTGTATTTATCTGGCGATATTCCAGAAATAAAGGTTTTACTTGAATCGTAAAATGCACCCCATCTACCACTATCCTGACTCGAATATAAATAATATTTTGTCTTAGCACTCACGGCAATGAAATTACTGCAATACGAATTTGTTGCTACAATATTGTTTCCACTATCATCACTAACATACCCTTTACTCACATCATTTGCATCAAACAAATTCTTCCCAGTCACTCTCACTTCAATATCTTTCTGATATAATGTTGGTACTCCGCCAGTGTATGGTTCGTAACTTGTAGCAACCGAACTTAACTCTAATTGTAATTCCGAAAACGTAACATCACCATTTCCATCACCATATGAAATAACGAAATAATCTGTATTTGAAGCAGGTGTTACTGTTAATAGACTTTTTCCTGTCAATCCAGTTCTTATAACTGAACCATTAATATGATTTTGTTCTGAACTAACATACATTAAATATACACCAGTAGTATTTACTCCAACTGTTAATTCAACACTAATCATTATTTCTTTTCCAACAAACTCACTCAACGATATTCTAATATTATTTAAAGTAGCTGTTTTTGATTTATATGTTCCATCAGACTGTTTATATGCAGAATAGTAATCATCTACGTTGATAAGATTTTTGCCTGTACTCAATTTCTGTCCAGCACTAACTATCTCCTGTGGATACTCTGGATTCGGTGCAGGCATACCACCTGTATATTTTTCCCAAGTCTTTGCTGTTGTCCCAAGGTTAAGCATTGGTTTTATGATGTTATTTACGGTTGTACCTCTGTCTACCGAAATTCCCACATATTTCGTAGTACCATTTTCCACAAATGTAAAAGAGATTCCATCACCTAAATCTGCAACAGTTGTTCCATCATCCTCCAAATCTGTAATGCCGATAAAAACCTTATCTGTGACTGCACCAGACAGGAATGCTGTTTTTCCGTCAAGACTTTCATCCAAAGTCGCTACCAAGATATATGTGTTCGCTGTTGCTGTTCCACTTAACTCGATTGTTCCATCATAATTGATTCTGTATACAATTCCATTTTCAACTGTTGTTTCTTTAGGTTCTATATTCAAGAGTTGTGCCCCTGTTGTTGTAACCTGCTTACTCATGCCATAAATATTGAACTCTGTTAACACATCATCAAAACTACCTAGTTTTGGGTTACTCAATATCAATCTTGCTCCTTCTTCTGTTTTCATAACATATCTGTCAGCTAACCCAAGACTACCATAAATTTTGTTATTTTGTTCTAACATTATCATATCATTTCTGCCATAAATTTGTTGTTCTGATTGCTTCTTTATAGACATAATGCTTCACCTGCCTTTTTTAAAAATCAACACTTGCAACCTCAACGAGCCCACCTTCTACCGCTGTAATCTTAACAATGTTTGTTGCTTCTGCCATTCCTGTTGTTTTATCTTCCACATTGTTAAATATACGCTCCCAACTTCCTGCACCAATTACACTGTAAGAATCATTGTCTCCGAGCTTTACTGTAATTTGATTGCTTGTAAAATTCTTCACCAAAAACTGTGAACGCTTTAATTTCATTTCAAATAATGTTTGTTTTCCTGCTGTTAAATTTAACTGTTTTACATCTTTCATTTGCTTATTCTCCTTTCTCCACTAAACACTGTACGACCTTTACTTTGTTTTGTTTCCTTTGTTTCAATTACTTCTGTTTTGTTTATACATGATTTGTATTTAGGCTTTCTATCCTCCAAGATTGATACTGCTAATTCCATACCATTATACAGACCTACCATGTAATTATCTTCTAAATTATTCTCCTGTACATTTTTAAATGTTTTAATCTGTTCTAATTTTTTGTTTGCATTTTTTAACATTTTAGAATACCTCTCTAACTTCATATTTGCCATTTTAAGCGGTTTTAATCATTCACCCTTATACTTTATCATCCTGCCTTGCTATTCGTCTTTATTTCCTTTATATCGGCTACTGTATATGTATCTAACGCATACCACAAAGCAGAAAATGTATGTGGGTCAATATTAAATTCATCATAAACAGCATTTCCTTTTGAATCCTTTGCATAGGTTAAGTCCTTTAATTCCCTTATAGTGTTTTTACATTTTGGTGAGCATACTATTCTGTTGAATCGTTTTATTTTCTTTGTATTTGCCAACCTACTTCCAATGTATTTTTTACATCCATACATGTTAAAACCTTGCTGTCTATAATACTGGATTGTTTTAGGCTCAGCACTATCTGCACATATTGGTTTGTTACATCTTTCTGCACGTTCCATTGTTTTATTTACAGAATCAAGATTGCTGAATTTATCGTCTGTTATTTTGTTTCTGTATACTTCATCATAGATGTACAAGATTTTGTTTGCATCATCAACACAACAACTTATAAGTGCATTGTATGATGTTTCAAATCCAAAGTCCAAACCAAAGAAGTGATACTGTGATGTAATACTGTTTACTGCATTTACAAACTGTTTTGAATTTCTAGCAATTTCAAACTGTGGTAAAACTCTTGTTCCATTAGCACCAAAACGTCCCCACCTTGCTACTACCCATAAACGAGGGTCGGACATTTTTAATTTATCCAATCTTTCAATATAGGCTTTTGGTAAAAATGGATTATCTGTTGGTACACTATGATGATAGTATGTTCCATTTATGACCAATGTCCCTGCCCTGTAAAATCTATTTTCATCACAAATAACTGTTGTTTCTCCGTTTTCTTCCAAATGTGTAAAGAACGTATTGTAAACCCAGTTTTCTTTCCCTACTGGATTACAAGACAGAAACGTGTATAATGTTTTGTTTGGTGTCCTAATACGTCCTAATAGTTCTGTATAAGCATCATATCTTACTTCTGAACACTCTTCAATCCAAACCATTGAAACTCCATGAATTGACTTTAATTTCTCTGGATTGTCAACACCTCTAAATATGATTTTTGAACCGTTTGGAAATCTTATCTCCATTGGAGAACTAACTGCTATTACTTTTCCATCTATGGCTTTTGTTTTATTTGTTGTTGTATCAGAAAGCATGTTCATTGTTTCAAGTATATCTTTAAACAGTGCAAAACATGAATCTTTGATTGTTTCCTTTACCTGTCTAACTACCAATGCTGTCCGCTTTTCTTCCAATAGTTTTAAAATAAACTTTAATGCGATGTGGTAACTCTTCCCACTTCCATACCCACCTATAAGCAAATACTCTGTATAATCCCAATCTGTTAAAAATGATGCAAAACGCTCAGATACTTTAATATCTGCTTGCATTTTTGTTTACCTCACTTTGTTTTTATAATACCACAAAAGACAGATACATCATTTATGTACCTGCCCTTTGTTTCTTTTATTATATCATATTTGCTTTATGTTTGTCAATGCCTAAAATCCAAAAATTGAATCAATAATACTGCTGAAACTTTCAAACGCTTCAAGTTCACCATTTTCTTTTAATTCTTTAAGCATTTTGCTCTGCTGTTCTTTTACTGCTCCATTTATTGCAATGTCTGCATACTTGTATAATCTGTTGATTTCTTTTTCTGTGTTTGTTGCAGTTCCTTCTTTTACTTTCTGTTTTAACTTAGTCTGTTCATATGCATACACTGTTGTCAATGTTGTTAATGCAAGTGCAATGTTTGAATTTGCTCTTTTAAGCTCTTTTTCAAGACCTACAACTTTCTGCATTAATTCTTCATTTGTTACGTTTGTTTTTACTTCTTTGTTTTCCATGTTTGTTTCTCCTTATTTGTTCTTTGTTAATATGTTCCAAGGCTTTCGCCTAATAGGAAGAAAGGAATCGAACCCATGACCACTGGTTTATAAGACCAATGCGCTACCACTGCGCCACTTCCCCATAACTACCCTAACTGGAATCGAACCAGTATTACAAGAGTCAAATTCTTGTGTGCTACCTTTACACCATAGGGCAATGTTGTGGCTTTCATCTGCCAGTGTTTGATTACTCACCACAACTTGGAAAGGGATTTTATTGTAATGTGTTTTAATGACTTTAACCACCTGTCAAATTGTTTTAAAAGTAAATATATATATCACCCCCATATGCTGTTATCTCGTCTATTTTGTTTATGTCATAACTTTTCAGTTCCTTAACTGTCATTTCTTCCACTTTATGCTCAGTTCTATCACCTGAATCAATAACAGTGACCTTCTCATAATGATTACCAAACAACTTTTTAATTAAATCCATTAAATCATTAATTACCATGTTTTAACACCCTCCTATTTGTTTATAGTTCTATATCATCAATAGAACCTTTATAGAACCTTTTTACAAGCTCCGTAAAATCAAAATAATTTATCCTGCGTCTAAACGCCTCTCTTTCAGCTCTCTTATACTGTCCTCTCCTTAACAATGATGCAACCTGTACCATAATCTCTACTCCTTCAATGTTTGTTCTCTATCAACTTTGTAACTTTATTATACCATCTATGTTTTGTTTTGTCAACAGTTTAATAGATAATTTGTTCATCTTTTAAAAACTCAATGAAATCATCATCTAATAACTGTAACCCATGCCAATTTGTAAATGCATCAAGTAAATCCTCTGCACTAATATTGTTTGTTTTAATTGCATCTAACAATATGTTATAATTCTTCTGTGTATCATTCATTTTGCTACCCCCTATTTACTACAATGCTTCAAATTCTTCTTTTGTTAAACTGTATCTCCTTTTGTTGCTATGTCAATAATTATTTTAAATATTTTTTAGCAAACTCTTCATTGCTCATTGTTTTCATATCATAAACATATTCAATTGCATCTACACTGTTCATTCCCAAACCCTCAACAAGTTCTCTAACCATTCCTGTTAAATTATTGTTTTTGATAAACTCTTTCTTCATTGTTTTCTCTCCTTCTCTTTTTTGTTTTCTTATTTCCTTTGATGATTATATTATAACACAACATAGCAGAAAGTCAACAGTTATTGTAAATATTTTATAATAAAATAAAAAGGACAGAAACAATGTTCTGCCCCTCTCTGCTATATGCCTTTTATTGGTATCTTAATAATCGGATTATAGTCTATATACTTTCTGTTCTTTTTGCTTCGTCCTTTGTTTGATGTGTCCAGTCTTACTATGTTGCTTCCCCATTTCTGCCTCAACAACTCAAACTGTTCTTTTTCCCTTTCCATATTACGGTACATTGCACAACCGCCCTTTTGTTCTGACTGTCTACAAACATAATGATATTTGTTTAACCGCAATGCACCTCTATACAGGTTCATGTTCTGTAAGGTCATGTCATAATCTTCTTTCAACGGTAATCTTTCATCATATCTAAGCTCATTCCCTTTTAAGAAACACTGGAACGGACCACCTATATAGGATGTGGTGCTGAATGGAGAATACTGCCGATAGGACATTGTATCACTATTACAATTCAATCCCCAAAATTTAAAACCCCAATCATGGCACAATAAGGAATAACGATATAAGAAGTCTAGTAATTCATCTGATTTTACTTTTACTTTCTCATACGCATATGTTCCATCATCTGACATTTCAAAATGTTCTATGGCTCTTAAATCATCATCAATCAATAACACAATGTCTGCACCATTTTCAAATTCTGTATCAAGAATGTAGTTCCTTACTCTGCACAGATTTCCCTGTACACCTTTCGGACACTTCACAATGTTTTCTGTATGTTTCGGGTTGAAATCCAGATATGCTTCATACTCTTCTGGTGCAACATAAACTTTACAGAAAGGAATATAACTTAGCGTCTCCACCTTATACCGTTTATAAGACGGACAAGCAACAATGATTTCTTTCCCCTTATACTTCATTACCCTGCACCCTTTCTAACGCTTTCTGTCCGTCTAGCACCCTTCCTACTCCTGCTCGCATACCGAATGACTTCTTGTTCCCTTCCTTCTTTGTTGGGTACGCCTTTGCTTTCTCGATTCCAAACAATCCCATAGCATTGAGCCAATCAATCTTGTTATTGAACTTCAACACAATGTAATTGTTCTCTTCGTTCAATATCTCTGTGAATGGTACATCTGGTTCAACTTCTATTGTTTCATCTTCCAGTGCATCAATACTAAATCCAAACACTTCCATGTCAATGTCTGATTTTAGAAGTTCGTTGATTTCTTCATTAATCAATGTTTCGTCATAACTTGATTCTGCTGTTTTGTTTTCAATCAAACGCCATGCTTTTATTTGTTCCTCAGTCATATCATCTAAACAGATTGTAGGCACTTGTGTAAGTCCTGCTTTCTTTGCCGCAAGTATTCTTCCATGACCTTCAACCACATAATCGTCTTTGTCAATTGCTACTGCCCTGTGTTCAAAGAACCCGAACTGCTTAATACTGTTCATAATTCTTTCAACCTGTTCTTTCGGATGTTTCTTTGCGTTTTTCTTATAAGGTTTTAATTCCTTTATTGGTTTATATTTAATGTTTAATTGTTCCATTGTTTTATGTTCTCCTGTTTTATTACTGTTTTAGGGAATATATTTGTTATTTATTATACGCTTTATATAAGGGTTTTATTTCTTTTACTTTACACTTATATACCTGTATAATAAAAAATCTGTATATGGGCTTTTAAATGCTTTATAAAGCACTTTTATTAACCGTCATATACTTCATTTCCCCAGTCATCTTCGTTTACTTCTTCGTTCCATATTTCAGAATCATCTGTGTTCCATTCTTCCATATTTTTTGTATCTGTTAATGGAATACCGTTCTCTGCTTTCCAGATGTCCTGTTCGTCTTGTTCTGTTATTGGTGTTGGTTCTCCTGTTGGTACAAGATTGATAATCACCGGTTGCTGTCTTACATCCTTTCCACTTTCGAACAACTCTAACTTGTCCATCATATCTGTTATTTCTTTGATTGCACTAACATCACCTGTTAATCCTTTTTTGAATAATGCTGTCATGAGCAATGTTTTGTTTGTTAGTTCTGAATCTTCAAAACCGATTTGTTTTAAAACCTGTTTTTGTTTATCAGAACTTACTCTCATGCTTAACAATGTTCGCATTACTTTCTGCAATGCCAGTTTTTCTTCTTTGTTCTTTTTTCTTGTTTCTGCACCTTTCTTTGCAAATGCTTTCCTTTCTTCTGGTGTTCTGTTTTTCAAATTATATTTGTCTAACGTCCCATCAAGGTAAGTTACTGGTGCTTGTCCTTTTCTTTTTCCCATGTTTTAATGCTCCTTTTTAATATTGGAACACTGCACTGTTTTCTAAAATAAAAGGCAGGTATTTATAGGCTACCCTTTTCTCAGACATTCATCCTTTTTATGCCCTTTCCTATTACCTGCCTTTATTATACTGCTATTCTATTTGTTTGTCAACTATTATTTTGTTTGAAATGTGATTTTTATTTAAAATATTTTGGTCTAAATGTTGCTGACCTTTTTATTCTTTCTGTTTCTTTTGATTTTCTTAATTGCTTTTGTTTTTTCTGAAATTCTATATAATCCACACATACGCCATGACATCCTATTTTTCTATCTGAACACTTCAAACATGGCGCACTATTAATCCGTCCCATTATTAATACGTCCTTTACTTTCTAAATATGTTTCTAATTCATACAGATATTGTAATAGTTCTGGCATTTCATTCTTATTCTTTAATCCTATAAAGCCATCCCTATCAACTTCTATGAACTTTCTAGGCGGTATTGGTATATGATTGGTACTTTCTTTCATTACATCATTTAAAACCCTTAAATAAGCCGTTAAATACGTTGTAATGGCACTCACTACTAATGCTGTAACATAACTGCATCCTAACGCTACCAAAAAACAAGGTACAAGGAACTGAACCATGATTGCAATGTTTGTTGGTTTCATAAATGAGCATATAATGTTTGTTTGTTCAATCAATGTTTGTTTTAAAATGCTCTTAATGTTTCTTTTCTGTTTCTTTTCTTTTGTTTCAACCCAGTATTTCATAATATTTTCCCTTTCAATCCTTCTTTTATGTTTTTCAACTTTTCAAGTTCCCTTTTTCTATATGGTTCTATTGCACAACTTGCACATTTGTTTTTGTTTTCTGCTAAATAAAATAATGATGAACACTCTCTGCAAATGTTGCATGTCCTTTCAAACACTTCTTTTTCTTCTGTCGTAATATACAATATAACCTTTACTGTTTTAACTACCCCCTCGGACTGTTTCACATATTTAATTGTCACATTTTCAAAATTGTTTATTGCAATAATGTTACTGCTTACCCACTTACATGCTTTCAAATAAGCATCTTTCATCTTTTCTGCTGTAAATGTTTTTTCAAGCACTTTTTCACTTATTAACATTGCTTTACTTCTCCAATTCTAATCTTGCATTGACTGCGGCATTGTCTGCTAATTCATTTAGCATATCTGTACTATGCCCTTTTACCTTTACCATAGTGAGCTTAATGTTTTTCTCATATATAAGCTTAAACATCTTTTCCCATATTTGTTTATTTTTAATTTGTTTTCCTTCCACAGTCTGCCAACCATTAATACGCCATTTACACAACCAACCCTTTGTTATAGCGTTTACGATGTAAGCCGAATCTGTATAGATCGTTACATTTTCATAGCCTGCTTTTAAGGACTTTACTAACGCCTTATATACTGCTGTAAGTTCCATTTCATTGTTTGTTGTGTTTGTTTTGTTTCCAGATACCACCTTTGTTTTAATTCCAGAATCGCACTTTGTACATTCTACATAAGCCCAGCCACCATTGCCTGCTCCTTCTTCTTTCTTTCCATTTCCACTACACGCTCCATCTGTATAAAAGCTAACTGTTTTCATTTTCTCTTCCTTTCTGTTCCAGAATTAATCCATATATTTTTATTAATGTTTTTGCTTCAATCTCCCACAATGTTTTACCATATACGTTTCCAAGCCATTGTCTCTTTTCATCCATTACACATGTTGTGTAAAACTGAAACACGTCAGAATTAAAATAACTGCCTATTCCTTGCGTTCTATATCCATAATGGCTACACAATCCATGTATGGCTGTTTCAATCAATTCTAAGGGCAAATACTCTGCTTTAGGCGGTATTCCCTGCTTCATTGCTTTTGTTTTTAATGGCTTTATTTTCCACAGAAATTTGTTTAAGGTTCTTTTTCCTTCTTCTTTATCTGCATCAATGTTTAAAATGTCATCTGTTTTCATATTGCTTTATTCCTTTTGTTTTAAAAATAAAAGCAGACTAACAAGTTTCCCTGCCGCCTGCCCTTTGAAATATCAGATTATGTTTATGCACGATTCTGTATAGGTGTTTACTCAGAATATCCGTTATTATTTTGTTACTACTTCAAATTACTTCAAATTACTTCAAATTTGTTTTAGATTTCCCATTCGTCATCTTCATCTTCCTCAGATTCATCATCTGCGTCTGCCGCATCATCCTCTTTCAGAAGTTTTGCATAACTCTCTGCTGACTGTTTTGGTTTTGTTTTAAGACCACGCTCCTTGCACATTGCAAACAGTTCTCTGGCTGTTTTACCTGCATATGGGTCTTTCTCTTCTTCCTCTTCGTCATCGTC
>OGPM01001915.1_pt1 | contig 15753 bp, 10 predicted proteins | sample 1552961 | NCBI WGS metagenome assembly OGPM01 (sample SAMEA2580304, study PRJEB22360) | human gut metagenome | biome: human gut; feature: human-associated habitat; material: faeces | place: Denmark | collected 2008/2010
TAATATATATATTTGTAGCCAAAATAGAACAATATTAGAAGTGTATAACACCTAAACAGAACAAGTGATATTAGTGTTTAATTTATAACTTAAGAGAGCAGATGGTCATACATTTAATTCACACAGCAGTAACACGAAAAATCTATTTGGATATTTGGCGCAATATTAAGAATTTGCCAAGTTAGTCTATTCCTATTCTATATTTATAGATAATAATAGCCTGTCCCAAGTCGGTGCAGAAAATGCATAAACCGATTTTGGGAAAGGAGTGTATTATTCTACGCGAAGACTGCGTATTCCTTATTGTAGATAAATCTATAAAAATAAATCAATTTCATTAATTTAAAATCAAAGTATCAAAGATGAGAAAATCAATTTTCTTGTTTGTACTCTTTACTCTGACAAGTATCCCCCTGTTGCTTTTTGCACAGGGTGGATATCAGGTAACGGGACACATTATTTCGGCGGAAGACAATCAGCCGATGATTGGTGTGTCTGTTTTGGAGAAGGGTACGACGAACGGAGTAATTACCGATATGAATGGTAATTACAGTATCACAGTGACGAAATCCCCTGCTATTTTGCAGTTTTCTTACATTGGAATGAAAACGATGGAAAAGCAGGTGTCTGCTGCCACTCGCATGAATCTGAAGATGGAGAGTGATGCACAAATGGTAGAAGAAGTAGTGGTTGTTGCCTACGGTGTACGTAAGAAAGGTACGATTGCAGGTTCTGTATCTACGGTAAAAGCTGAAAAGATGGAAGATGTTCCTGCTCCGAGTTTCGATCAGGCACTGCAAGGGCAGGCACCGGGATTAATGGTGCTTTCTGAATCAGGTGAACCCAGTAAGGCAGCAACTTTTCGTATTCGCGGAACAAATTCAATTAATTCGGGGAAAGATCCTCTTTTTATATTGGATGGAGTGGCTATTTCAAGTTCAGATTTCAACACGATTAGTCCTAATGATATTGAGAGCATTTCAGTGTTGAAAGATGCTTCTTCTACTTCTATCTATGGCGCACGTGCTTCTAATGGCGTGGTAGTAATCACTTCCAAGCGTGGACGTATGGGGGAAGCTGCCAAGATTACTTTCCGTACACAACTAGGTTTTTCCCAATTAGCTTCAAAGGACTGGGATCAGATGGATACGAACGAACGTATTCAGTTTGAAAAAGAAGTGGGATTGGATAAAGGACAGGATTACGAGAAATTAAGTAAGATAAATATCAATTGGCTGGATAAGGTATACAATGACAAAGCACCCTTGCAGAATTACGAGTTGTCAGTAAATGGTGGTACGGAAAAGTTAAATTATTATGTTTCGGGAAGCTATTATGATCAGGATGGTATTGCAGTAGGTTCTACATTTGAGCGTGTTAACTTCCGTGCCAATGTGGAGGCGAAAGCTAATAAATGGTTGAAAATAGGAACGAATACAATGTTTACTTATCAGGAGGTAGAACAGAGTGATGATGGTGAATATGCATTGTGGGCTCCTATTTCCGCATCTTTTTTCATGTTGCCTTACTGGAATCCTTATAAGGAGGATGGAAGTCTGGCTCTTCAGGATGACGGCAGTTGGAAAGGAACGACGGAGAATCCGTTAGCATGGATGGAAAACAATCCGTTATCAAATAAGAAGTATAAACTTTTATCTACTTTCTATGCTGAAGCTACACCTATAAAGAATCTCACAATTCGTTCACAACTAAGTGCAGATTATGGTCATACTACTTCTTTTTATCGAAGTTTTCCGAGTTATAAGCCAAATAATAATTATGGAGGTGCCCAGCGTAGTTCGTATGATATGCTTAATCTGATGATTACAAATACGGCAAACTACCGTTTTATGTTGAATGATGTTCATTCATTCAACTTTATGGTTGGGCAGGAAGGAGTCGATTATCATTATGAAGGTTTTCAGGTTACGACTCGTGGACAGACAAATGATATTTTGACAAACTTGTCTTCCGGTTCTACCGCTTCATCATGGGGAGATCCCGTTACGGAATATTCTTTTCTCTCTTTCTTTGGTCGTGGTGAATATAATTATGATGATCGTTACTATGCTGACTTTTCGGTTCGTGGGGATGGATCTTCCCGTTTCGGAACAGATAAACATTGGGGAGCTTTTTGGTCAGTCGGGTTTATGTGGAATCTCCGTAAGGAGAAGTTCATGCAAAAATATAAATGGCTTACTAATGCGCAAATAGCGATTAATACCGGTACATCGGGCAACTCTTCTATTAATAACTATGAACATCTGGCTTTAGTTTCCGGTGGATATAAGTATAACAATGAATCAGGTATTGCTATTTCCCAGTTGGGAAATGAAGAATTAAGTTGGGAGTCTACATGGGCTACTAATGTGGCACTGCATTTAGGTTTTATTGATCGTATAAATTTGGATGTGGAGTTTTATAATAAGAAAACTACTAATATGTTGATGGCAGTTCCCATTTCTTACACAACTAGCGGTTTTGGAACTCGTTGGGATAATGTGGGAGCTATGCGAAACCGTGGTGTAGAAATTAATGTCAGTGCAGACGTACTTCGCATCAAAGACTTTACATGGAATGTGAACGCCAATGTTTCATATAATAAAAATGAGATAACCGAGCTTTATAATGGGATAACAGAATATGTAGCCTCTGATACTGGTAGAATGGTTGCGGTAGGTCATCCGTTAGGTGAATTTTATCTGAACCGTTATGCAGGAGTCAATCCTACTAATGGAGATGCTTTATGGTATACCAAAGACGGTGAAATTACTACAGAATATAATGAAAATGACAAAGTGATGCTGGGTAAGACACATGAAGCTCCTTGGCAAGGTGGTTTTGGTACTACACTTTCTTGGCAAGGATTTTCACTTTCCGCACAGTTCACGTGGGTGGCCGATCGCTGGATGCTTAACAATGACAGAGTCTTTCAAGAGAGCAACGGACTGTTCAGTGCCTACAATCAGTCAAAACGTATGCTTTATGATCGATGGAAAAAGCCGGGAGATGTGACTGATATCCCTCGTTATGGAGTTACTCCTCAACTAGATTCACGATTCCTGGAAGATGCTTCTTTCCTGCGTCTGAAAAATTTAATGCTTAGCTATACATTCCCACAGAAATGGTTGCAGCGGACTAATTTTTTAAGTAGTGCCCGTATTTATGCGCAGGGACAGAATTTGTTGACATTTACAAGTTTTACAGGGATGGATCCGGAGTCTACCTCCAATGTGTATAAGGCTCAATACCCTATGTCCCGTCAGTTTACATTCGGACTGGAAGTTTCATTCTAAAATTAATCAGTGATGATAAGAAAAATAAAATTATATATAGTTTTAGTTGCGGTATTGCTTTCGGCATCTTCCTGTCTTGATAAATATCCGCAAGATGCAATTCCGCAAGAAGAGGCTATTAAGACAGTGAGCGATGTACGCCAAGCTTTGGTCGGTATTTATGCACAGTTTAAAAATGCCAGCCTATATAGCGGATACTTGACTTTATTGCCTGATATTCAGACGGATCTGGTATACGCTGTTAAAGGATATACAAATATCTATGGTGATGTATGGCGTAATGAAATATTAGCTATCAATAAACAGGTGGAATATGTGTATGGTGGCTTGTATACTGTCATCGGACGTTGCAATTTTGTTCTTGATAACATTGCTGCTGTAGAGGCCAACACTTCAGATGATGAACAACTGGACAAGTTGGATACCTATAAAGGTCATATCTATTTTGCCCGTGCGCTGGCTTATTCAGAACTGTTGAAGTGTTTCTGTAAAGCTTATGAAAGTGACGAAGAAGCTGCCAATGAACTGGGAGTTGTACTGCAGTCCAGCTACGTTAATCCGGGACCTGTAAAACGTGCTTCTTTAAAAGATTCGTATCAGTTTGTATTGGATGATTTGGCTAGATCGGCCGAATATCTGGCTACGGATGATGACACTGAGGTTATTTATAATTCTGCATATTTCACGATTGGTACAGTCAATGCTTTATATGCTCGTATGTACCTGTATATGCGGAAGTGGGAGAAAGCTGTTGAATATGCTACTAAAGTAATAGATAGTAAGAAATATATATTAGCTGATGCAACCAAGCATAGTTATTCGGTTACTTATAATGATTTTGCATACATGTGGCAGTATGATAATTCTACTGAAATCATTTGGAAAGTAATGTTTGAGGTAAATTCCTATGGAGGGGCATTAGGCACTGTATTCCTCAATTATGATTATACATCTTATAAACCGGATTATGTACCAGCTAAATGGGCATTGGATACCTATGCCAATGCTGATTTACGCTATAATGCTTATTTCGCTACGGCAACGACCGGATTTTCTCATGGGTTGACTTGGCCTCTTTTGGTTAAATACATGGGAAATCAGGATTTTATAAGCCAAAGATTGCTGTGTGTATCCATGCCGAAACCGTTCCGGTTAGCGGAACAATATCTGATTCGTGCAGAGGCTTATTGCCGGATGGGAGCATCTTATTATGGAAAAGCAGGAATTGATATTTCTACTTTACGTATGGCTCGTTATTCTTCTTATGGTGGCTCTACTACGCTTACAGAAGAAAATTGGTTTAAAACTGTCAGTGAAGAACGTATGAAAGAACTCTTTATGGAAGGTTTCCGTCTTAACGACTTGAAACGTTGGCATGAGGGATTTGAACGTAAAGAACAAACTTCGACTATCTCTCCGGGTAATACGTTGAAGTTAGAGAAAGACGATCCTCGTTTTGTATGGCCTATTCCACAACATGAGTTGGATGCTCCTGGCGTGGATCTAGCACCTAATGAAAGCAATAAATAATGTATAAAGATAATATAGAGAAACAATGAAACGATTAATAACAGGAATAGTAACACTTACGACGTTGGCTGTCGGATTCTGGGGATGTAATGATCTTTCCCGGACGACTTACAGCGGTTCCGACTACGTGATGTTCTCCGATACATTATCTATGTATCCGGTGCAGGACAGCGAGAAATGGTTTGAGATTCCGGTAGTAGCTACGAATATATGCGATTATGACCGTTCTTTTGGTGTGGAAGTAGACGATAAGGCTAGTAATGCAATTGAAAAAAAGCAATATGTAGTTGAATCAAATACGGTAACCATTAAAGCAGGGGAGCGAGTTGCAAAGTTCCGGATGAAGGGTGTTTATGAAAATATAGGTAAAACTGACTCTTTGTCGGTTACATTCAATTTGCTTCCGAAAGATGAAAATATATGGGATTTGTACGGTACACGTACTCGTGTTCAAATGCAAAAAGCATGTCCTTTTGAACTAAGTACTTTTGAAGGCTATTGTCTATTGACTTCTTCTTTCTTTAATGCATATATGACGGATACGGAACATCGGTTATTGCAGGCAGAAAGAGACAAGACGGAAGATAATACTATCATATTACATGATTTTTTCTACAAGAATTATGATCTTAAAATTAAGTATGATCCTTCCGATCCGTTGAAACCATTTGTAGAGTTTGATGATCAAATTATAGGTAGTACGGCAGAAGCCTTCGGAACCATTTACGGTAATGGAAAGCTGATGTGTACTCAGCCTGTTGCGTACGATTCTTATTATAATGTATGCCAGAAATTCGTATTCTTATATAGCACTATTTATGTGGTGGGTAAAGGTACAGTAGGTACTTATGTGAATATCTTGGAGTGGATTAGTGATGAAGAAGCGGAACAGTATAAGAAAGAGGAAGGACTCTAAACTATAATCGGAAATAAATATGAAAGATATAATGAAATATTATTTGCAATTGATTACGTTAGTGTTTTGTCTCTTGGTATCTGCTTGCAGTGATGATGACGAGACTACAACGCCTGTATTCCCGGATTTGCAGAAAATAGAATGTGAAGTCGGAGATACCAAGACACTGACTTTTGAGGCTGCCGATAACTGGATATTGACTTCCTCATCGTTATGGTGCTATTTTGAACAGGATGGTGAGAGGACGTTCGTTTGTTCAGGCAATGCCGGAAAGCAGACAGTCACTATCCATATTAGTGATGATGCTACCGAACTGTTAAAATCTTATAAGGCAGAGCTGACTATGAAGCTGGCAGGAAGCCAGCAGGTGATAGCGGAGGTGACGCGTCCGTCTACTGGTTATGAAGTTCGGGCTTTCAATGCGGACAAGTCTGTAATGTACACAGAAGAAAATCCTTTTGTCATCAATTTTGATGGAACTGACATATTGGTGTTAGAAGCTAATGAGGATTGGGCTTTGAAAAGTAACCCCGAATGGATGGAATTCAATCGTAGAGCATCAGACAGCGAAGTTGTATCTGGCAATGCCGGAGATAATGTCAGCGTCATTCCACAGATGATAATGCAATATAAAAAGAATGAAATTACCGGCTTTCTGACAATTGAAAGTAGAAGCGGAGCTGTTGCAAAAGTTCCTGTGAAGTATGAAGGTATTCCTGCTGATAGAATTATTGGTACTCTGAAAGACAACATAGAAGTCTCGGTTGATGGAGAAAGTTATACTGCAGGCGATAATAGTTATGATAGCGAGGGAGTTCCTGTAACGGTAATGGCTAAGAATGATGAATATACCTTGGTATGTGTGGAATATGTGGCAGAACGGAATCAGATGACATGGGAGCTTGAATATTCTTATACAATAATGGATTCCTTTAATCGTTGGCTTTGGATAGATGATGATAAAGAAGGGAATATTAATATAGCAGCAAGCGCAAATAATTCGAAAGCAAGAACTGCGTATGTATTAGCATTTCCTAACGTTATATATGCTGAAATTAAGGATCATCTATCCGATCTTGTTTTACTTGAAAAGGGGATTCCAAAGGAATATGATGAAAATATAATTGCTGATATAAAACAGGAAGGAGTGGCAGGAGATCTGATATCTTTGGTTAAAGAAAGTGGTGAACCTATTTTGGATGGTACAGGCAATCCTGTGAAAGCTGTACCTTCGGATATGCCAGATGAACAATTAGAAAGTGAATATGGTACTACAAATGTATTTTTGGTTTCATCGTTGACTTTAGGTGTTAATTATGATCCATTCCATATTATTGTAAATGGCTACTCCGGTTGGAATTTGCAAGCTGAAACTAAGCATAATGGTCAGGATACCGTATGGGAAGGAATTGAAGTTGAGGGAAGGTATATGACAAGTGCATTTGTCAATGTTTCAGGTATGGACGAAAGCAAGAATGGAACAAAGCCTATGGTTATTAAATTAATGGATAATGAAACTATTTTAGGAGTATTGCTGATTCAACCCCGATATGAGGATTGATAACATGTAAAATTTAGCTTATATGAAAACTAAGATATTATTTATAAAAATGTTTGTCCTTTCTTGCATGTTGTTTACTTTAGGGTTTACAGCTGGAAGTTGCTCTGACGATGATGACGTACTTCAGGCAGGATATGGATATGCTCAGTTCAAACTTTATAAAGGTGTTTCGACAGGTACACGTGCCAGTACGAATGAGCTGGATTATTTGCGTGATGCGCAAAAAATGAAAATCGTGCTTATCAATCAGGAAGACGGTACTGAAATTGTACAGACTGTCGGTCTGGAAGCGATGGGTGACGATAGTGAATTTGGCTTGAGAAGTGACAAACTTCAATTGATGGCCGGAACTTATCAGATTATCGGTTTCTATCTGTATAAAGCAGATGGAACTACGCAGGATTTGAAACAGATTCTTTCCGGCGAACCGGATAAAAAGACAATTTTGACTGTAGTAAATGGTGGGTTAGCTGTACAAGACATACAGGTGAAAGTAGTGAATCGAGGGATAGTGAAATTTACTATAACTAAAAAATTTCTACCATCCACTCGGGCAATAGGCGAAGATTATGTTTTCTCCGATATCAAATACATCAATGTAACGGTACAGGAACAGTTTACGAAAAAAGAGACGACTCTTGAGAATATTGCCGTAAAGTATACAGAGAAGCTGGATGATAGTGGAAAGAAGATATCCGTGGCTGTCAGTGATTCATTATTCCGTCTTTCTGCCGGTAAATATAAGATTAAAAGTTATACGACTAAAAAGAAAAATAAGGGGTCTTTGGAATATGGAGAAGTAAACGGTGCTGACTTTGAAGTGCTGGATAATGTGACTACTGAAGTTAACGTTCCGATTAACTTCAGTAAAACTACCGGCAGTATTAAGGACTATCTTGTTCTGAAAGAAATGTGGGAAGCCTTGAAAGGCCCGTCTATTCCAGAAAAGAATCAGAAGGGATGGAGTTATTCGGGTACTACATATCCTTTAGGTACTAACTGGGATTTCAATAAAGATATTGATTTGTGGGGAGATCAACCTGGTGTCGATTTGGATGCCAAAGGACGTGTCACAGGTCTTTCTATCGGTGCGTTCGGTCCTGAAGGTGATATTCCTGAATCTTTAGGAGACTTAACGGAGCTTAGAACTTTATCTTTAGGTAATCATTCCGACCAAGTAGGTGATAACATCATTGAGAAGACGATGGGAACTGAATTGACTGAAGTACAGAAGAACTCTATAAGGAGTGATTATTATAATAAGTTTGTAAAGGTGGATATTGAATCGTATTTCTCCGAACCGATACAAGCTGCTTTGAAGTGGCAGAAAGAGGGGATACCCAGTCGTTTTTCTCAGCCTACTGTAAATAGCAAAGCCAATCGTCCTTCTTTGAAAGATGTCCCGGTCAATCGGTTGACAAATGGAATTCATAGAATACCCGCTTCTATTGGAAACCTGAAGAAATTGCAATATTTGTATATTGCCAACGGTAAATTCGAAGGATTTGAACCGGGGACTGACCTAAGTGGGCTGGAGAATCTGACAGACCTTGAAATTTACAATTGTCCGTCTATGACAAAACTTCCGGAAGAACTGAATAAACTGCCGAACCTTCAATCATTCAACTTGGCGAGCAATCCGAGTTTGGGAGATTTTCATGAAGATTTAGGTAAGTTTGTGGCCAGCGAAAGTATAAGTAAAACATTACAGAGCTTTTATTTGACTTATAATAAACTGACTGTTTTGCCGGATATGTCAATGGTGAAAAAACTTGGTAAACTGGATTGTGCATACAATCAGATTAAAAAGATTGAGAAAGCATTCGGTAGTGATGTTATTTTGGTACAATTGTCAATGGATCACAATCAGATAGAGGAATTGCCACGTGATGAAAGTGGAAGTTTCTGCGGATATGCTGATGTGGAGTCTTTCTCTTTTGCTTATAATAAATTGAAGAAATTTCCAAATATATTCAGTTCGCAATCTGTATATGTAATGTCTTCTGTTAATTTTTCATTCAATGAAATTGATGGATTTGAGGGTGAAGAGGATGGAACTTTTAAGGGCGTAAATGCCAGTACGATTGCATTGGGGGGTAATAAACTGAAAAAATTCCCGAAGATACTGTTTGATACAAATTCTCAGGTATCAGCTTTAGGACTGAACGGTAATGGAATAGAAGAGATACCGAAAGGTACATTCAATGCATCAAAATATTCGTATATGATGAAAACATTCGACTTGACTTATAATCACTTATCAAAGCTTCCGGATGATTTTAATGGGAAAAATATGCCTTTCCTTTATGGTGTGGATCTAAGTAACAACCGCTTTACGGAAGTTCCTACCGGACCGATGGACGCTGCCACATTAACTGTTTATGCTGTACGTAACCAGCGCGATGAGAATGGTAACCGCTTGTTGAGAAAATGGCCGGGCAATTTAGGCTTATGTCCGAGTTTGAGACAGTTCTGTATTGGTGGAAATGATTTGCGAAAGATTTCTGATACGATATCACCATATATTGTCGTTTTTGAGATAAAGGATAATCCAAATATTTCTCTCAATCTTTCCAATGTCTGTAATATGATTAAGGCAGGAGCATATCTTCTTATCTACGATCCGGAACAGGATATTCGTGGATGCGATTATTTGAAAGATAAATAGATAAATAACAAAAAAGAATCTATATGAAACCATTGTTTAAAATATATTTATGCCTCTTTGCAAGCTTGTGTTTTATTGCCGCTTGTGATGATTCGGATGAGGAAGGCATTTCTGGCTTCACCATCAATGCCCAGGAGTTCACCTTGGGTGCTACAGGTGGAATGGAGTCGGTGAAAGTGGCTTCGGGTACTAAATGGGTGGCAAAGGTCAACCAGCCTTGGGTGAAGGTGATGCCTGCTAATGGTGTCGGAAGCACTAATTGTGAGATTGTAGTGGATTCTACACTTTCTAATGATGTGAGACATGCTGTCGTGACGTTTGTACCGGAAGGACAGTCTAAGCAAGAACTGAAAATACATCAGACCGGATATGGAAAGATGATAGGTCTGGATAAATATGAAGTGGAAGTTGCCAGTATGGCTAACGAGGATAAAAGATATTTTGATATATCGGTGACTACGAATGTCAAGTTCAAGGTCGATTATCCTTTGATGGGCTCTTGGGTGACTACTTCCAAAAGACAACCTGATATATCTTTGGATTATGGAGCTCGTCCCCGTACCATCAAGATGCGATTTAAGTGGGATATGAATACGGATCCGAAAGAAAGAATCGCTTCGATTAAGTTCCTTCCGGTGAACGAGGAAGATGAACTGGAGAAAGAGGTAGCTTTGACTATAAAACAGGAAGCTTCACCGGAAATAACAGATGATAGACGGGGAGATTCCATTGCTATTGTCATTGCAAGTACCAAATTGCGTTCAATGATAAGTTGGGATACCAGCGAACGTCTTGACTATTGGGCAGGCATAACCGTATGGGAGAGAACAGATAAAGGTGTGACTCCGGAACAAATCGGTCGTGTACGTTCTGTTGAATTCAAAATGCTGAATACAAAGGAGGAATTACCTGCTGAAATCGGTAAAATCAAATATTTGGAGACATTGGTTGTCGCTAGTAATACGAATACGCAGTTGCTTCCTGCTACTTATAGGATTGGAAACGCATTAAAGGGATTGCAGCATCTGAAGAATCTGACAATAAGTGCGATGGGTATTACAACTATCTCAAAATCAGAATTAGAAGGATCTTGTCAGATTTTAACTAAATTGGATTTGAGTAGTAATAACTTTACGGCTATACCGTCTGACTTGCAATTCAGGAACTTCCCGGAACTGACTCATTTGAGTTTGACAGGTAATCGTCGATACAGTTCAATTACAGATTTGAACGATACACGTGAAAATCTCGGCTTGAAATTTGATGCGAGTAATAATTATAATTTTAAGAACTTGTTGAAGTGGGAAAAACTGAAATCGTTGTCATTATCCTATAATTTGATATATGGAGAGCTACCTACATTCATCGGTTACGGTGGCCGACTGGAATCGGGTGTATATGCTTATACCGATGAAGATATTCAGAGTAACGATACATTAAACAGTGCAAGCAATGAGGTGAAGGCAAAATTAAAGACTATTCCAAGGATTCTGCCTAATGCCGAGCAGTTCACTATTAACTTGAACTTCTTGTCGGGAGATGATTTACCGGAATGGCTACTTTATCATCCGCGTTTCGCACGTTTCGATCCGTTCACTTTGATTTATACACAGGATTCTGGAAAGGATATGAATGGTAATGTTCCGGGATTTAAGAACGAACCTTCTAATTTGGAATGGTTTTACGAGCGTTATCCGAAAACCAGACCTACATTAACTGAATATTGATTTGATTATGAAAAGAATATATTTAATTCTAATAGCCGCTGTAGCAATCACTTTTACATCCTGTTCCGACCGGGATATGGATACAGTGAAACCTGATACAGGGCAGGGAGCTCCAATTATTAATTTACCCGAGGGAGCGAGCCAGGGAAAAATAATGGTAAAATTCAAACCGGAAGCGGCATCCTTTTTGGATGCTGCTGTAACTCGCTCTATTGGAGGTGCGATGACCCGTTCGGGAATTTCGGATATGGATGTAATTCTGCAGCGAATCGGTACTCATAAATTGGAGCGTATTTTCCCGATAGATAACCGCACGGAAGAACGCACCCGCAAGGCAGGACTGAATCTTTGGTATGTTATCCATTTTGATGAAGATACGAATTTGGAGCAGGTGGCTAAAGATTTGTCGCAGGTAGCAGATGTGGCGAAAGTCCAATTTAGCCATATTATCCAACGTTCATACGATCCTAATGTGCGGGCAACAGTTCTCACCAAACAAGCAATGAGTCATGTGATGCGTAACACTCGCGCCATAAATGTCACACCGGATGATACCTATTTTAATCTACAATGGGGGTGTAAGAATGATGGTTCTATTCTTCAGAATGAAGACAAGAATGACAAGGGTGACAAGGTGGTACCTGCTGTAACGGGGGTTGATGTAAATTGTGGAGAAGCTTGGAAACTTTGTACGGGAGATCCTTCCATCATCGTAGCTGTGCTTGATGAAGGTGTGATGTATGATCATCCTGATTTAAAGGGGAATATGTGGGTGAATGAGGCCGAAACATTTGCTTCAAAGGAAGATGCTGATGGAAATGGTTATGCCGGTGACCGTTATGGCTACAATTTCACAGATGATAAAGGTTATATTTCTTATGATGACCCGAATGATACCGGACATGGAACTCATGTGGCTGGGATTATCAGTGCAGTGAGAAATAATGGTGAAGGTATTAGTGGTATTGCAGGAGGGGATAAAGCTAGTAATATAGGTGGTGTAAAGATAATGAGTTGTCAGGTGTTTTCCGGTTCTAAAGGATGTGACCTGTATCAGGAAGCGAAAGCCGTGAAATATGCAGCAGATAATGGTGCCGTTATTTTGCAGTGTAGTTGGGGATACAATTCGGGACTTGCCAATCCCATTAGCGGATATAGTCCGGGTTATACTTCTGATAAAGCCTGGGTAGACAGTGCTCCGCTGGAGAAAGAGGCTTTTGACTATTTTATTCATAATGCCGGCTCGCCAAATGATGTCATAGACGGAGGTATCATCGTGTTTGCTTCAGGTAATGAATATGCAGCCATGGCCGGATATCCGGGCGCTTATCCTGATTATATTTCGGTAGCGGCCGTAGCAGCCGATGGTACTCCATCCAGTTATTCTAATTATGCGCATGGAGTTTCTATCTGTGCTCCAGGTGGAGACAGTGATTATCATCAGAGTCCCAAAGGTAAAATATATTCCACAATACCATCTTCTGCCAGTGAAGATGGTGGGAATTATGGATACATGGAAGGAACGTCACAGGCTTGTCCACATGTTTCGGGAGTAGCCGCACTGGGACTTTCTTATGCTGCCAAATTGCATCGTCATTTTCGTGCAGATGAATTCCGTAAAATGATGTTGGAATCTGTCAAGCCGGTAGAACCATATTTCACGGAAATGAAAGTATATTGGTACACAAATGCTTCATTTGGCCAAATTGCAGCCGGACAGATGGAACCTGCTGCTTATACAGGTAATATGGGTACAGGACTGATTGATGCCTATCAGTTATTGAAAGCTGTTGAGGGCAGAGGTGTCGAGATGACTGTTCCCAATATGTATGTGTCCGTTGGTGGTACAAGTAAGATCAATTACTCCCGTTATTTTAAGAATGGAGAGAATATGACTTTCTCATGTAAAGTTGATGATAGCTCGATAGCTGTTTTTCTCACTGCGGAAGACAACATTACTTTCACCTTGAAAGGATTGAAAGTGGGGTCTACGAAAGCTACCGTTACGGCGACTGACGGTACCAAGCAAGATTTCTTTATTACTGTTCGTAAAAACGATAGTTGGTTGTAAATGTGATTATGAAACGATACTTTACCGGAGCCATCAAGTATGGACTGTTCTTTTTCTTTCTTCTGTCTTCTGCGCATAGTTTTGCGCAGGAAACAGGATGGGAGCAAGTCTTGCAGTTTGAATGTACTGCAATCAATATAGGGACTTTGTCGGAAGACGATGCGCCGGTAACGTATCATTTTAAATACTGTAATGTAAGTAAAAAAACGGTGCGTATCTCTAAGTTGACTACTTCCTGTGGCTGTACGGTAGCCAAGTGTAATAAAGACTTGGTACAACCGGGGGAACGGGGAGAAATCAATTTGGTTTTTCATCCTAAGGATCAGGCTGGTGATTTGTATCGGGAAGCATTTGTCTATACCGATCTCTCCGGAAAGAAACCGATGATCAGGCTGGTACTTACTGGTAAGGTATCACCTACCAGCGACCAATGGAAGGGATATCCCGTAGCTATTGGGAATACATTGCGACTGAAACGGAAAGAATGGCAGATTAGAGTGCTTTCTCGAGAAGGAATGCAAGTGGAAAGATTCATTTGTGTCAATACAGGAAAGCAACCTTTAAATTTGTCAGCCTTGATGCTGCCGGAATACATTCGTTTTCGAACAGAGCCGAAAGTTATTCTTCCGGAAACGGAAGCCGACATGATTCTTTCTATTGATAGAAGTTTGTTGCCTCAAAAGAATGAAATTACATTTTGTTTGGTCTTGGACGGCATTTCAGTACGCCCTTCTGAACGGACAGTACAAGTGAAATTATTGTTACAATAATAAATAATATAAAATATGTATATGAAAAATATATTCAGAATAATGCTACTACTCACCACGATGCTGTTTGTGTCATGTGGGGATGATGATGAAGTAAAGCTTCCTGATACTAAGGATGTAAATTATGCGAATATCGCAGGAAGCTGGCGATTGAGTGAATGGAATGGAGAAAACCTGGAAGGTGACACACGTTACTATTATATAACGTTTGATCGGAAGGAAAAAGACGGAAAACGTTCTTACACTATTTATACGAATCTCAACAGTGCTACATCTGAGCAAATTCCCGGTTCTTTTCTTTTGAGTAAAGAAGATGATTACGGAGATATTATTAGCGGTACTTACTATTATCAGCTTGATACGGATGATGAATGGGAATATTCATACATTGTTTCGGGGTTGACTGATACTTCGATGATATGGACTGCCAAAGAAGATATGGGAGAAATGAAAGTTTATACTCGTTGTAATGAAGTTCCGGCAGATATCATAGCCGGAACAAGAGCTTCATTCTAGTTGTATTCTGTTTCTTACTTTATTGCCATCAGATTTTCTTGAAAATTGGGGCATCTTTTTATAATAAAACCGTTTAAGCAAATCTTTGTATTTAAACGGTTTTTATTTTTGTATTTATCTTTATTGGTACAAGACCGCACAAATAAAATCAAAGATTTATTTGGAAATAAAATAAAGACTTCTTATCTTTGCATTGGATTTATAATTGTAATGAATACAACTTTGAAAAGAAAGGAAGATAATGAAACCATACGATCGATTATTAGAGCATAATATCAAGCCTTCCATGCAACGCATCGCTATCATGGAATATTTGATGGAGCATCCGATTCATCCGTCGGCTGATGATATTTACACAGCATTGTCTCCTTCAATGCCGACACTTTCAAAGACAACGGTTTATAATACTTTGAAATTGTTTTCCGAACAGGGTGCGGCATTAATGCTTACGATTGACGAAAAGAATACAAATTTTGATGCGGATACTTCTGTACATTCCCATTTCCTTTGTAAACGTTGCGGACATATTTATGATTTGAAATGTCCGGAAGCGATTAAACAAGTGGAAAATCTGGAAATGGATGGTCATCAGGTATCGGAAGTTCATTATTATTATAAAGGTATTTGCAAGAATTGCTTAAGTAAAGATAAAGAAACACGTATTGACTAATTAATTTAAAATTGAGAAGAAAATGAAA
>OGPM01001918.1_pt1 | contig 15745 bp, 16 predicted proteins | sample 1552961 | NCBI WGS metagenome assembly OGPM01 (sample SAMEA2580304, study PRJEB22360) | human gut metagenome | biome: human gut; feature: human-associated habitat; material: faeces | place: Denmark | collected 2008/2010
TGCGGGTCGTAGTGGTCTTCCACCACCGTTACCCCCAGCGGGTGGGCGGCGGCCACGAACTTTTTCAGCTCCTCGCCCCGGCGGTAGTATTCCTCCGCGGGCCAGGTGTTGGGGTTATAGTAGAGGACAGTGATCTCAAAATACTGGCACAGCTGTTCCAGCACGGCGCTGGAGCAGGGCCCGCAGCAGGCGTGGAGCAGAAGCTTTGGCCGGGCGGGGGCCAATGTTTTCAACACTTCGTCCATCTGCTGTGCAAAATTCAACTGCTTTGACATGGGTTTCATCCTTTGGTATACTGGATTAAACCTCTCCGTCACCCAGCAAAGCGCCTGAGAGGCTATGTTAATTATATCACACTTTCCGATAAAATACAGGAGTACACTATGACGAATGAGAAAATTGCCCGCATCAACGAGCTGGCACACAAAAGCAAGACCACGGGCCTGACGGAGGCCGAAAAAGCAGAGCAGCAGGCCCTGCGCCGGGAGTACCTGGACGACATCAAGGCCAGCCTCCGCGCCCAACTGAACAACACCTCCATCCAGGAGCCGGACGGCACCATCCATAAGCTGGCAAAGAAAGACTGATTTCCGCTATTTGGCTCCCCTGTTAGGGGAGCTGGACGCGCCAGAGCGCGGCCTGAGAGGTTGAATTTCTGATAAAATCAGGTACTACCCAGACAAAAGGGGGTGCAGAGAGGGAAAAGTCGTACAAAAGCGGTTTTCCCTCTTTTTTCGGTTGCGCAATCGTGCTATAATATACTTGAGCTGTTGTGGTCTGCCGGGCGCAGGCGGCGCGGCCAAATGTTGTTTCCAAGGTGGCGTATCCCGGGCAAGGTGCACGGAAAAGGCTGTCTTTTGAAAAATTACGAAGAGGTCATTTATTATGCTTACTGCAATTACGGGTATCAACTGGGGCGATGAGGGCAAGGGCCGCATGGTCGACCTGATCAGCCAGGAGTACGACATTGTCGCGCGCTATCAGGGCGGCAACAACGCCGGCCATACCGTGAAGAACGAGCGCGGTAAATTTGTGCTGAATCTGCTGCCTTCCGGCATTCTCCGCCCCAACGTCGTCTGCGTTATGGGCAACGGCATGGTCATCGACCCGCACCATCTGGCGGGCGAGATCGAGAACCTGCGCAAGCAGGGTGTCGAGATCAGCCCCGCCAACCTGAAGATCTCCGACCGTGCGACCATCACCATGCCCTACCATGTGGAGCAGGATGGTCTGGAAGAGGCACGCCTGTCCAAGACCGGCGCGCAGTTCGGCTCCACCAAGCGCGGCATTGCTTACGCTTACGGCGATAAGTACATGAAGAAGACCCTCCGCATGGGCGACCTGCTCCATCTGGACGACTCTGTCAAGAAGCGCCTGGTCACCATGGTGGATTCCAAGAACCTGGTGATGGAGGGCAGCTACAACGCCGCTCCCATCAGCGTGGATGAGATGTGGGCATGGCTGGAGCAGTATGCAGCCATCTTCAAGGATTATATCTGCGATGTGGGCCAGTACCTGGCGGATGCGGACGCCGCCGGCAAGAAAGTGCTGTTTGAAGCACAGCTGGGCGCTCTGCGTGACATCGACTTCGGCATCTACCCCTACACCACCTCCTCCAACGTCATCGGCGCTTACGCCCCCATCGGCGCAGGCATCCCGGGCCATAAGCTGACCAACAGCATCGGCGTGATGAAGGCTTACTCCTCCTGCGTGGGCGACGGCCCCTTTGTCACTGAGCTGGCCATGACCGAGGAAGAGAAGCACGCCCTGCGTGAGGCTGGCCACGAGTACGGTGCAGCCACCGGCCGTCCCCGCCGCGTTGGCCCCATCGACCTGGTGGCAAGCCACTACGGCGTGTTCTGCCAGGGTTGCGATGAGGTTGCCCTGACCCTGCTGGACGTGCTGGATTACATGGAGAAGATCCCCATGGTCACCGGCTACAAGCTGACCGACGGCACCATCACCAAGCGCTTCCCCATGGGCATGGCTCTGGACACCGCACAGCCCGTGGTGGAGTATCTGCCCGGCTGGCACTGCGATATCACTGCCGCCCGCAAGTGGGAGGATCTGCCCCAGGAAGCCCGCGATTACGTTGAGTATCTGGAAAAGGCTATTGGCTGCAAGATCACCTACATCTCCGTGGGTGCCGAGCGTGAGGCCTACATCCACCACAACGTCTGATCCGCGCCACAGAACCCGCCGCATTGAAAAGGAAACGTGACTATGTTTGATATCATCACGGACAGCGCCTGTGACCTGACCCCTGAGACGGCCGCAACGCTGAATATTGAGATCATCCCCTTCTATGTCTCGCTGGACGGTGAGCACTACCGCAAGGAAGGCAAGGAGATCGCCGTGCGCGATTTCTACCAGTTCATGGTAGATAACCCCGCGGCCTACCCCAAGACCAGCCTGCCTTCGCTGGAGGATTTTGAAACCGCCTTCCGGGCCCATGCCGAGGCGGGCCGCCCGGTGCTCTGCATCTGCTTTACCAGCAAGATGAGCGGCTGCGTGGGCAGTGCCCGCAACGCCCGGGAGCTAGTGCTGGAGGATTTCCCCGATGCTAAGATCGAGGTCATTGACAGCACCGCCGCCACCGTGACTGAATCCATCGTGGTGGAAAACGCGGTGGCCATGCGGGATGCAGGCTGTACGCTGGACGAAGCCGTGACCTGGCTGGAGGCGGAAAAGATCACCAACCAGATCTTCTTCACGGTGGGTAATCTGGACTACCTCATCAAGGGCGGGCGCATCGGCAAAGTCACAGGCCGTGCCGCCAACATTTTGGGCATCAAGCCCATGATCCTGTTCAAGGAGGGCGAGATCTTCTCCGCTGGTGTGGCCCGCGGCCGCCAGAAGAGCTTTGAGAAGGCCCTCGACCTGCTGATGACCTATCTGGCCGAACACAACGGCACGCCCGACGACTACTGCATCACGGTGGGCTACGGCTACGATGCCGACGAGGGCAAGCGGCTCTGGATGCAGACCCGCGCCGCCCTGCGCGCCAAGTACCCCACCTGCGAGTGCAATGTTGTCCTGCTGCAGATCGGCTGCACCATTGCCGTGCACACCGGCCCCTATGCGTTGGGCATGGGCGTGATGCGGCGGTGGAAAAAGGCTTAACCCCCATATAGTTTTCCCAGCTCCCCCGAAAGGGGGAGCTTTTTTGATACCGATTAAGCTCTGCTTTGTACAACCTCTCAGTCACGGCGAAGGCTGAGAGGTTTAGTAACGGCAGCAGCTTACGGCTCAACCCCCCAGTCACCTACGGTGACAGCCCCCCTAATAGTGGGGCCCTTGGCAGGGAGATGACGTTTGACGGCAGAGGGGAACAGCAGCAAACCACAATGTATAACCGCAAAGTCTCCGGTTTCGCCAGAGGCTCCCCTACTAGGGGAGCTGGCGCGGAGCGCCTGAGGGGTTTAACACACAAAAAATCTCCCGATTCCGTTTGGAACCGGGAGATTTTTTCAGCCTTGATTTTTACGATGCACGATCACAGAAGACGGTGACACGGGTCTTGCCGCCATAGGTGCAGGTGTACAGCACCAGGGCGTAGCCGCTGTGTTCCACTTCCTCCACGCTGTGGGGGTCAAGCACTTCGACTTTGTTCACGACGTACTCATTCACGATGCCGTCCATATCGGAGAAAGTGACGCTGTCCCCCGCTGTGAGGGAGGTCAGCTTGCCGAAATGGCTCTCGTAGTTGTGCGCCGCAATGACCAGATCATCGGTGCGGGAAGAGCCGAACTGGCGGCAGGGGGCGATCTTCAGGCGGGGGTAGCTCCACTCGCTCATCACCGGCAGGTCAATGCCGATGGCAGGGATGGAGATCTCACCCACATATTCGTTGCCGTCGATCTCCACCACCGGGAGCTCGGGGTCCAGGGGGCCGCTCTCTGCCTCCGGTTCCGGGGTCTCCACCTTCTGCTGAAGGTCGGCCACCACGGTCTGGGCCTCGGCACCGGCGTGGGCATCCTCGTAGCGGTTGTAGGCGTACAGGCCGCCAGCCGCCAGCAGGAGCACCACACCCAGCACGATGCAGACAAGCCCGGGGGATACTTTACGCATTCTTTTCACGTTTCTTGCTGCGCTCCATCAGGTAGGCACCCACGACCACCAGCACCAGACCGCTTGCCGTCAGAACAGGTATGGGCCAGTTCAGCTGACCGGTCTGGATCAGTTTGGGGCCTTCGGCCGGGCGGGCATCCGCCACCACGCTGGCCGGGGCGGTGGGCTCCGGTGCACTAGGGGTGGTGGTTTCAGTCACGGTCGGGCGGGCATCTGCCGGGGCCGGGTTTTCCGGCGTGGAAGGGGTGGGCGGGGTGACAGGATCAGGGTCATACGGGTCCGGGTAGTACGGGGTCTCGATGGCCTTGTAGCTGTTGTTGAAGGTGATGCTGCTCACCTTTTCGTCCATCAGGTCGGCCTGTGTGTGCACGGCCATCCGGGCCACCAGCTTGTCGTTGTCCCACACCACGGAAACGCGCAGATAGTACACGGTTTCATCGTAGGTGCCGCGGGTGTTGACACCGGCGCGCTGGCGCACGGTGTAAACGTAATAGCCGGGCTTGGTGTAACTGATGGGGCCAAAGCTGCCGGTCTCGCCGTCGGTGATCTCCAGAGTGGTCACCTCGGGCAGGGGCGCATTGTCCACAGCCTCAAGTTCCACAGTCAGTGTTTCCTTTGGGAGAGGTGTTTCCCCCGTGGACTGAATGGAAACCGGAAGCTCCTGCAGCTGTGTATGCTGGTCAGCCGCGGTGGCCGCAAATGCCGCCGGCTGACACAGGCAGAACCCCAACGCAAGCGTCAGGAGTGCTGCCGCGATTTTACGGAACCTCATTTCATCCTCTCCTTTATGAATCCGACGCGGACGGGATCATCCACGCCAGAAGAATGGTGCGTGCATCGGTAAACTCCGTTGAACAGGTGGACAGCGCCAGCACCTGAGCATCATCGCCCGCCGCTTTCATGGCGGCCAGCGTTTCGGTGTTCAGGTTCAGGGCGTTCTCCTGCGCAAAGGTGTACAACCCCTGCAGGTCGCTGTCCCAGCGCTGCGGATCGAAGATTGCATTCTCAGACGCTGGAACCAGCAGACATGCAAAGGTTTTAAGATCATAGGTGCGGTCGGGCAGGATCAGCTCACCGGTGGTGTTCTCTGCAAAGAACTCTGCGTCCTTGTACAGATCCAGATCACCGAACATCTTGCTCTCTTCCATGTGGTGACCATACAGCAGAGAGTAAGGGTCGGTGAAGTTCTTGTCGCAGTTCACATCCAGAAAGATGCTGCCTGCCAGCGAGAAATCACCGTAGACATCGGTGTTCACATAGGTAAAGTTGTCCTCGCCCTGTACCACAGGGTAGTCGATGGCGGTGTTGTCCAGTGTGACCCACGCGCAGACATCCGGGTTGATACCCAGCAGCTCCTCAAAGCTCGCGCCGTTATCCGCGCCCGCCTTGGGCTTGAACTGCAGAAGCTCTGCCTGAACATTGTCTGCGGCGGCGTACACCTGCGAGTTGTCCCACAGGGCATAGGCTGAATACGCCCCGGCGACCACCAGGAACAGCACGACCACCGTGCTCACCAGAAAGTCGGCTGCCCTCAACGCTTTTCTCTGCCAGTTGATACAGCCCACCTCCGGTTAAACATTCTAATTGATTGGTTTTCGGATGGATACGCCCTCTCAGGCGCTGCGCGCCAGCTCTCCCAAAGGGAGAGCCTACGCATCTACACGGTCAGCTGCTGCAATCGGTCGGGCCACTTTTGCCTCTCCCCTTGGGAGAGGTGGCAGTGCGGAGCACTGACGGAGAGGGCGTGGACGCGAGCAATTACTCCTCGTCGCGGCGGCGCTTGTTCAGCATCAGGGCCACACCACCAATGGCAACGATGGCCAGCAGTGCAATGTAAGGTGCATTGTCCAGCACAACGCCCATATCGGGGGAATCGGGGTTAGTGTTCTGGAAAGCCACGGTCACATCCTCGTCACTAATCGCATCCTTGATTTTGGTGTTCTCAGTAGTATCAAATGCCATGTTAGTCACAGTAACAGTGTACTTCACTTCGTCAACAGTAACAACAACAGCACCATTATCTACCTGAGAACCATTCTCGTAAATTTCGTACTTAATGCCAGCAGGCAGGTTGGAAAGGTCGAGAGAATCACCGTGCTGCAGAGTAACAGTATACTCCTTATCCAGTTCCAGATATGCGTTCTTATCGATATTAGTAGTGCCGTCCTTAATAGTTGCAGTATCGCTCAGATCAGTAACCTGAGGTCCTTTATACAGGCCAGTGTCAGTATTGTTCTTCAGGTCATTTGCCTTAGTGAACTTAATCTTAAAGGTAAAGTCCTTGCTCAAGTTGCCAAGTGCACCATGAACAGTCTTGCTCAGCTTCAAATTCTGAATGTTGCCGTCACCGTACTTATTCTTAAACGCTTCGGTTGCCAGAATCTTATTGCCGTCGGAATCCTTCAGAGCAACAAAATAGCCAAACTCAGCAGTAGCAGTGGCATCAACTTCCTTTGCGTTGACCTTGCTGATAACCATCGTCACAGTACCACGCTCAGCAGTCACAGACTGGTATGCCTTGTCCATGCTCTCAACGATGGTAAAAGTATACTTACCAACAGACTTGCCTTCAGTCAGCTTCGCAACATCCAGCTTAAAGGTGCCAGTATAGACACCTTTATTGTCTTCGCCACCCTTAGAAGTATAGTTACCTGTATTGAATTCCACCGATTTAGTATCCAGTGCTGTACCGGTAGTTGCCGTACCCTCATAAACATTAAAGTTAAATTTCATGCTATCGGGCGCAGTACCATTAGCAACCGTCAGAACCTTGGTTAAATCAATTTCAGCCTTACCATTAACCGGCACAAACATCTTTGCATTGTATTCGCCAGCCGTGCCGGGATAGGTAGCATCAACAGGGGTCGTCGCAAACGCTGCGGTTGCGCCGACGGTGAGCATCATGGCGGCAGCCAGAACGCCCGCGAAGAATTTCTTCAGTTTCATTGTTATTCCTCCCTAGTAAGAAATAGTTCGTACTCCTGTGCCGCGGCCCAAACTCCGCGGTTCACAGGCAGGATGCCGGCAGCTTCTTCCGGCCTCCGTGGTATTACAGACTGCGTCGCCGCAGTAGTGTAATTACTTTTGCTTGCACATCCTCCAGCGGAACCGGGCCAAAGTCCCGGCTGTCCTCGGATTGTGTGCGGTAATCGCCCAGCACAAAAAAGCAGCCCTCCGGCACCGTGTAGGGGTACTCCAGCGCGTCTTTTGCGTAGGTGGGGTAGAGGATCTCGCCGCTCTGCACCGCGCCGTTCACCACAAGGGTGCCGCTGTCGTCCAGAGCCACAAGGTCGCCCTCGCGCCCAAGGATGCGGCCCACCCGGAGCTTGCCGCCCTGGGTGTAGACCACAACGTCGTTTTTTGCGTAGGTTTTTTGCAGGCGGTAGCAGATGAGCAGGTCGCCATCCTTTACCGCGGGGAACATGCTGCTGCCCTTGGCCTGCGTGAGCAGGAACACCTGCGTGAACAGCACCCAGGCGCACAGCAGGATCACCACAACGCGGCCCAGCAGGCTGATAAAATCCTGCCGGTTCTCAGCGTCCAGTCTGCGGCGGCGCACCGCCCGTGCCCCCAGCTTCAGGGCTTCATTGTCCAGCGGGTGCATCGGAATGCGCCTCCTTTTGGGGGTCAGAGCTGTCAGATTCCGGATTAAACCTCTCAGTCACGGCTGTCGCCGTGCCAGCTCCCCTAGTAGGGGAGCCCTTGGCAAAACTGTCAACTTTGGTGGGAGCCAGGTTTACGTTCCCGGGTTCACCACTGGCGGCGGTCGTTGTCGTTGCCCTATCAGGGGAGGTGGCAAAGCCGTCAGGCTTTGACGGAGAGGTTTCCAGCAGCACATTGTACCTTGTGCGCTCGGCGCGGATGGCGGCTTCGTACAGGGCATAAAGCTCTTCCAGCTTCTTCCACATTGCCGCTTCGTCCACGCCGCCCAGCAGTTTCTTGCGGAATTTCACCGTCCGGAACCACTGGATGATCGCTTCCTGCTCCGGGCTGATACAGCTTTCCTCTGCACCGGCCAGCCGCTGGGGCGCTTTCTTCTTCGCCATGCGGTCAGCCCCCTTTAGTCATCTTCCTTACGGCGCTTGCGCAGCATCAGCAGGGCCACGCCGCCAGCCACCACAGCAAGGATGACAATGTAAGGCAGTGTGTCGAGGAGGACACCGGTGTCGGGCTTGAGATCACAGCAGTTCGTAAAGGCAATGGTCATCGCCTCTTTTGTCAGTTCAGCGGTAACCGCACGGTCAGTTACCGTTGTATCAGCACCATTGATTTTTGCAGAAACCGTATAATTATCATACGAATCTTCCTGCACATAATAGGTGCCAACCGGCAGTCCTGTAAACTTAATGCTCTGGCCATTCTTCAAAATGAAACGATAGCCTTTATAGCCTTCTCGATTTGTTTCAGCACTCAGCAAATTCGCCAGCGGAATGCCATCGCCAAACTCCTTTGCATAAGTTGCATAATCAATTGTGACATCATCCTTGACATACAGGGTAAACTTGAATTCTTTCTCAAAGTCACCCAGCAGGCCAGAAACGCGTTTTGTAACAGTCAAGTCACTAACAGTTTTTGTGAATGTCCACTTACCGTAGTAGTTCAGGCCTTCTTCTGTCATCGCTTCACTCAACGGAGCAGGATTTTTTAATTCTTCATCCGTATACCAACCACTGAACGACCATATACCACCGTTGATGTTATCATCAATCGTTTTTCCGCTGGTGTAAGTTGTATCAACAGTATGGACTGTTCCCTTATACAGAACCTGATTATTAATATTTACTCCGTCTTGCAGAATTACAACATCCTTCAATTCAGCCGGACAATTCGCTTTAACACTGTCCGGTGCATCCAGACTCCATGCATACCGTACATTATTCTTAGGTGCGATATAGCAAGTTGTAGAGGCAGACTTTTCAATGGTGGCGTTTGTTGTAACTTTAGGACTTTGAGAAACAGCCAGCTGAACGGTATAATCGACAGAAGCTTCAACATTCAGCTCAACATAGCCCTTCTGACAATCCTCCGCTGTTGCTTTATACGACACCGTGGTCACCCAAGTTCCATCCGAGCCTTTTTGGGGCGCACTGCATGTGTACTCACGTCCATTGATCATCAGTTTTTTAACGCTAATATTACTAACAGAAACCTCTTTACTTGTATGACTTCCCGCAGCAGTTCCTGCAACTTCACCCGGCTTGATTTTAATTGTAAATGTAAGCTCATCGTTTTCGACTACATCAACAGTTTTACTGCTTTCAGCAGTCACTGTAATATCCGGAGACTGACCAATAACATCAAAACCCGCAGCAGCAAAACCATTACTATCATTTTTGCCACGACTATAACCAAATACACCAATATATCCGAGATCCTTAGCCTTTTTAGCCAAACTATCAACTATCGCGCAATTGGTCGACCTGAGTTTCGGATAACCATCAATGTTTCCAAGGGAAGAAATCTCGAGACCATTGGAAGAAGCCAAGCTATAAATATCGCTATTGCCATCTGCTCCCAATCCTGTGATCAGGTAGTTCTCATCTGGCTTTACAAAGAAAACCCAATAGTTATCTTCGGCATGATCCCAGTCGAGTGTAAATTGGCCTGATACTTCGGTAAGTTCAGCATTCTGTACAAAATCGCCGGAGTTACTTTCAGACCTTGTATAATGAATATACGCCACCTGAGTATGTTGAATATTCGGGTCAAAAGTTACACTTTTGCGATCTTTCATCACCTTATTGACAACGGATAACGTAAACGTTTCAGACTCATTTTGGCCAAAAAATCCTTGTAGGTGTGCGTAATTGTAACCGTACCAATCTTTTTACCCGTCACACTCGCCTTGTATCCGTTGGAAGTTATCGCAACTTCGCCTTTCGAACTCGGGTCAACACTCCAATAGTGGTTTGACCCGTATTTACCATTTCCTTTAAGTGTAACCGCACTATTGACCGCAACTTCACTTGGATTTTCAGCCAGCGTCTCCACATCATACCCACCCGCCAGCGCAAGCACAAAGGGGCTGAAGCTGGAGGTCTCAAAGGTCAGGGTGCCATTCTCATAGCTGACAACATCCAGTTTTTCCACGGTATTGTCGGCTTTCTGGTGGAGCACCTTCAGTGCATCGGCAGTGAGCGCTTCCTCTTCTTCCATTGCCGCAATTTCCGGCAGTTTGTTCAGACCGGAGACGGTAACGGTAGCCTTTTCACCCTTGGCAGGCTGCACCGTTTCGCCCTTGGCGTTCTTGGGGGAGATCTTCAGGCCCAGAATGGGGGCCATACCCTCAAAATCATTCGAGTGCTTCTCGTAGAAGTCCCCCACATCATCATAACCCATGTGGATGACGCTGAGGCTATGGGCGGCAGAGGGCAGATTCTTCACCTCCACCGGCAGGGTCGTGGTCTTCAGTTCGCCGTCCTCGTCCTCGTAGGAAGCAGAAGCCTTGGCAGTCAGATCCACAGGCACGGGGTTCTTGTCCACCAGATCCTCGTGATCCACGTCCTCTTCCTCATCGGAGCCCACGGTACCGTCCTTCCATGCGGCGTAGACGTTCACGGTGGTGGTCTTGTCGTCCAGAATGTTGCTGGTGGGGTCGGTGAGGTTCAGACGCACCCGGTTGCCAAACTCGTCCAGCGTGTACCAGTAGTCAAACTGCCGCAGTTCGCCCTTGGGGTCCCGGTTGGAGGAGGGGTTCTCGATGTAGCTGCTGTAGTCCGCGATGGTCTCTACCCGGGGCACAGCCTGAATGAAGTACAGGTTCCACAGAACCTCGCCATTCCGGGCCAGATACTCGCTCTCCGTCATATTGTTGATCTGTGCCTGAGCGGTAATGTCCTGCAGGTCAAGGGTGTTCAGCTCCCTCAGCCAGAAGCGGTAGACCACCATATCCTGCAGCTTTTTGATCTCGTCGCCGGAAACGACCACTTTGTCATCAGGCTTTTCCACCACGTCGTCCTCGCCGGACCACTGGGTCTCGGTGCTGGTGCCGTAGTCAATAACGGTACCCCACTCCGTTTCCTTAACAGTGCCGCCCTCGCCGGGGTTATCCTCGCCGCCCTCACCTTCTGCGGGCCGGGTGGCTTCCTCCTCGCCAAAACCGGCAGCTTCACCGCCGTCTACAGGCCGGGTGGCCTCTTGATTAACCTGAGGATCGATCAGACCCTCCGTTGCAAACACCGGCACAAGGCAGGTGCAGATGACCGCAAGCGCCAGACAAAGCGCAAAACCGCGCTTCACCAGCCTATCTTTTTTTCCGTGATGATTTTTCCGCACAGTGGAGCCCTCCCTGCATCATAGTATTTTTGGCAAAACCGGAGGAAAAGATATTCAACTTTTGTCGTTCTTCTTTTCCTTGGCAGGTTATTTTTACCAGATACATCATTATCGTAATGATAGCATGTATATCCAGTATTTTCAATAGTGAAATTTTATTTTCCCTTCCCCTTTTCAGACAAAATATTCTGCGATATACAGCACGTTATGAACCGTCGTAATATCATTGTGGGGAGTAGCGCAGTCTAACTTATCCGCACCGCCTGCCGCATTGATATATCACGCAGTTTTGTGTTGTATATTCGCAGTTTCACTCTCTATAATACATGAAACGCAGATTCCTTTCACTTTTTTTCGGGATTTTTTGAAAAAAGTTTTCGGAGCCCTCTCAGTCAAAGCCTGACGGCTTTGCCAGCTCTCCCAAAGGGAGAGCCAATTGCGGCTCGACCTTCAGCGGCATTTACCGCCCAAAAGCCTGCCCAAAGCTCCCGTTTCCCTTGCAGATGCGTTGGCTCCCCCCTCGGGGGAGCTGTCGAGCGAATGCGAGACTGAGAGGGCGTGCCCCACCAAAAAGCGCCCCCATCACTCAAAGGAGCAATGGGGGCGCTTTACCATATTACAATGGGTTCCGCTTACTCAGCCTTGGGGGCTTCGGGAGCCTTTGCTTCCTCAGCCTTTGCGGCGGGCTCTGCCGGAGCGGCAGGAGCGGCAGCGGGCTTCGGAGCCTGCTTCACCACGGGCTTGGGGGGATTCGGATCGTCCTTCAGCGGGAAGAGGATGATGTGCTTGGGGCACTTCTGGGCGCATATGCCGCAGCCCTTGCACTTGTCGTAGTCGATGCGGGCCACGCCGTCCACAACGTGGATGGCATCGAACTTACAGGTGCGCTCGCACATGCCGCAGGCAATGCAGGAAGTGGTGCAGGCCTTCATGGCAACGGGGCCCTTATCCTGATTGGAGCACATGACCACGGGCTTGCGGGGGCCGCCAGCGTCGATCATAATGACGTGCTTGGGGCAGATATTGGCGCAGGCACCACAGCCGGTGCACTTGTCCTTGTCCACCTTGGCCACGCCGTCCACAATGTGGATGGCATCGAACTTACACACCTTGGTGCAGTCGCCCAGGCCGATGCAGGCAAAGGTACAGGTCTTGGGGCCGCCGTACAGGGTCGCAGCAGCGGCACAGGTCTGGATGCCCTTGTACTCGTAGCTGGGCTTGCAGTGCTCGGAGTTGCCCTGGCACTGGACCACAGCCTTCTTCTCCACAGCGCTTGCCTCGCCGCCCATGATCTTGGCAATGGCGGCAGCAGCCTTGGGGCCGCCGGGGGCGCACTTGTCGCAGGGAACGCCGTCCATAACAACGGCCTTTGCGTAGTCGGCACAGCCGGCGTAGCCGCAGCCGCCGCAGTTTGCACCGGCCAGGCAGGCAGAAACTTCTTCAATACGGGGGTCTTCCTCAACCGCCATGAACTTTGCGGCCAGCACCAGAACAACGGCACCGATCGCGCCCACGATGGTACAGAGGATCACAGCAGATACAATATTCATAATCCTGTTCCTCCCTTACAGCGTCACGTTGAACAGGTTTTCGACGAGACCGCCGAAGCCCATAAAGGACAGGCTGGTGATGGCTGCTGCGATCAGGGTGATGGGCAGGCCCTTGAAGGGTGCCGGGGGATCGCAGGCTTCCACACGCTTGCGCACGCCGCTGAACATGACCATGGCCAGCATAAAGCCGACACCTGCACCCACGGCACAGACCAGAGCCTCAATGTAGGCAGCGGCAAAGCCAAGGGTAGCAACGTCTGCGCCGTAGTCGTCCACGACCAGAATGGTCACGGCCAGCACGCAGCAGTTGGTGGTGATCAGGGGCAGGTAAACGCCCAGAGAATTGTACAGTGCAACAACATACTTCTTCAGGAAGATCTCGATGAACTGCACCAGCACTGCAATGACCAGGATGAACACGATGGTCTGCAGGTAGCCCAGGTCAGCGGGGTTCAAAATGAAGATCTGGATGGGGAAGGTGACAGCCGTTGCCACCAGCATAACAAAGATAACAGCGCCGGACATACCAATGGAGGAATCCAGCTTCTTGGAAACGCCCAGGAACGGGCAGATACCGTAGAACTTCACCAGCACGTAGTTGTTCACCAGGATCATGCTGAAGAAGATCGCAGCAAGTTTGACTAACATCTTATTCTGCCTCCTTCTTCAGGTTGTCGAGGTCGCAGCAGCTCTTACGCTCGATGCGGGCATCCAGCTTGCCTTCCAGCCAGACGCAGCCGGCCATCAGCACGCCGTAGCAGAAGAATGCGCCGGGAGCCTGGGTCATAATGCTCATCTTGGCCATGCTCTCGGGCAGGACCTGGAAGCCCAGCCAGGTGCCGCTGCCCAGGATCTCACGGATGGAGGCCATCAGCACCACGGTGAGGGTGTAGCCGATGCCCATGCCGATGCCGTCCAGTGCGGAATCCACCACATTGTTCTTGCAGGCAAACATCTCGGCACGGCCCAGAATGATGCAGTTGACAACGATCAGGGGCAGGAACACGCCCAGTGCGGTGTACAGGCTGTCCATGTAGGCGTGCATCACCATCTGAACGATGGTCACGAAGCCTGCAATGATGACGATGTAGCAGGGCAGATGGACTTTAGCGGGGATCACGTTGCGCAGCAGCGAGATCAGGATGTTGGAGCACACCAGCACGAAGGTGAAGGCTGCGCCCATGCCCAGCGCGCTGGAAACTGCCGTGGTAACAGCCAGGCAGGAGCAGGTGCCCAGAACCAGACGCAGAACGGGGTTTTCTTTGATGATGCCGTTGGTAAGGATGCTTACCTTGGACTTGTTTTCGCTTGCCATTTCTTACCAACCTCCTTTATGCCAACTCGTTGTAGCAGTTGATGCAATCGTTGATGGCGGCAAACAGAGCCTTAGAGGAAATGGTTGCGCCGCTGTATGCGTCGTAGCCCTGGCCCAGGGTGATGTTCTGGGTGCCATCCATGCCATCGAACTGAGCAAGGAAGCTGTCGGTGGCAACGTTGCTGCCGATGCCCTTGGTCTGGGTAGAAGCGTCCACCCAGATGCCGGTGACAGTGCCGTTGGTGTCGAAGCCGATGATGACGGACAGGATGCCGCCGTCAAAGCCCTTTTCCTCAGCCTTGATGGCCAGGGAGCCGTCGGTGGCCTTTACAGCACCGGTGATGTTCTCGGTGGTGTAGTCGGTCACTTCCTCCAGATCGGAGGCGCTGGAAACGGTGGGCATCACGTCCACATAGGCAGCCAGCGTTGCGGCCTTCTGGTTATCCTCAATGATGGGAGCCGTAAAGGAGTTGACCATGGCCAGCAGCAGGCTGACGATCAGTGCGATCACGCTCAGCACAACAACAGGCTTTACACTGGTCTCCCAGGAAGAATTCTTATTCATTTGCCAGCACCCTCCTTTGCTTTCTTTGCAGGCTTAACATAGCCGTAAGGAGTCTGACGGGTCCAATCGTTGATAAAGGGGACCCACAGGTTCATAAACAGCAGCGCGAAGGAAACGCCCTCGGCGTAGCTGCCCCACTGACGGATGGCGAAGGTGACGATGCCCAGGCACAGGCCGTAGATCAGCTTGCCCTTCAGGGTAAAGGGGCTGGTAACGTAGTCCGTTGCCATGAACACAGCACCGAACATCAGGCCGCCGGACAGGATGCCGACCAGTGCGCCGTGCAGGCTGCCGGTGGAGATCAGGTAGAAGATAAACATGCTGCCGATGTAAGAAGCGGGGATGGCGATGCTGATGGTCTTGGTGGCCACCATATAAATCAGGCCCAGCAGGATGGCCAGAGCGCAGGTCTCGCCCAGAACACCGCCGTGCACGCCCATGAACAGGTCCAGCAGGCTCAGCTTGCTGGTGTCAGCCACAGCCAGCGGGGTAGCGCTGGACAGCTGGTCAACCGCTGCATCGGGGAACACCCAATTGTTCATGGAACCGGCAAAGCTGATGAACAGCACGATACGGCCGACCAGTGCAGGGTTTGCAAAGTTCATGCCAATGCCGCCGAACAGCTGCTTGACCACGATGATGGCAACCAGGTCGCCGATGATGAGCTGGCCGATGGGCATGCCCACGGGCACGTTCATGGCCAGAATGATGCCGGTGACCACAGCGGACAGGTCGCTGATGGGGTTTGCCTTCTTCAGCAGCTTGCAGTACAGCCACTCAAAGGCCACACATGCCACAACGGACACTGCGGTGACCAGCAGGGCACGCGCGCCAAAGATGATTGCAGAGGCCACCACACAGGGGCACAGGGCAACGATCACGTTGGCCATCAGGCTCTGGGTCGTTTCCTCACTGCGCAGGTGCGGGGAGGCCGAAACAATAAGCTTCGTATCCATTACTTATTGCCTC
>OGPM01001919.1_pt1 | contig 15731 bp, 13 predicted proteins | sample 1552961 | NCBI WGS metagenome assembly OGPM01 (sample SAMEA2580304, study PRJEB22360) | human gut metagenome | biome: human gut; feature: human-associated habitat; material: faeces | place: Denmark | collected 2008/2010
CGATCATAGTCCGACCCGCGGACGCACCATCGGCGACGAAACCCGCCTCAACGACCCGGTCAAGACCATGAAGGTCGCCGTCGGCGTGGACGTGCCGAGGTTCCTCAACGAATTCATGACCCGCATCTCCGGCCTCGCCGCAAAAGCGCAGTGAACGACGGCTCGCGCGGAAAACGTTCCACGGAGCGTTTCCCGCGCAACCCTCACCACGGAATCACCATCGAAATAATCGCAACACAACATCACAAAAACCAAGCGAAGAAGCGAAAGAAGAACTGACATGTCTACCAGCAACGCAGCCGCAACGGCAGTCAACACCGCACCATCGCAAGCCCCCGTCGACCCGTTCGACGATCCGGTGACCAGCAACAAGATGGCCGTCCGCGCCCTTATTCCGCTGCTGATCACCTTCGTGCTCGGCACCCTGTGCCTGCAGGGATTCAACCTCGTGTTCCAGCAGGTCGGCGCCGACGTCGGCGCGCCGGCGCAGGCGTCCCTCATCACCGCGTTCCCCAGCATCGTGCTCGGCATCGTGTGCTTCATCTATGGATCCCTCGGTGACTTCGTCTCCCTGAAGAAGCTCGTCACCTTCGGCCTCGTGACCCTGTTCATCGGCTCCATCTTCGGTTTCGTGGCCAACTATTTCTTCGCCGCGAACCTGTGGACCGTGATCATCGCTCGAGTGCTGCAGACCGCAGGCGAGCAGGTGGCAGGCTCCGCCTTCCTGGTGGTGGCCACCAAATACCTGCGCAACGACCTGAAGGTCATCTTCTTCGGCCTGTTCACCGCCGCATACCAGCTGTCCGCTTCCATCGGCGTGTTCGCGGCCGGCATGCTCAGCTCCATCGCATGGCAGTTCCTGTTCCTGATCCCGTCCGTCACCATCCTGTTCCTGCCGATCCTGCTCAAGACCCTCCCGTCCAAGAGCGGCAACGGCCAGAAGGTCGACGCGTTCGGCTTCGTGATCTTCGGCTTCGCCACCGCGTTCCTGACCCTGTTCTTCTCCTACATGTCCTGGTGGATGCTCGTGGTCTCCCTGCTGCTGTTCGTGGCATTCGCCTTCTACATCAACAAGGCCTCCAACCCGTTCATCACCCCGGCGTTCTTCAAGAACACCCGTTGGCTGCGCGCCATCTGTCTGATCCTCGTGTTCTACTTCGTGAACTACGCACTGAGCCCGATCTTCAATGCCATTGGTACCAACATCTACGGCATGACCACCACCCAGGTTTCCCTGCACATCGTGTGGGCCTTCGTGGTCGCCGCTGTGGTGGGCACCTGCTCCGGCATGATCATCCGCAAGATCGGCATCAAGGCCGGCATCGTGACCGCAGGCACCCTCATGTTCCTGGGATGGACCGGCGCGGCATTCTGCGTGAACTCCGGTTTTGTGGTGCTGACCCTGTGCGCATGCGTGTTCTACGCGGGCTGTGGCCTTATGTACTCTCCAGTCGTTTCCACCGTGCTCGGCACCATTGAGAAGGACGAATCTGGTCGTGGCGTCGGCATGAACGATCTGGCTATGAACGTATCTCCGTCCATCGGCATTGCCATCATCGGCAGCCTGCTCGGCTCCAACGCCCTCGCAGGCAGTTCCGTCACCGGTGCTACCGGTGACGCCGCCAACTATTCCAACCTGCTGCTGATCGCCGCCGGTACCGCACTGCTTGGTCTGATCGTGTTCTTCGTCTTCAAGAAAAAGATCTACGAAGGCAACCATGCGTTGGAAACCGAGGAATCGGCTAAATAATCGCACATAACATCCTCAATATAAACAATGGAGATTTGCGATAATTGCGAATACTGAAAAACAATATTCCGCAAATCTCCTTTTTATTTAATTAATGTAAGGAAGTCAAAGATGAGTGCGACTGAAGTTCTCTCTGCATTGGACCGCATCCACGGCACAGTGTCCGTAATCGGCTCGATGAATGCGGATTACACCGTCACCGCACAGCGTCTGCCAGGGCCGGGGGAGACCATCACCGGCGGTCCGCTGCAGCTGCTGCCAGGCGGTAAATCCGGCAACCAGGCGGCCGCCGCAGCGCGCATCGGCGCAACCGTGCAAATGTTCGGCGCGGTAGGCTCCGATTCCAACGCCGACTTCCTGCTGGGCGCCCTAGGTGAAGCTGGTGTGAACACCACGCATGTTCGCCGCGTGCTTGGAGCATCCGGTACAACCGTGATCACCGTGGACGCAACTGGCGAAAACACCATCGTCTACTCTCCGGGATCGAACGCGCAGGTCACTGTGGACTATGTGGAATCCGTGCGTGAGGCGCTGGTACGGTCTTCCGTGCTTGGCCTATGCTTGGAAAGCCCGATCGAGACCGTCACCGCGGCCGCGCGCATGTGCCACGAGGCGGGCGTGAAGGTGCTGCTCAACGACTCGCCGTTCACCCCCTCCCTGCCGGTGGAGCTGGTCGAGGCCTCCGACATCCTGCTCGTCAACGAGCATGAGATGGCGCAGCTGCTCGGCATCGCGGAACCGGAGGATGATGATTGGGACGCGTTCGACTGGCGTCACGCGTTCGATAAGTTGCGCGGATTCGGGTTTGAACAGGCGATTGTGACGCTCGGCGGCGACGGCTCCGTAGTGCTTGATGGCACGGCGGACGATCCGGAGCATCGCATCCAGCGCATCGCTCCGGTGCGGGTCAAGGCAGTAGACACCACCGGTTGCGGCGATTCGTTCATGGGTACCGTGCTGGCCGGCCTGGCCTCCGGCATGACGTTGTCGCAGTCCGCGGAACTCGCCTCGTATGTGTCGGCCTACGCGGCCACTGGATATGGCGCGCAGGCATCCTACGGCACCGCGGCGCAGATTCGTGAGGCCTTCGCCGACGCCGAGTAGACGGAACGGGGAGGCGCTTCCACAGAAGCCGCGTGGCGTGGGCACCCACGTTGTTATATTGGAGTTTGGCTTAATTTCACGCACCGAACAATTGGGAAGGCAAGCATGTCGGCGATTCTCGAAGGCACTCCGGATAAGAAACTGGCTCTGGTGACGGGTCGCGCGTACCCCGAGCAGGCTCAGGAAACCGCAAAATACCTGGGAACCGACGTACTTGAGACCACCGCATACGATTTCGCCAACGGCGAGATGTACGTGCGCTACACCGAGCCCGTCCGTGGCGCCGACGCCTTCGTGATGCAGGCCCACACCGAGCCGATCAACAAGTGGATCATGGAGCAGCTCATCATGGTGGACGCCATGAAGCGCGCCTCCGCACGTTCCATCACCGTGGTCGCGCCGTTCCTCGGCTACTCCCGCCAGGACAAGAAGCATCAGGGCCGCGAGCCCATCACCGCACGCCTCATGTTCGACCTGTTCCGTTCCGCCGGCGCCGACCGCATCATGACGGTCGACCTGCATGCAGCCCAGGAGCAGGGCTTCTTCGACGGCCCGGTCGACCATCTGACCGCCATGCCGATCCTGCTTGACTACGTGCGCAACAGCATGCCGCTGGAGAACACCACCATCGTGTCCCCGGACGCCGGCCGCATCAAGGTTTCCGAACAGTGGGCCGCCAAGCTCGGCGGACTGCCGCTCGCCTTCATCCACAAGACCCGTGACACCACGCGCCCGAACCATGCCGAGGCACACGGCATCATCGGTGACGTGAAGGGACGCGACTGCGTGGTCGTCGACGACATGATCGACACCGCCGGCACCATCTGCGAGGCCGTGCGCACGCTGAACAACGCCGGCGCGAAGTCCGTGACGCTTGTCGCCACCCATGGCCTGCTGTCCGGTCCGGCCGTGGAGCGCCTGCGTGACTGCGGCGCCCGCGAAATCGTGCTCACCGACACCGTTCCGGTGCCCGAAGAGAAGCGCCTGCCGAACATGACCGTCCTGTCCGTGGCCCCGCTGCTGGCCGCCGGCATCCGCTCCGTGTTCGAATCCGGCTCCGTTTCTACGCTGCTCAACGGCCTGCCCGAAGACATGCGTCCGCGCAACATCTACGCCTGATATTTCGTGCGATTGCCATACGGCTATCGTGATATTTCAGGATTTATTACGATTTTTTGCGATTAAGCCCCGCTTGCGAGCGGGGCTTTTTGCTTGCCTCCGCACGTGATTTCGCGCCCGGCAGACGCCGTTTCGATACGTCGCGGCGTCGGGGTAGCCTGTACAAGTTGCCATCAATCGTATCCATATGTTCATTGCGACTTATCGATGCCTGAAGGCAGCACGCATACACACTCCTGCCATGGAAGGTCCATGGCCGATAGTCCGAAGGAGGTGGGTGATGTCTGCGCATAAGTACGAACTGATGTTCATTGCTGATCCTGAGCTGGATGAGCGCGGTCTGAAGAAGCTGACCGAGCAGTATCTGGAAACTGTCACCAAGGAAGGCGGTGCCGTCGAGAACATCGACATCTGGGGCCGTCGCAAGCTTGCCTACGAAATCGCCGGCAAGACCGAAGGTAACTACGTCGTGGCCAACTACTCCGCTGAGCCGGCCACCAGCGACGAACTCGATCGTCTGCTGAACCTGAACGAATCCGTCATCCGTACGAAGATTCTTCGCAAGTAAGTAAACCAAGCTTTCTAAGCTGCAAAGTAAGTAGGTAACGACATGGCAGGTGAAACTGTAATCACCGTGGTGGGCAACCTCACGGCCGATCCGGAAATTCGTACCATTGGCAGCGGCGCCGCCGTCGCCAGCTTTACGATCGCCTCCACTCCGCGCACCTGGAACCGTAACTCGAACCAGTTCGAAGACGGTCAGGCCCTGTTCCTGCGCTGCTCCGCGTGGCGCGACATGGCCGAACATTGCGCGCAGAGTCTGTCCAAGGGCATGCGCGTCATCGCGCAAGGCCGTCTGCAGCAGCGTTCCTACCAGGCGCAGGACGGTTCCCAGCGAACCGTCATCGAGATGCAGGTCGACGAAATCGGCCCGTCCCTGCGCTACGCGACCGCCCAGGTGACCCGTCAAAGCTCGTCCGGCAACGGAGGCTTCAGCGGCAATCGCGGCGGCTACAACAACGCCAACAACAACGGCGGTTTCGGCGGCAACAACGGCGGATATCAGGGCGGCTCCAGCTATGCTGGCGGCGCCGGATATCAGGGTGGAGCCTCCGCTCCGGTCAACGCCGCTCCCGCACAGTCCGCTCCGGCCTCGGACCCGTGGTCAAGCTCGGATAACTCCGGCTCGTCCTTCGGTTCCTTCGGCGCGTCCCAGTCCTTCGGAGGTTCCTCCGAATTCGGCGGCGACAGCGACGAACCGGAATTCTGACGGACCGAACCCCGTCCGCAATATAGGCGAACAGCGAAACAAGCAGCTTAATCGCAGTATTTCCAGATTTTAAGGAGAACATCAAGATGTCACGCAAGAGGCCGCAGCCGCCGGTCAAGCCGTTTAAGAAGAAGCCGAATCCACTGAAGGCCGCCAAGGTCACCGAGATCGATTACAAGGACGTCGCCCTGCTGCGTAAGTTCATCTCCGATCGCGGCAAGATTCGTTCCCGTCGTATCACCGGTGTCACCGTGCAGGAGCAGCGCGAGATCTCCAAGGCTATCAAGAACGCCCGCGAGATGGCCCTGCTGCCGTACGCCACGTCCGGCCGCTGATCTTAGAGAGGTTTGAACAATGGCTGAAACTAAGGTTATTCTCACCAAGTCCGTCAACCACCTGGGTCACCCGGGTGACGTCGTGGCCGTCAAGTCCGGCTACGCCCGCAACTACCTGTTCCCGCAGGGCCTGGCCTTCGCTTGGTCCAAGGGTGCCGCCGCCCAGATCGAGGCCATGAAGCGCGCTCGTCTGGCCAAGGCCGTCGCCACCCGCGAAGAGGCTGTTGCCGCCAAGGAAATCATCGAGGGCTCCACCGTCGAAATCGCTGCCAAGGTCTCCGAGTCCGGCAAGCTGTTCGGCGGCATCTCCGCAGAGAAGATCGCTATCGCGCTCTCCTCCAAGGTTGAGGTCAACCCGAAGAACATCACCGTTGAGCCGATCAAGACCACCGGTGACTTCCCGGCAACCGTCGCCCTGCACCCGGAAATCACCGCCAACTTCTTCGTGAAGGTCGTCGCTGAGTGATTTCGCCCCATTCACCGCTCGACGTCCTTACGGACCGGCGGTGAATGACTTCAGGCTGAAACACGTCTGAGCTTAAGCATCGAAAATCCCCCGTACCGATTGGTGCGGGGGATTTTCCTATATCCGCTCTTTAGCCGGCATCAGTCCTCATCGTCAATCGTGACGCTGAGCTTGCCATCCCTGATGCTGAAGCTGCCGTTGACGGTGAAGTGGGTGCTGTCGTCCTGAGACTCCCACGAATCGTCGAAATTCTTCTCTTCATACGTGCACTTCGCCTTGCCCTGCCGGGTGGAGAACGTGCCGTAATCGAGATCGATGTCGGACAGCTTCGGATAGACGCTGATGGACCATGCGAAGTTGCGGTAGTAGTCCTCGTCGTACAGGTCGAAGCCGAACGGGCAGCCTTCCGGCGCGTAGTCGGTGGACTTTGCGCATTCGTCCAGCTTGGCGTTCACGGCCTTGCTCAAGTCCTCCTTAAGCTTGGCCGTAGGCATGATCTTGAAATCGGCGGCATCGGAGTCCGCGTTCGTGCGCACCATGGTGATGCCGCTGGTGACATACCCCGACTTGCCGATCGACACCTTGTACGAACCCGGGTAGACGCGCAGCGTCCACGTGCCGCTGTCCGACTTCTCCGCATTCTTCGCGGTCACGTCAACACCGTTGACGGACAACGATTCCACGGCATTGGGCACCGACACGGTGATGGTCTTGAGCAGTGGGCTCGAGATCTTCCAATTCGGGAACAGCAGGAACTTCGACCCGTCCTTGTTGATGGTGAGCGAATCGTTGACGTTCTTGCCGTTCAGCGAATACGTCACGTTGACCTTGGCCACGCCTTCGACGGTTTTGACACTATCGATATGCGGGTTGGCGATCGTGGCGTTGTCGGCCTTCGCTACGGTGTCGGACAGCAGCTTGAGCTGGTCCTTGTCCACCTGCGGATCGGCGATGTCATTGGCCTTGTCATACTTGCCGTCGGCAATCGCCGTCAGATAGCTTTGCGCCACGGATTTCGCGCTGAAGACGGTCGAGTTGAGCACACCGTAGACAATGCCCAACACAATCAGGGCACCAATTACGATGCCGCTGATAAGGATCGTCTTCTTAGTTTTTGGGTCGAGCGGCTGACCTGCCCCCGGAGCTGCGACCGGCATAGAAGCCGCGCCTGCTGGCGATTGCGGCAGCGGCACCGCACCCGTTGCCGTGTTGCCCGTTGTCGTATTGGGCATGGACGTCGGGGCGACCGGTTGTGGAACGGCCTGTGAAACAGGCGTTGCGGTAGGAGCGGTGGGCGCGGGCATCGGCGCAGCCGGCGTCGCGGGCTGGGGGACCGATGCGGCCGGAGCTGCCGGAGTAGTTGGATTGGCCGGCTGTGCGGCAGCCGAAGCCGTCGGCATGGTCGCTGTTGCGGTCGTGCCGCTCGCCGTGGCAGAGGTCTTCTTCATGCCGTAGGACGGATCGCAGGACTTGACGTAATCGACCACGTTCTGCGGGGTCTGCTGCACGGTGCCACCGACGATGATCCGCCACATGCCCGGCAGGGACGCCACCAGCGTCGGACCGAACGTCATCGCGGCCACCTCGATCAGGAACGCCCAGATGCCGGCGACGAGGAAATACCACATCGGGGTCGTCATCGACATGCTGGACGAGGCGTATCCCGCCGCGAAATAAGTGAACAGGAACTCCGCGGCCAGCCAGAACACCATCGCGGCCACCGGAGCCTTCCATGTATGCTGCCAGCCCGCGTAATACGGGTCGTACATATTGCGCGCGGTCTCACGCAGCGCGATATAGAACGTGGCAAGCAGGAACAGCACGAAGCAGATCCACAGAATCCAGCCATACTGGCTGAGGGAGGACACGTTGAACAACGTGATCGTATGGACGCTGTAGCTGGACGTCGAGAAGGCGATGCCGCCGAACGAGGACAGCGAAATCAGCATAAGCGGCAGAGCCGGGAACAGCAGCGGAACCAGCAGCAGACCGCCTGCGCCGAGATGGTTCGCGGCGGACATGGCGATCGTCGCCACCAGGCCAAGCACCAGGAACAGCACGCCGTAGATCGCAAACGATTCGACCAGCGTGCGCACGAAGCCACGAGCGCGGTGCGCCCAACGCCAAGCGGCGGAGAAGACGTTACCCGAATCGCCCGCATACTGTGCCAACGCGTAGCCGGCCAGCGCACCGGCCGCCGACAGCAGGAACGCCATGCAGAACGTGCGGAAGGACACGCCGGAAAGCGACGCGGAAGCGGAATAGTCGCTGTAGGAACCACCCACCGTCACCGGGAAGATGGCGGCGAAGACCAGTAGCACCAGGCCGGACAGCACGCCGACGATCAGCGAGCTGATGACGCCCGTCCACTTGAAACGAAGCGCGAACCTGCGTGCCAGCATATATGCGCCGAACGCGGCGCCGATCGCCAATGCCACGCCGGGCAGTCCGACCGGCAGCGTCACGCTGACGTGCGAGGCGTCAATGCCGAGATTGCTCAGCGAGAAGCCCTGGGAGCTGGTTTTGAGATTCAGCGAACCGCCAACGCCGAGCGTCATCACGGTGAAGAGAATCTGGAAGAAATTCGGGCCGGAGCCGGACACACCGTTGTTGCCCAGGAAGGAGGCGGTGTCGGAAAAGCCCGGAATGCCGGCAAGCCCGTTGCTGGCCGCGGCATTGCCCATGAAGAAGACGATCGATGCGAGCAGCGCGAACACCACGCTCGCGCCGAGACCGATGCCGAGGCTGGCGCCCATGGTCTTCATGGACTGCGGTGTGGTCAGCGCGGTGATGGTGGGATCGGCCGCCGGACGGGCGATTTGCTGGGTCGGCTGGCTTGGCTGCGGCGCTGCTGCCGGCTGCGGGGCCGGGGATGGCGCATACTGGAACTGCTGCGTCGGCGCGGCCTGTGGTGCCACCGTTTGCGTTGCCTGCGCCTGAGCGGTCGGCTGTGCTTGCGCCGCCGGTTGCGGTGTGGTGGGCTGCGGGACGGTGGTTTGCGGAGCTGCCGGTGCGGCGCTATTGGGCAGTGGGACGGCAGCGGTCGGCATCTGCGGGGCCGGTGCCATGTGCGGCGCGGAAGACAGCATGGTGCCGTCATCGGATTCCGCCGCGGCCGGCGCTTGCGGTGCCGCCGCGGTCGTTTGGATGAGCGGTGAGCCGCACGAGGCGCAGAATTTAGCGCCTTCGATGGTCGGCTGACCGCAATTTGGGCATGCCATAGGTAAGCCTTTCTCCTTCTTGATGCGCGTCATATACTCCTGTGACGCGCCATGGTCCTTATTATAAAGGGCCTCTGGCGCGTCGACGGGCTCGACGATGATGCGTGCTATTCGGCTCGCCGCGGTGGAAATGTGTGATGGAAAAGTTCGTGCCGTTGACTGTCGGAGTGGTTGCATTGCGCCAGAATGTGAAGAAAATGTGATTACTTGGATTCTAGGGCGCCATCGCGCCGCATTTTTCGTCGTATGACGCGATGTGCACCATAGATGGCGATTTGCTGAAAACGTTGGAAAATAGCGGTTTTATGATTGCGACACGCCGAAGGTTGCGTTCTTTCCGATTCTGAGTATATTTACTCCATGTGCTCAGCGAGAACAAAAACCTCGCCAAGACCAACGCCCCTTTAGCTCAGTTGGTTAGAGCAGCTGACTCTTAATCAGCGTGTCCAGGGTTCGAATCCCTGAGGGGGCACAGACAAGACCCAAGCCAATGGCTTGGGTCTTTTTCGTATTTCGGACATGCGTCCACCCAAAGCCGCGTTACTTCCTCCGTGCGGAGTAAGGTAGTGCGCTGTTGTCCGCCCAGAGCGGAATCGCAATTCATCTCGAATCGCACGAATCGTAAGAATCGTTAGAGAAGAAGCAATAGAGGAAACTGCAGTGGAATACACACTCTTCACCAAGCTTGCCGCGGAATTCGTCGGCACCGCCGTGCTGATGGTCTTCGGCAACGGCGCTGTCGCCAACGCGGAACTGAAAAACACCAAGGGCTACCATGCCGGCTGGCTGAACATCGCCATGGGCTACGGCTTCGGCGTCATGTTCCCGGTCCTGATGTTCGGCGGCGTCTCCGGCGCCCACATCAACCCGGCCATGACCCTCGCGCAGGCCGTCAACGGCATGTTCCCGTGGAACGAGGTCCTGCCGTACATCATCGCCCAGCTGCTCGGCGCAGTGGCGGGCCAGCTCATCGTGTACGTCACCTACCTGCCGCACTACAAGGACACCGACGATGCCGAAGCCATCCTCGGCACCTTCTGCACCACCGACGCGCACAACGACCGCGTGAACTACTTCCTCAACGAGTTCTTCGGCACCTTCATGCTGGTGCTCGGCGCCCTGTGCTGCCTGTCCCTGCCGTGGGGCAAGGCGAACCCGGCCGCCGCATCCATCGTCGTCGGCTTCATCGTGTGGGGCCTCGTGACCTCCATGGGCGGCCCGACCGGCCCTGGTCTGAACCCTGCCCGCGACCTCATGCCGCGCCTCCTGCACGCCATCCTGCCGATTCCGAACAAGGGCGATTCCCGCTGGGGCGAGGCCTGGATTCCGGTCGTGGCCCCGATCGCAGGCGCGATCGTCGGCGCGTTCCTGTTCAAGGTGCTGTTCGCCTGAGCATTACTTTGACGATTGCCGGCATTCGTCTGACATGCTGGTAAGGCCCGTGATTCCCTCCGGAATCGCGGGCCTTACGCATAGGTGGTATGCATGGCGGTCGGCGGCTTCGGCATGTTGACTGAGACTGGTACTGTTGCCGAAGAGAGAAACATCACCATATCGGGAGGCTGGATTGAAGCGGATTCGTCGTATCATACGTGCGCTCGATCCGAAAGCCGACGCCACAATGGGCCAACGGGAACGGCTTGAGGCGTTTCGCATCCGCAGGGCCGCCGTGCTGGTGCTCGTGCTGTTCCTGCTGATCGCATCGATGACGTCCTGCAGCGTGCATGCACTACTGGTCCGCATGACGCCGAACACGCAGACGACGGCACAAGCCACGCATTCGACGTCGGCCAAGAAGCCAGCCAAGAAAACAGCCAAAACCAATCAGCATAAGACGGCCAAAAAAACCAAACCGGAAACCAAACAATCGCAGGAAGAGCAGGCCGTCGCCAAAGCGGTGAGCGCGCAATCGGCGGCACTGGGCGACGACGAGAAAACCGCGATTCTGAACAAAGCGCAGGAAACCGCGCAAAACAGCGGCAAACCGGTAACGCAATACCATTACTGCATCGCAACCAAAGGAAACGTCGGTTCGGCCGACGAATTCGGCAACGCGGCGTTCCGCATCCTCAACGACGAACACGGATGGCCACGCGCCGGAGCCATATTCGACCAATCCACGGACGGCAACTGCGATTTCAATCTCGTGCTGTCCCAAGCATCGGAAATGACGTCGTTCTCGCCATCATGCTCGGTGGAATACAGCTGCAGGGTCGACAACAACGTGATCGTCAACGACGACCGTTGGAACGGCGGCACGCAACAATGGCTCGCCGCCGGCGGCAACCTGGCGCGATACCGCACGATGGTGATCAACCACGAGGTCGGACACCGGCTGGGGCACATCGACAACGAAACGACCTGCGCCGGCGAAGGCCAGTTGGCGCCGCTGATGCAGGAGCAATCCATGCATTTGGACGGCTGCAAGGTCAACGAATATCCGCTTGACTCGGAGCTGTGGATCGGCTGAACGTCGACTGCTTCCCGTTATTTTCTGCTGTTTTCTGCTGTTTTCCGGACTGACCGGGTCGTCTCGGCAATTCGGCGAGACCCGGCCAGCCGTTGTCACAGGCCGAAATACGCGTCGAAATCGTCTTGGCTGATACTGCGGTCGGCCGTATCGGCCCGTACCTTACCCCAATCGAACTCCTGCAACGCCTCGACGGCGCTCATCGGCTGCGGACTGGTATGCGCGGAATCGCCCTGCAAACCAAGCAGCCACGCGCAATAGCCGACAACCTGCTCCGCGGTGACGCCATGCGCGCGCAGCGCCCCCATATCCAAAGAACGCTCGCGTTTGGCGAGCCTGCGGCCGGCCGCGTTGTCGATAAGCGGCAGATGCGCGTACCGTGGGTTTTCGGGGTTATATGGGGTGTATTGCGATTGTGGTGCGTGCTGCGATGGTGCAGAAGCCTGCGTTTTTGCCTTGCGGAATCCCGCCTTGATAAGCGCTCGGCGAATGGCGATTTGCAGGGCGTTCGACCGGAGCAGGTCGCGGCCGCGCACGATGTCGTCGACGCCCATGTCAAGATCGTCCACGACCACCACCAGCTGGTAGGAGAACAGGCCGTCGGCGCGGCGCACGATGGTGTCGCCGACGTCGTGCGCCAGATTGAATTCCTGATGGCCGAACACTGCGTCATCGAATTGGACGGTTGCGTGCGGGTTTGTGTCGGCGGGCATGGCGATGCGCAGCGAATGGCGGTCGCCGTTGGCCAGCCGCTGCCGGACGGTATCCGGATTGCTGGCGATAAGCCGGCGGCACGTGCCGGGATACACCATGAAACGGTCGCCTTCCTGCGGTGCGGAGGCTGCGCGGATGTCGGCGCGCGAGCAGAAGCAAGGGTAAATCAGCGGGGTTGTGCCAGCGATTGCGTTGTTGGCTGCGCTGCCGACTGCGGGGGTGTGGTTGTTGCGCTCGTCAAACGGCGAATCGTATGCGTCGTCAATCGTCAGGTTTTCCAAGCAATGCAGCGCCTCACGGTACAGGTCGTGCCGAGCGGATTGGAACACCGGATCGCCGTCCCAATCCAAGCCAAGCCAATGCAGATCGTCCATCATCAGTTCGGCCGCGCCGGGCACCACGCGCGGTTCGTCGATGTCTTCGATGCGCAGCAGCATGCCGTCGCCGCGGCTGCGCGCGGACAGCCATGCTCCGAGCATCGCATAGATGTTGCCGATGTGCATGCGGCCTGATGGGGTGGGGGCGAAACGACCTGGCACGGGGTTCCTTCCTGTCGTTGGCGGGCGGTTCGGTGTTGCCGATGCGGAGACCGGTTGCGCCGATGCTTGCAACTGTACCTGCATCGGCGGCCGGAACGGCGGGTTTCGTGGGACGCGATTGTGGAATGCGTTGCTGGACGTGCCGTGACGTGCCATGCCGAGGTTGCAGCGTGCTCCGAAAACGTGCCGTCGCTGTGAGATATCTCACAGTGTGAGAAGGATATTTAGCGCATGGTGATACGGGCCGCGCGTTTCGTTTGGGGTGTGCGTAAGGTGGTGTGCGTCATCCGGTATTCTGGGTGGTGATTTCGGCAATTCGGTCTATGCGTTATCGGTATGGCCGGTCAAAAGGGGATTTACAAGGGGCGAATATGACGAAGCGACAGTTCAGCAGAGCGGAAATCGAATACCTGCGTACATTGCCGTCGATCGACGCGGTGACGGACAGCAGAATCACGTATGCGAGGGAATTCCAAATCGACTGCATGAGGCGGTATCTGCAGGGGGAGAAGCCAACTGCGATCTTCATTTCCGCGGGATTGAGCCCATCGGTCATCGGGCACAAGCGCATCGAACGCAATATCGCACGCTGGAAGCGCGACGAGGACATCATGCGCAAGGCGGCCGAAGAGCCGGAACCGCATGATACGGCTGTGGACAGCCACAATGCGATGTCGGAAGTGCCGTTGGGCAAGATTCAATCGCTGGTATGCCAGGTGATGGTGTTGAGCGATCGCGTCGATAAATTGGAGCGTTTGGTGGAGGGGCTGCGCAAGGGGGATAAAATCTGAAAAAAAGTTTTCAGATTTATTGGTTTTTTCCGGCGGTTCGCGCGCATTTATCTGATACATTAAATGCGTAGACGGAGTCTTTGAAGTCCCCCTTCTACTGCCGTCTGGTTTTATAGCCCGCGCGAATTTATGACCGCTTTATCGCTTCACTTCAGGTCATCGCGCGGGCTTCTTTATACGTTGTCGGCGGTTTTCTGGTAACACTGGTATCGAAATATCAGCCGACATGCCGGAAACGGTGGTGCCGGCCGCGGACCGGCGGTCGAATGAACTTGCGAGAGGTGGACGATGACTGCATACATGGATCACAAGAACCTCGCCAACGAGGTGATCGACGATGCGCGCGCACGTGAGATCACGGACGGCGTGCATCGTGTGCTCGACCGCATCGCGGCAGCTGAGGAACAAGCCGGACGCGAAGCCGGCTCCGTGCGCCTGCTGGCCGCCACGAAGACGCGCGACATCGGCGAAATCATGGTTGCGATTGATGCCGGCGTGCGCATGATCGGCGAGAACCGTCCGCAGGAAGTGACGGCGAAGGCCGAAGGGCTGGCACGGCGATGCGCGGAACGCGGGTTTTCGCTGGGCGTCGCAGGCGCCGCGCCGGATGCTGCGGCGGAGCATATTCCATTCCACCTGATCGGCCAGCTGCAAAGCAATAAAATCGGCAAAGTGCTGCCGGTGGTCGACACTATCGAATCGGTCGATTCAATCGATTTGGCAGAAAAAATTTCACGTAGAGCCGTGGCTCGCGGTATTACTGTCGGCGTGCTGCTGGAAGTCAACGAATCCGGCGAGGAATCGAAATCCGGTTGCGATCCGGCGCACGCCATCCGCATCGCGCAGAAAATCGGCACGTTGGACGGCATCGAATTGCAGGGACTGATGACGATCGGCGCGCATGTGCACGACGAAACGGTGATTCGCCGCGGTTTCTCGCACCTGCGCAAGACCCGCGACCTCATCCTCGCATCCGGCGAACCGGGCACGGACCGTTGCCGGGAACTGTCGATGGGCATGACCGGCGACATGGAACTGGCCATCGCCGAAGGTTCCACCATCGTGCGCGTCGGCACTGCGATTTTCGGTGAGCGTGCGTTCATCTGAGCGCTTTCTTTGACTTTTTCTGTTTTTTTAAGGATTTGCGGGGCTCGTCCGCCTGGATTGCATTCGTCTGGCTTACATTCGTCTGACTTGCATTCCTCTGAAAAACGGCTTGTCTGAGCTGCGTTCCGCCGGTAGGTGGGGTGCTGCGCGGTTTGGTGCCATAATTGCCGGTTTCGTGCCTGAAACCGTTGTCTTTCTAGGGGTAAGCCCTCCTATAGGGGGCAAGGGCTTTCGTATGGCGGGTGTGAACATGGGTGTGTTCGAAGGAGAAACCCATGTTTTGGTCTGCCTCTCGATTGATGAGTAAACCCGTCCGTCTGCTCGCCCGCAGGACGGATTCCTACGTGCATGCGCATACGGTGCTGCGTTCGCCCATGCGGCTGTTCGGTGCCGTGGCGGGCGCCTCGGCTGATTCCTATGATGCCGGTGATGATAACGATGGCATCGGCAACGGCGCCGGAGTCGGATCTGATGCCGGTGCAGCTGCCGACAGTGGTCATGCCGGAACTGTTGCGTTCGCTGGAACGTCTGCTGGAACGTTCGCTGGAACGCCGTCGTTTTACGAGGCGATTGACATTGCCGATGTGGTTCGTGCGCGCAGGCTGCGGCGGATTCGTTTCATATTGGTGCGGTGCGTGTCCGTGCTGCTGATCGTGGGCGCGGTGGTGGTCGCGTCGTTGCCGTTCGCCATGCAGGCGCATTCCGCGCGGCGCTTGGCCGAGACATCCGATTCGGCGGCTCGCACGGTTGCCGGATGGCCGTATCCGATGGCGATGGAGGAGTTGGAACGGGCGCGCGCATACAATCGGCGGCTTGCCGTGGAAGGACAGCCGGTATTGGGCGAG
>OGPM01001947.1_pt1 | contig 15597 bp, 7 predicted proteins | sample 1552961 | NCBI WGS metagenome assembly OGPM01 (sample SAMEA2580304, study PRJEB22360) | human gut metagenome | biome: human gut; feature: human-associated habitat; material: faeces | place: Denmark | collected 2008/2010
GCGCCGAGACGCCGCCCGCCGCGATGCCGAGCCGGCCGTCGTTTGCTGCCGCCTCAAACGCTGGGAGTGCAGCCGTGCGCCGCCCCGGCATGCGTTCCATGCCGCAGAGCGCTGCTGCGGCGCCTCAGGCTCAGGCACAGGCTTCGGCAGAACTTGCCCGCGTGCGCCGCACGATTCACGATCAAGTGTTTGCGCAGATTGACCCAATGAAGGCGGCGACGACCAGCCGGGAAAATCTCGCAGAACCAGTCGCTCAGCTCATTCGTGAGATCTGCGACCAGAACCGGTTTCAGCTGACGGCCGCTGAAGAACAGGCCATCAGCGCGCAGATGCTCGACGAAATGCTCGGCATCGGGCCGATCGAGCCGCTGCTCGCTGATGAAACCGTTACGGATATTCTCGTCAACGGCGCGGATAAGGTGTTTGTCGAGCGCTTCGGCAAACTTGAACTGACGCCCATTACCTTTATTGATGAAGAGCACGTCTTCAATATTGCGCAGCGCATTGCTGCGCGCGTCGGCCGCCGCATTGATGAAGCCAATCCGATGGTCGATGCTCGTCTGGCAGACGGCAGCCGCGTCAATGTTGTTACGAAGCCGCTGGCGCTTGACGGCACATCCATTTCAATCCGCAAATTCAGCAAGCATAAGCGCAATTTGGAAGAACTCTCCGAGGGCGGCGCACTCACCAAGGAAATGGTGGAGCTCCTTTCCCGCGCTGTGATGGCGCGCCTCAATATCGTCGTTTCAGGCGGCACGGGCGCGGGCAAAACAACGCTGCTCAATGCCTTGTCCTTCAAGATCGGGCAGAAGGAGCGCGTGGTGACGATTGAGGATGCGGCCGAACTGCAGCTCAATCAGGAAGACATTGTGCGTCTGGAAACCCGTCCCGAAAGCATTGAAGGCGGCGGACAGATCACCCAGCGCGATCTTGTTAAGAACGCGCTTCGTATGCGTCCGGACCGCATCATCTTGGGCGAAGTTCGCGGCGGCGAGTGCTTTGACATGCTCCAAGCCATGAACACCGGTCATGACGGCTCGCTTTGCACGGTGCACGCCAATAATGCGCGCGACGCCCTGATCCGTCTGGAGAACATGGTGCTGATGGCCAATCTGCAGCTCCCGCTCAATGCCATCCGCCGTCAGATCGGCGGCGCGGTGAATATGGTCGTGCAGATTGAACGCATGCGCGACGGCAAGCGCCGTGTGGTGTCGATCGTTGAAGTCTGCGGCATGGAAGAGGACGTCATCCAGACGCAGGAACTCTACAACTACCGCATCAAATCCATCTCTGCCGACGGACGGATCGTAGGCGAATTCGTCAATACGGGGCTGCGCCCGAAGTTCTATCAGGACCGCGCACATCTCTTCGGCGGCAATTGAGAGGACAAAGCTCATGCTTAATCTTTTCACGATTTTGGTGTTCCTCTTCGTACTTTTGGGCGTGCTGGGACTTCGTGCCTTTACGAACCGCGCACGCCGCGAAGAAATGGTTCGCGAAAGACTCACTGAGCTTTTGACGCAGGTTGAGGAGGAAGCCAAAAGCGTTGCGCCGGTTGAATATCCCGATGAATCCGTGCTGATGGGGCTTGACGACTATCACGGGCATTTCCCGAAGCTCCATGCCCGCATCGTGCGCATTCAGAAGGGACTGGAACTGCTCGGCTGGACCAAGAACCTGCGCCTTCGCGTATTGGTGCTTGGAGCTCTTTCCTTCACGGCAGCCGCACTGGTGGGCCGCATGACGGACTATCCGTTCCTGATCGCATTTTTCGGAGGCGCAGCGCTTTTCGCCTCTGCGGCGGCGCTCCTATATCTGCGCGCCATGGGTGAATGGACCGAAGACCTCGGCAAATTGCTTCCGGAAGCGATTGACTCCATCGCGCGAATTTGCCGCGCCGGCGTGCCGGCTCAGACCGCCTTCGGACTCGCCGCACAGAACCTGCGCGGCGCGCTCTCGGAAGAACTTCGCACCATCGACCGGTGGCTGCGTCTGGGCGTCCCCTTGAAGCAGGTGCTTCAGGAATCAGCGCACCGCGTGCCGCTGCCCGAATACCGCTTTTTCGCCGTCATCGTGATCATCAGTCAGGAGTCGGGCGGCCGTCTGGCCGACACGCTCGAGCGCTTGGCGGCCACGCTTCGCGAGCGCGCGGAGCTTGCACTCAAGGTGCAGGCCAAAACATCCGAGGCTCGCGCTTCGATCAAGATCGTCGCCTGTCTCGTGCCCGGCGTGCTCATTTATCAGTACATCCAGGCGCCGCAGGACTTTCAGTTCCTCGTTACCGATCCGACCGGCCTCAAAGTGCTCGGCTACGCTGCCGCGAGCGTTGCTGCCGGGCTTTTTGTGACCTGGCTGATGGTTCGCCGCATTCAGTGAGGCTCGAGTCATGACTACATGGATTATCTTTTTTGCGCTCGCGCTCCTCTCTATTGTCGTCTTTGTGTTTGCGCTGCGCTCCCAACAAGATGCTGAGGCACTTGAAGATCGATTGGCGGGCACCATTGATGAAGAAGCGGCTGCGCATCCGCATCAGGCGGTCGGATCGCCGGGAGGGGGGGGCGGCATCGAGCCGCTGCCGGAATGGATTCAGCCGGCCGCTCGCTTTGGGCTGAAGCTCGCCGGGAATGACAAGAGCCGTGAGACAACGGCGCTCCTCCTCGCCCAAGCCGGTTTCGCGCGCCCGGGTTCGCTCGGCGTCTTTTTGCTCCTCAAAACGCTGCTCGGACTCGGCATTGCGGCCGCGCTCTTTTTCGGCACTCAGGAGCGAAGCATCGGCACCATCGCGCTCATGGGGGCAGGTTACTTTGCGGGCGGTATTCTGCCGGAATGGGTTTTGAAGTCGATGGCCGCACGGCGCTATACGGCGCTTGAGCGCAGCATGCCCGACGCCCTTGACCTCATGGTGATCTGCGCCGAGGCCGGCCTTCCCTTTACGCGCATTGTGAAGGTGGTGTCGAGAGAACTGGAACTTTCCGCACCGATTCTCGCTCATGAACTCGCACTCACCAATGCCGAACTTGAAATCATGCCCGAGCGTTCAGCGGCGCTGCGCAATCTCGCCGAGCGTACGCGCGTGCCGTCTATTGAAGGCATGGTTTCAACGCTTATTCAAGCCGAACAGTTCGGTACGCCTCTGGCGCAGGCGCTCCACAACATTGCCGCCGAATCTCGGTCGACCTTGATTTTGACGCTCGAAGAACGTGCCGGGAAGCTCCCCGCCCGTCTCTCTTTGCCGCTGATGACATTGATTCTGCCGCCCGTCGTAGCGATCGTGGCCGCACCCGCACTGATGCGCGTCATCCGCAGTCTCCTCACCTGATTTTTTTCGATCATGACTACTTCTGTTCACAGTTCCTGCCGACGCCCGCATCCGGCCATGAAGGCCGCTATGCTCTTTGCCTTTTCGGCAGCTGCGCTGATGCTTTCGGGGTGTGCGTCCCTCGCCGGCGCGGGGTCGGACAGCCCGATGCCTGAGCGCACCATCAAGGAGCGCACGCCTTCAGAAGTCGTAACAGCGCCCAAAAAGGACCGTGAGTCGGCGCTCCGCCTTGCGCGCATGCTGGTGGCTCAGGGACGCTACGAAGGGGCGCTCGGCGTTTATGCTGAACTCGACCGCCGAGGCGGCATGGATGCTAAGACCCTTTTGGAATATGCAGGGATCGCGTCGCTCATTGAACCGCCGCGAGCTACCTTGACTTTGTTTACCAGAACCAAAGCCCTTGCAGAAGCTGAAAAAGTGAAATTTGCTCCGGCTGAAGAAGCGGGGCTCCTCACTGGTTTAGGCCGTGCTTATATGGCTTCAGCCCGCATGAGCGATGCGCGAAGCGCACTCGCGCGGGCCGTTGAGCTCGACGACAAGAACGTTTCTGCGCTCAATGCTTACGGCATTGTTCTCGATGCTGCGGGTGAGCACGAGGAAGCCGTCAAGTACTTTGACAAGGCGCTTGCCCAGTCACCGACGAACGTGCAGGTGCTTAACAATTTGGCGCTCGCCAAACTCGGCATGAACGATGCCAAGGGGGCCTTGAAGGTGCTCGGCGACGCTGAGAACTTCAGCTCGTCGGACGCTTCCGGCATACTGACCCCCAAAATGAATCTCGCCTTTGTCCAGTTTATGACGGGGTCGGCAGATCGTTCGCGCGAAACGCTCCAGAGCTTCATGACGAATGAACAGGCCGAGGATGCCCTCAAAAAGTTTGCCGCCATGAAAAGCCGCATTGATGCCGGCGAATCTACGCTCGCCGATGAGTGCCTGCGGGCGGCCGAGAAGATGATCGAAATTCGCCCGAAATCTTCGGATGATTCGGACTACGGCTATGAAGTTCCGCTTGTCGTTGAGCCCGTGAAGACGATCGAAACAAAGGACGCTGCCGGTCTTTCTTCCCATGCCCAGACGTTCCCGAAGGGCAGCCCCGAAGCCGCAGCTGCGCTTGAGGCGCTGAAAAAGGGCAGCGCTGGTCAAAACGGGAGTCAGCCCTAAATGACAGTCGGGATCTTCCGTTCGCGAATCTTTACCGCCGGCCGTGCTTTCCTGCGCGACGGTCGCGGCGTCTCCGCGGTTGAGACGGCTTTTGCTTTTCCGGTGATTCTGGCGGCGTTCTTCATCATTGTGGAATTTGCCAATATGGCGCTCACGATTCAGGTTGGTGAAAGCGCAGTCTCGAGCGCGCTTCTGCGCTTTCGCGATGCCGGTGAGCTGGGGGCGTCCGCCGAAAATGACATTCGTCAGGGTATTGCGGCCTATTCATTTGGCTACCTCAAGCCCTCGAATGTCTCCCGCGTAACCGTTGAGGCCTATGAGTCGCTGGACGCGCTCGGCAACCCGGGCGGAACAAACGGCGCAGGCCAGGACGATGAGGAAGGCACCGCAGAAGCGGACAGCAGCTATCCCGCCTGGAAGGTTGTCGTCGTGATCTCCAAGGACTTCATTACGCCGCTTCCGCGCCTCATTCTGACGAACCGAAAAGATTTCACTTATCGCTACGAACGCGTCATCGCTTACTACCCCCGCATTGAAGAAAGTGAAGGGACGTGAAATGAATAAGAGTTCCTATTTCAAGATGATTGCTTCGGCCGTAGTCGGACTGCGTCGTGAATCCGGGTCGATTGCTGTAGAAACAGCGCTCGGCATCACATTTTTGGTGAGCACTGCCGTGATTCTTTCGGATATGCACCAGATCGGCATTGAGCGGGAACGCCTTGAGGCGGGCGCTGGCAGCATTGCTGTAAATGCTGCGCAGCAGCCTAAGCTCACGCAGTACGGGCTCAATGCGCTCGTTGACGCATCGCTCGAGACCGAAACCCGTGACACCGAAGTCATCATCATGAATGTGCTGCAGTCCGGCGCCGTGCAGTGGATGATTCGCCGCGGCGACGGGGCGATGCTCTGCGAACTCAATGTCGAGGGGAAGTACTTCACGGGCGAACTGCCGGTGGATCCGCCGGAAAATTCCGGCGAAGGCAATGACGAGAGCGATGTGGACGGCAGCACGATGTCGATGATTGTGGTGGATGTCTGCCGCCGTACGGCAGGCTTTGAATTGGGCAAGCACCTGCGTCTTCCCCGAGTGATTCAGGTGGAGAACATCTACCGCTCCAACAACCGCGAAATCAAGCTCGACGAAGCGCTTGAAGAAGAAAATCTGATGCCGTCGGACGATGATGGCGAAGGGAGCAACGCATGATTTCTCTTCTTTGCAAACGTGCCCAGTCGCTTTTGGCCCGTGTTCTCCGTGAAGAATCCGGTTCGGCTGCGGTCAATGTGGTCTTTTTCCTGATCGGCGGCATTGCGCTCACGGCCTTTGTGGTGGACGCAACGCGCGTGAGTGCCGACGGGGCTCGCCTCAAGCAGGCGACTGATGCGGCTGCACAGGCTGTGGCGATGGAGGCGGCGAAGGACTCCGAGACGGATGTGCTGGGGATGGCTCAGCGCTATGTTGCCGTCAATCTGGGTTTGGATAAAGAGCAGCTCTCGCGTGACTTGAGCGTTGCGGTAGAGCCGGTGACCTGGAACGACTATGAAGGGTATCGAGTCTCGGCAAGCTTTCGGGCGCTGCCGTCACTTTTAGGCGGTCCGGGGAAGACCGTTGAGGTGGCAAGTGCTGCGGTGGCGATTTACAACCCGCTTGAAATTGCTTTGGTTGTCCCCTCCACGATCAATGAGACGCAGCGAGACATGCAGGCGATCCGCGACATCGGCGAGGCCTTTTATGACGAAGTCATTGACGGACGGGCTGACCGCTGGATGGCCTTAGTGCCTTATTCAGACGGCGTCAATGTTTGGGACGATGCCAAGGGTGTTTCGCGTATTCGCAGCTGGGCGCTGCCGGATCGAATTGAGCCGCAGTGGTTCCGCTATATCAAACAGGGGGCGGGTGTCTCTAATTTGGCCTCTCCCGATATGCCCGATGTCCGCAAGAAGATTCTTCATGTTCGTCGGGGAATGCGCGGCGGGGAACTCTTCGATTGGACTGAACCGCCGGGAGGATCTTTTGAAATCAGCGCTGAAACCTGTTACGGCGGCAACTGCATTATGTCGAACTATCCCGGCGGGTGGCCCTACATCACGTGGCGGGGACCGGTGATTCCTTCTGCGGGCAACGGATTAACGGGACCAACAGATCAGCGCTGGATTGCGGCTGACGGGACAGTGCCGCTCACAGCACTCCTGCCGCTCACGGATGAGCGTGAAAAATTTACGGCACGTCTGCAAAAAATGATTGGCGATCATGAAGAAATCAATCACGCCATCAACATGAATATTGCAATGGGATGGGGAGCAATGGCGCTTTCGCCGGGGTTCCGCGGTATTGACGGCTGGGGAGATCTCGACCACCCGCGTGACTTCAGCGAAGACGGCAAGTCCACCGTCAAGGCGATCGTCATGCTGGCCAATTTGAATGGTCCGCTGATTGACATCGACATGGATGCCAACAACTTTTATCTCGATCTTGAGAGCTTGGGCGGCTATGCCGATACCGGAGACCGAGATTTTGTCCGGCAGCGAATTGAAGATTTGTGCGACAGCTTCAAGTCGCATCAGGACTTCTATTTCTACATGCTCATCGTTCCGCCCTCAACAAATGAATCCGGGCTTCGCCGCTACAACGAGCTTAAGCCCACGTTCCTGGCCTGCGGACGCAATTCCGGCGATGTGTCTGAAGTTCAGACAACGAGCTTCGCAGAAGGCAAAGAGACGGTGATCGACGGATTGAAGCGTATTGCATCGGATCTTGAAAGTAAGAGCAGCTTTGCGCGGCTCATCGAATAAGTTTGAAACCCAACCCAAAAGGGAAGAAGCACAAAATGACTACAGCGAATCTCTCCTACGGAAGCCTTGAGCTTGCGCTTGAGCCGCGAATGATGTTTGACGCGGCGGCTGCGGCAACGGCGGCAGAAGTGGCGGCGGATGCTCAGGCGGATGCCAATCCGCCAGTTTCAGCGGATCCTTCCGCTGGCGACATCACCGTGGATCAAAACGGCAATCCGGGTGCTCAGGTCGATCTCTTCGGCAATGTCCAGGTTGAGCCGCTTGCTGACGGTAAGACTTACGACTCGCTGACGCTTCAGGTTTCTGAAAGCGGCAAAGGACTGGCCCTTATTGTTGATGGAAAGGAAGTACTCCTCACGCAGGGCAACAAGGTTCAGATCGGTGATCCAGACGCTGACCGCTATGCAACGGTGACGGTCGGTGCGGACGGCACGGCAACGGTGGTCATCAAAATCGGGGCTACTCAGAATGCTGACCAGCTCCAAACGCTTATTGACGGTCTTGCACTGAAGGTTGCAGACGGCACTGCCCAAACTTCAGCGGATGTGACCGTCAAGATCGATGCGCTTTCTTATATGAATGATGGAGGCACGGCTGATCTGGATATAGATCGAACCGTGAAAATCGAGAGCAGCTATAACTTTGCGCCGGAAGTGAATGTTGGCGGAACAGAACTGTCCGGTCTTACAAATGCACCCGGCATCGAGAATGCCACAAAGATCTTTCTGTCAGACAACGGGAATTTTGCCTTTGTAGGCGACAAAGACGGCGATATTGCTGTCTTTAAAGTGACTGATGGGAAGCTTTCTTATCTGCAGACTTTTGATCATTCAAGTGTTGATGGGCTTGGAAGCATTACGGATATTGCATCTAGCGCTGATGGCCGTGTCCTTTATGCTGTGAGCGGGAATAATGTATTTCGTTTCCAAGTGGCAGATAATGGTGATTTAACCACTGAAGGTCAAAAGGAAATATCAGGAACTGGCACATCAATTGCTGTAAGTTCTGATGGTACTACCTGTTATATCGGCTATTTTGCTGATTATGGTTGGGGGAGTTCATACGGCGGTACAAAAATATCTTATGAGAACGGTCAATGGAACGATTCGGATATTGGCGAAAATGCTTCAATGGATTTTGTCAGCTGCGGAGACTATGTCATTAAATTCCGCAATCATGAGTTTGCCTATGGCCCAGAACTTAAAGTATATGGTGCTGACGGTGAAGAGTTATTCTCTCAAGATCTTGATGGAATAGAAGAGGGTGATGGTGTTCTTAATATTACGGCATCAGATAACGGGCTAATAGCTGTTCAATTTGGCGGTAAGATTCAAATTTATCAGGCTAATTTTGCTGAAAAAACTTTTTCTAAAATAGCGGAAACTGATAGTTCTAACGTTGTGGATATTGCGCTCTCTCCAGCTGGAGATCGTCTTTATGTCCTTTCAAGCAATGACTCTGGGACGCTTTCAGAATTTCGCGTGACGCAAGAAGGTCTTACCCCGATTAAAACAACACCTGCAGTAGGTGGTGATGCAGCCGGACTCGTTGTGTTTGACTCAGGAAAGGTTGGGATTGCCGCGGGCGGACAGGTGCTTTCTTATGAAGAGGCGGAAGTTCATAACGCTACCTTAGGGGAGTCGGTTAATGTCGGCGGGTCGCTTTCCATTACCGATGCCGATCGCGATGCTGCCAATTCCGGCAGCGGCAACTACGGTAACGTTTCTGTCACCTTCGAAACGAATGATGAAGCCAAACCTTCAACAGCGTTTGAATGGACGGGAGCAGACGGTTATACGCTCGAAAATGGCGTCATCAAGAACGGAGACCGTACGATTGCTGCGGTTGAGAAAGCTGATGGGAAAATCGTTCTGACATTTAAGGATGGCGCAACAACAGCCGATGTGGCCGCAGTTGTCAAGCAGGTTTCCTTTACAGTCCAGTCTGCAGCTGCAGACGGCAGCGTTTCCGTCAAGACGACCGTAACGGATAAAGACCAATCCGTTGAGAAAACGATTCAATACGAATTCTCTGCCAATCAGGCTCCTTCAGCATCCGGTTCTTCTGCTGTAGAAAATGAGTATTACAACACGACAGGCATGTCATCGCCTATCTTCAAAGATGTGGCGATCAATGTCGGTGAACTCAATCAGAAAGTATCCTCGATGGAGCTCACGGCTTCGGGTGATTTTGCTGAAGGTGAATATTGGGTGGTCGACGGAGTGCGTATTCCTCTGAATAGCTCATCAGACGGCACTACGAAGAGCGGATACGCCTATCAGTATGTAGTCGCTGACGGAAAAGGCGTGCTGACCATTAGTTTTGATGGTGGCATTAAGACTGGGGCCGCTCAAAACGTTGTCAATTCGATGACATATGTCAACGAGAATGCCGAGGCTCAGGTTAGTGAGCGTGTTTTCGCTCTGACTAAAGTGACCGATAACGGCGGCACCGATAACGGCGGGGCTGATTCATCAATTATTGATGATGTCACGGCGACTATTCGTGTGCATCTCAGCGTCGATCCGGATGTAAGTGTTGATGCGCCTGAAACCTCAGACACAATCTTCATGCATGACGGCGTCATAACAGGGGCTGATTATTACGTCAACGATCTAGCACAGACGCCGGACGGCAAGACGGTTTTCGTGATGTCGTCTTCCGGCAGCGATGGCTCCGGGACGTACACGTTCTACATTTACAGCCGCGGTGATGATGGCGCATTAACACTCAAAAACGCTTTTGAACTTGGATCATCGCCAGGGGGATATCCTGGGAGCATCGTTGTTTCCGCCGACGGCAGCTCTGTTTATGTCAAGGCAATTTCCGGTGAAAACTCTTTTGTTATAGGCGTTCATGGATTCATGGCAGATGCCGACGGGACTTGGTCTCCTATTGAAGGCATTGATCTGACCTCTGAGTCTGATTCGTGGCAGGACATCTCCTTAGATCCTTCCGGCAAGTACTTTGCGGCGCTCACCGAAGATACTTTGTACCTTTATACAGTTGATGCTGACGGCAGTTTGAAATTGATCTCGCAGTTCACGCGGGATGAAATGAATTTTGCGGATCAGAATCTAACGGCCATTAAATTTTCCGGTGATGGCAAATCCATATATGTTCAAAAAGACAGTATGGGCGATAAGAGCGGAATTGCCGTTGTCGCAGTGGGTGAAGGCGGATCGCTTAATCTTGTTCAATCATTGAATTACGAGACCATCAATGCGGATGAGTCTGGGGTCAAAGTCGATGATGAATTTATGCTGTGGAAGGTTGGAAGCGTTGTTTCATCGGCGGATGGTCAACATCTCTACGTTTACTCCGCATCTGCCATTGGGAGCCGCTACGTACTGACTTTTGAGAAAAATGATGACGGTACGTTGACTCTCGTGCAGTCCCTAACTGTTGGTGCGGATTATGGATTCGAAGGTGAATCGATCAGTATTCAAGAAATGCATCTTTCCTCCGACGGCAAGCTTCTGTTTGCCTCAACTGAGGATGGAAAGATGGTTGAATATACTGTAGATGCACTTTCTGGATTCTTGACAAAAGCCGGATCCATTGATGCAGGTACAGAAGGTTTTGGGAAATTTATTGTTTCTTCAGACGGTAAAAACATCTACTTTAACAGTGGATCTCAGGGCGTTTATTCTGCGTCGGCATTGCCTCAGATTCCCTACACCGGCAATTCCGCCGAAGTAGGCAAATATCTGTCTGGCGTCGATGCGGATGTTGAGGATTACCAAGACTTCAGCATTACGATCGAGCGCAACGGCGGGGCGAATGCCTCTGACGGCTTTAGTTTTGCCAAGACTATTGGATATACCTTTGCGGACGGAGTAATTACCGGAGCTGACGGCACTCAACTCGGTTCTTACAGTGTCGAGGGCGGCAAGCTGACGATTACATTCACGGGGTCGCTCAATCACGATGTCTTCAACACGGTGCTTGGGGCGGTGAAATATGACGTGCCGTCCGACGTTGCCGGTGAAGTCGTGCTGAAGGTCACCATGATTGACAATGTCGGCAAGTCCGACGCTCAGATCTTCAGCGTCAAAGCCACTGACGGCTCTATTGAGACGCCCGACGAAGAGACCATTCATGTCCCGGATCCCGAGCAGCCGACCGACTTTCTCGCGAATGTTGATTTCTCGGGCATCAAAGATTCCATCCTTGGACACGCGGCTTCGATCACGGTAAATGTCGACTATCCGAACGGCACCTTTGGGCTCAGTGCAGATTCTGGTCTGACGCTCAAGGATGACGGCTACGTCTACAGCGGTGACGTGAAGCTCGGTGCATGGTCTGCCCGCGAAGGAACGCTTTCCATCACACTCGAGCAGGGCGTTGATGCAGACAAAGCCGAGGCGCTTTTGAAGGCAATCACCTTCACCGCCTCGGGTGCTGAGCCAGGTGCAGATCTGTCGGTCGATTTAAGCATTGGCTTTACGTCCTCGAGCGGCAGCAGCGATTCGCTGCTGATTGACAATGCGGTGACGCTGCAGATTAACGATGGTCCCGAATTTAACGAAACGAAGTATCCGGACTACGCTTTGAGCGGTACCTTGGATGTTGCGCTCGGCGGTTCAGCGGGTTCTATTACGCTGCCCTCAGACCTCTTTACGGATGACGTCAAAGTGGCGACCGTCACCGTGGAACTCCTCGATGAGAACGGGAACGTTGTCGAAAATGGTCTTCAGAAGCTGGGGCTGAAGTTTGAGAATGGCAAACTCTCCGGCACGGTTTCGAAGACGGGTGCCTATCAGCTGCGAATCACTGCGACAGACGAGAGCGGTCTGACGGCGAGCCGTGATGTCACGCTGACCATCATGGAAAATCAGCCGCCGGTCGTTGTTGATGGAAATGTCAAGGTGCCCGAAGTCGTCTTCAATCACGAGACGAACTTCAGTGTCAAGGATTGGTTCAAAGACCCGAATGAGGCCGATGAGCTGACCTTCACGGCAGTGAAGGGGCTCCCCGATGGTCTGACTATCGACGCAAAGACAGGGACGATTTCCGGCACGCCTCAGGAGGTCGGTGCGTTCTCGGTGACGATCACGGCCTCGGACGGCAAGAATGCTCCGGTGGAGTACACCTTTAAGCTCACTGTTCGCGGCAATCAAGCCCCGCAGGCTGTACCGGATACCGCTCCGAGCGTTGTGGTCGGGGGCAATAATTCGTTTGAGCTCAAGGACTTCATCAAGGATCCTGATGGCGACGATTTGACCTTCAGGGTTGACGGGCTGCCCGATAACAGCGGGCTGAGCTTTGATGCTGACACGGGCCGCATCTACGGCACGGCGACGGTGACTGAACCCTTTAAGCTCACGATTACCGCGACGGACAGCTACGGCCTTTCGAATACGTTCGAAGTGACGGTGGGTGTTCGCACCAATTCCGCGCCCGAGTTTGTCGGCGCGGGATCGACTCATGAAGGGCTGCCGGCGGTCTTCGGCGATACGGCCGGCGGGATCAGAGCTGATCTCAATACGCTCTTCAAGGATGCCGAGGGCGACGGATTCAGAGTGGAGATCACCGAACCCGCAGAACTCCCTGAGGGTGTCTCTTTTGATGCCGATACCGGCATCTTAAAGGCGGACGCGAATTTCGAAAACGGCTTGGCGGTGACGGTGAAGGCCACGGATGCCTATGGCGCTTCGACCACCCGCACCATTTGGATCGGGACGCAAATTGCGCCCGTCACCAGTGCGGATGCGGGCGTTGCCAACCCGGCATTTGGCCGCGGTCTTGACCTTCTGCGCGACACGGGACTCGGACGAGGGCTCGAGCGCGAGGACTTCAGACCTACGGTACTGGCGGCGGATCACCCGGTCTTCGAACCGATCTTCGGCAAGCCGGCTGCGCCTCTGGAAGAACCCTCGGCCTCAGAGCGCCTCTTCGCGCTTTATAAGCAGACCGTCGATGATGAACGCGACGCCAAGCTTCATACCGAAGAGGTTCGCCGTGACCGGGCGGTAGAGCGCGCTGTTGAAAAGGTCGAGCGCTCAGACAAATCCGCAGCACGCGTGACGCTCAATGAGAGTGCAGCGGAATTGCCGTCAGCTGACTTGAATGACGTTGCTCAAAAGGGTTTAGCCGCGCTGCTCGACGCAGAGACGCCCGAGCAGAGCGAGGTCGCTGACACGAGTCTCACCGCTGCCATTGAACGCCATACGGTCTATGCCCGCGAAGGCATCTTTGCCAAATCCGATGATCTCGCTGCGAGCTGATCGCTGACAACTCACTTATTCGGCACGGACGCTCACTCTGGCAGTCCGTGCCGCCGAACCTACTCATTCTCTTGCCTATTTCAGGATTTCCAATCATGTCTCAGATGAAAGCCTCTCGGATGATCCGCCTTACTCTTGTTTCTACGTCCGTCGCCGCAGCGCTGATGCTCGCCGGCTGCTCGGTCATCGCGCCCGAAAAGCTTTCGAGCGACGATCTTATGCGTCTTGCCAATGTCGACCAGCAGCTGATGTTCGCTGCGCAGGAACCCGTCACGGCTCCCATTACGATGGAAGAGGCTGTTGCCCGTGCGCTCAAGTACAACCTCGAACACCGCCTGGCCATGATGGAGCGTGCGGTGCAGGAAAACATCGCTGATGTGCAGAGCATGAGCCTCTTGCCGAAGCTCACGGCGTCGGCAGGGTATCGCGACCGCTCCAACGAGCTCGCAAGCTCGAGCGAATCGCTTGCAACCGGCAAGGAGTCGCTCGTGCCTTCTAAGAGCAGCGAACGCGACGGCAGGACGGCCGATCTGGAGCTCTCCTGGAATGTGCTCGATTTCGGTCTGAGCTACTTTGAAGCCCAAGCTTCGACCAACAAGTCCTATGCCTCCGAAGAACGCCGCCGCCGCGTGGTGGCCGATATCGCCCGTCAGACCCGTGCGGCCTGGCTCTCGGCCGTCAGCGCTGAGCGTCTGCGCGACGAAGTTGCTGATGCGCTCGACGACGCTTCGAAGGCTCTGGCTCAGTCCAAGGAAGCGGGCGGCCGCGGCCTCGTGAAGCCGCTCGATGCGCTTCGCTACCAGCGTGACCTTCTCAACATGGTTCGTCAGCTCGAAACGCTCGAAGACGAATTGGTGAAGAGCAAAGCCAAGCTCGCGACCCTCATGAACCTGCAGCCGGGGACGCCGTTCCAGCTCGCCGTTCCCTCGACGGATGCTGAGGCCGTTCCGGCCGTGCCCTATAAGCTCAGTGACCTCGAAGTGCTCGCCATGGTGCGCCGCCCTGAGATTCGCGAAGAAAGCTATCTCGCGCGCAATGCTGTGCTCGAAACCCGCATGTCGCTCCTGAAGCTCTTCCCGAATGTTCAGCTTTTTGCGGGTCTCAACTACGACAGCAATAAGTATTTGGCGAACAATGACTGGGCGGACGTGGGCACCCAGGTGAGCTGGAACCTGATGAGCCTCTTCACTGCGCCGAAGATTCTGAAGGGCGGAGAGCTTCGCGAAGAACTCGCTCCGCTTCGTCGTCAGGCCATCCGCATGACGGTTCTCTCCCAGGTGCACGTTGCCTGGCATCAGCGTTTTGCGGCTGAAAAGGCCTTCCGTCGAGCTGACGAACTCTCGCGCGTACAGAATTCCATCGACAAGCAGGTTGAAAATGCCGTGAAGAGCCGCAGCGAAACGAAGCTCGAAGCGGTGCGCACGAAGGTTGAGACGCTGCTCGCCAAACGCACGCGTGATCTGAGCTATGCCGAAATGCTTAACGCTCAGGATGCCATCTATCAAGCCGCGGGCTTTGATACGGTACCCGCTGAGGTTGCCGATCAGTCCATTTCGGGACTCGCTGAAGCCATCGGCGCGCAGGACCGCATCATCGCCGACGGCGCAGTGCTGCAGGGGCTTTACGGTACGCAGGCCTTGAAGGACGGCGTGGGCGACTATAAGGAAGCGTCTGCGAGCTACCGCCTCAACCCGGAAGTTGCTGCGGCTGCGCAGGAGGGCGGAGCGGCCGTCCGTCTCGTTTCCGGCATGCCCTGGGAAAGTCTCGGTTCTTTGAAGGCCAGCCGGTAAGAATCGTGCTCGAAATGAGGATGATGATGGAAAAGCTCCATACGCTGAGCGCAATTTGCTCGATGGCTGCAGCTTTAACAATTGGCGCAGCCTCGGCTGCGCCGGCCCCTGCGGCAGGGCTTTCGAGCTCATCAGCATTGGCTGATGCGGTCGAATTCCGCGCGCAGGTAACCGCTAAGGCGCAGGCGCTCCTTTCGAGCGAAATGCCCGGTGAAGTGAGTGCTATTGCATTCCGCGACGGTGAACGCTTCAAGGCCGGAGACGTGCTTGTCGAATACGACTGTGCGCTTCCCAAGGCGCGGCTTCT
>OGPM01001949.1_pt1 | contig 15592 bp, 10 predicted proteins | sample 1552961 | NCBI WGS metagenome assembly OGPM01 (sample SAMEA2580304, study PRJEB22360) | human gut metagenome | biome: human gut; feature: human-associated habitat; material: faeces | place: Denmark | collected 2008/2010
GTCGGAAAAACAAAAGCATCTATAGGGCTTGCAAAAAGAATAGGGGCAGAAATTATTTCGGCAGATTCTATGCAGGTATATAAACATATGGATATCGGTTCGGCAAAGATTACGCGCAGTGAAATGAGCGGGATTTCGCATCACTTGATTGATATTCTCGAGCCGGAAGAGGAATTTAATGTTGTTCGTTTTCAGAAGATGGCTCTTGAGGAAATGGAACAGATTTATGAAAAGGGAAAAATTCCTTTGATTGTAGGAGGAACCGGTTTTTATATCCAATCGGTTCTTTATAATATTGATTTTACGGAAAATGATTCTCCAAATGATTATCGGAAAAAACTGGAGATTCTCGCAAAGGAAAAAGGGGCAGAATACTTGCATACAATGTTGACGGAAGTAGATCCTAAGTCGGCATTGCAGATTCATACAAATAATATAAAACGGACAATACGTGCGCTTGAATTTTATCATCAGACAGGAATGAAAATATCCGAACATAATGAAGCGGAAAGAGAAAAGGAATCTCCGTATCAATATGCATATTTTGTTTTGACAGACGACAGAGCAAAACTGTATGAACGTATTGACCGACGCGTAGATCTTATGATGAAATCAGGTTTAGAAGAGGAAGTTCGTTTCTTAAAAGACCGAGGCGTGAGTTCAACTTCTACAGCGATGCAGGGACTTGGGTATAAAGAATTGTATGCATATATGAACGGAGAGTATTCATTGGAAGAGGCGGTACGTATTATAAAACGCGATACAAGACATTTTGCCAAGCGCCAGCTTACATGGTTTAAGCGAGAAAAGGATGTCACATGGATAGATCGTGCCGTTATCGGAGACGACGAGGAACATATTCTTGATTTTATGATCGAAGAGTTGAGAAAAAAGCAGATTTTAGTATAAAATATAAAACCAACAAAATAATGGATCAATATAACGAAAACTTTACAAGATTAAAGAGAAAAACTAATAAAAAAAGAGGAAAATATATATGAGTAATACAGAAACAAAAACGATATACCGACAGTTGGGAATTTCAGAAGATGTGTGGATATATGGGCAGAAGATAGAGGAAGGTCTGAAAGAACGATTTGCAGAATTCGACAGTAATGCAGAATATAATCAACTGAAGGTGATCTCTGCCATGCAGCAATGCCGGGTAAATGAAAGCTGCTTTAATTATGCAAGTGGATACGGTTATAACGATCAAGGACGCGATACGCTGGAAGAAGTATATGCGGCGGCATTTCATACAGAAGCGGCTCTTGTGCGTCCGCAGATTACATGCGGTACACATGCACTTGCACTTGCGTTATCGGCAAACTTAAGACCCGGTGATGAATTGTTATCTCCTGTAGGGAAACCCTACGATACACTGGAAGAAGTAATCGGCATTCGCCAGTCTAAAGGATCTCTCGCAGAATATGGAGTGACATATAAACAGGTCGATCTGTTGGAAGACGGTTATTTTGATTATCCGGCAATCGAAAAAGCATTAAACGAAAGAACAAAGCTTGTGACGATCCAGCGTTCAAAAGGATATCAGACACGTCCGAGTTATTCTGTAGAAAAAATAGGAGAACTGATTGCATTTATAAAAAAGAAAAGACCGGATGTTATTTGTATGGTAGATAACTGCTACGGAGAATTTGTAGAACGGATCGAACCAAGCGATGTAGGTGCAGATATGATTGTCGGTTCATTGATTAAAAATCCCGGCGGCGGTCTTGCACCGATCGGAGGATATGTGGCAGGCAAAAAAGAACTTATCGAAAACTGTGCGTATAGATTGACATCCCCCGGATTAGGGAAAGAAGTGGGAGCGTCTCTCGGAGTGATGCAGTCTTTTTATCAAGGATTTTTTATGGCGCCGACAGTTGTATGCGGAGCGCTTAAAGGAGCTGTTTTTGCAGCGAATATTTATGAAAAACTCGGGTATTCGGTTGTTCCAAATGCAAGCGAGAGCCGTCATGATATTATTCAGGCAGTTACGTTTGGCAGTGCAGATGGAGTGATTGCATTTTGCCAGGGAATTCAGGCAGCGGCTCCGGTAGACAGTTATGTAACTCCCGAACCTTGGGCAATGCCGGGATACGACAGTGAAGTCATCATGGCTGCCGGAGCATTTGTACAAGGGTCCTCGATTGAACTATCTGCAGATGGTCCGATCAAACCTCCCTATGCCGTTTATTTTCAAGGCGGTCTTACATGGCAGCATGCGAAGCTGGGCATTTTAAAATCTCTTCAAAGTTTGATTGATGCAGGAGTTATTGACAGATCCAAACTTCAGTCGCTTTAAAACAGTGTTTTGATGCTTAGAAAAGAAAAGGATTTATATTATGAGAAAAGTAGCGATAATCGGGGCGGGAGCAGCCGGGATGACGGCAGCGATCACAGCAGCTTCAAACGGGGCAGAAGTAGTTGTATTGGAACATATGGACCGCGTCGGGAAAAAAATTCTTTCGACAGGGAACGGACGATGCAATTTTACAAATACTTATCAGGATCGAAGCTGTTATCACTCTGATAACGAATCATTTCCATGGAAGATCATTGAGAAATTTAATGCAGAGCAGATTATAAAATTGTTCGAAGAACTCGGCGTTTATGCGAAAAACAGAAATGGATACATGTATCCCTATTCGGATCAGGCATCGTCTGTAACTGAGGCTTTGAAAATGGAATTAGAGCGTCTGCAAATCGATGTAAGACTTCAAACAGAATGCACGGATATTTTCCCTCGTAAAAAGGGGTTTACTCTTCAGATTGTTAAAGACGGGAAAAAGGGGAAAATATATGCGGATCATGTAATCCTGTGTACGGGATCCAGAGCTTTCCCTGCCAGCGGATCCGATGGTTCCGGTTATGATCTGGCAAAAAAACTCGGACATAAAATAATTCCTGTTCTTCCTGCTCTTGTACAATTAAGATGTGAAGAAAAATTTTTTAAATCAATCGCAGGAGTAAGAGTTCAGGGAACTGTTTCGATATGGTCGGAAAATCAATGTCTGGCAAAAGATACGGGAGAATTACAACTGACCAATTATGGCATATCAGGTATTCCTGTATTTCAAGTGAGCAGATATGCGGCGATTGCATTATATAAAAAGAAAAAAGTTCAGGCGATTCTTGATTTTATGCCGGAATTTTCGGAAGATGAGCTGGAAAAGTTTTTAATAAAACGGGCGAAAATGCGTCCGTATAAGAGAGCAGATCAATTTTTCACAGGGTTATCTAATAAAAAGTTGTCCGATCTTTGGGTGAAAGAAGCAGGGATTTCAAAAGAGAAAAAAGTCGGAGTGTTTGCAGAAAAAGAAATTCAGCAGCTTGTCCGTTTAATCAAGAATTTTAAAGTGATTGTAACAGAAACAAATTCTTATGAGCAGGCACAGGTTTGCCGAGGAGGTATCGATACAAAGGACGTTCATCCTGATACTTTAGAATCGCGTTATGTTCCGGGACTTTATTTTGCAGGAGAAATACTAGACGTAGATGGCATGTGCGGTGGATATAATCTGACATGGGCATGGGCGAGCGGTGCAGTCAGCGGAAGAGAAGCAAGTTTTTAGAAAACCTGATTAAAAACCAAAAAGAGAAGTATCCAAAATCTTTAAATACAGGATACTTCTCTTTTTGTCTTATGATTTTTTCGGTACTTTATATTCGGAAGTTATGAGAAAAATCTCATCACAGCAATAACTTTACCTAAAATAGTAACATTCTTTACAATGATCGGATCCATAAAATCATTTTCAGGCTGGAGACGAAAAACTCCTTCTTCCTTATAAAATGTTTTTACGGTTGCTCCGTCCTCGATCAACGCAACGACCATATCTCCATTAGAAGCTGTGGAATCTTCTTCCACAAGAACCATATCGCCGTCAAGTATACCGGCATTGATCATACTTTCTCCTTTTACCTTTAAAAAAAATGTCTGTTTATTCGGCATACGATCAGGCCAGTAATCTTCAATGTTTTCCTGAGCCAGAATCGGTTCTCCTGCGGCAACTTGCCCGATAATCGGTACATGAACCATTTCACGCCGCGTCAGGTTGAACATATCGTCCAAAATTTCGATCGCACGGGGTTTTGTCGGATCGCGCCGAATATAACCGTTTTTTTCTAATGTTTCAAGATGTGAATGAACAGAAGAAGTAGACTTTAAATTTACAGCTTCGCATATTTCCCGAACAGCAGGCGGAAACCCCCGTTGAAGAATCTGTGATTTAATATATTCTAAAATTTCCTGTTGTTTTTTACTTATTTTTCCTTGTGACATAGTTTCCTCCGATATTATAGTCCGTTTATTTTATTAAAATAATGGTAACACAACGAAGAACAAAAAGCAAACATTTGTTGCGAAAATATGTTCGATTTCCGTGTTGACAAACATTTGTTCTTATTGTATAATCCAAATATAGAACATAAGTTCGCGGAACAAATATTCGAATCGAAGAATACATGTATACATTTTTCTTGCAGACTGAATATTACAAAATAATAAGAGAAAACAAAGTGTAAAAATAAGCAGAGATAAAGGGGATACTATTATGAAGGGAAAAAGAAATGAAAAAAGATCAAAAAAATCGGCTATATTAAAACAACATGCTCGTAATTTATTCGTGGGAGTTGTTATTGTTTTATTTGTAAGTATGTCGTTTAGTGCATTTTTTGTTTCCGCAAAGGAAAAGGATACGCCGGATCACGAAAGTACTTATATCTATTATAAAAGTATTAAGATTGAAAAAGGCGATACTTTGTGGGATATCGCAAATGAAAATCTTCCTGAAAAATATAGTTCGACAGAAGAATATGTTAAAGTTCTTAAGGAGATAAACGGACTTTCTTCTGATAAAATTTATTCGGGAGAAAATCTTATGATTATGTATATGACTGAATGATATGTTTAAATCGGTATCAATATACACCCTATGTATTGATATATACACTCCAACCGACAGCCGTGAGAAATAGAAGTAATACTCATTTTTATCGGCTGTCTTATAATATAGATCAATCTATACGACAAATACTGATTTTTCCAAAAGATATGGACGTAAAGATATACATTTGATATAATATGTATATCCGAATAAATAAAGGAGGAATATAATTATGGCAAATAAGGAAAATACTTCAGATGAAGGTTTACGTGTAAGTTATGATGTAAAAACATATCATGAACAAAAATATATCGATTATACATTACGGCTAAGGGAAATATTAAAAACATTACCATCGTTTGCAAAAGATTATTTCAGAGCTATAGAGCCAACGACATCCGCTAACACACGAATTTCCTACGCATACGATATTCGTGTGTTTTTCCGTTTTTTAATGGAAAATAATCCGGTTTATAAAAACTATACGATCGATCAGTTTACATTGGCAGATATAGAAAATCTTGAACCGGTTGATATTGAGGAATACCAAGAATATTTAAAAGTATATAAAAATGATGAAAAGCAAGTTACAAATACAGAAAAAGGACTTGCAAGAAAAATGTCAGCGCTTCGTAGCTTTTATGGATATTATTTTAAACGTCAGGCAATATCGAAAAACCCGACTCTTCTTGTAGATATGCCTAAACTTCACGAAAAGGCAATTATTCGTCTTGATGCGGATGAAGTTGTCCGATTGCTTGATTATGTTGATCATGGAGGCGATCATTTAACCGGACAGAAAAAGGCTTATTTTGAGAAAACGAGAAACAGAGATCTTGCTATATTAACTTTGCTTTTAGGAACGGGCATTCGTGTTTCGGAATGCGTGGGGCTGGATATCAATGATGTGGATTTTGAAAATAATGGAATCAAAGTGATGCGAAAAGGCGGAAATGAAATGATTGTATATTTTGGCGAAGAAGTGGAAAATGCACTAAAGACATATATGTATACAACACGGAGAACTACTCTCCCGCTTCCGGGGCATGAAAATGCGCTTTTCTTATCTACTCAGCGAAAACGTATGGGCGTTCAAGCTATTGAGAATATGGTAAAAAAATATGCCCGGGAAGTAACGCCTAACAAGAAAATAACTCCTCATAAGCTTAGAAGTACCTACGGTACCTCCCTTTATAAAGAAACAGGAGATATTTATCTTGTTGCCGATGTTCTCGGACATAAAGATGTAAATACAACGAAAAAGCATTATGCAGCCATTGATGAAGACAGACGCCGGCAGGCTGCAAACATAGTGAAACTTCGCGAGGTATAAGTATTTATTTTGAATTCCATTGACCGATCACTTCATTTACAGTAGAGACGGTAACGAATACTTTCTGCCCACATGAATGAAGATAATTTAAAAGTGTACGATATTCTTGTTGTGTGATAATTGTGATCAATTCGGTTCTGTGTGTTTCGTCATAAGCGCCTTGAGCTGTATATAAAGTTGCTCCGCGATTTAGATCATGAATAATATATTGTTGGATCGGACGGTAATCATCTGCAATAATACATACGCGTTTTCGTTTTTTAAAGCCGTCAATAAAATAGTCTACTGCTGCTCCGTTTGCATATGTTCCGAGAAGACTGATAATAAGTGTCGGTATATCGTAAACAAATATAGAAGTCATTGCAGTGATAAGCCCGGAAATTGTCAGTGCTTTTCCTATTTCAATATGTGTAAACTTATTCAGCATCTTTGCCACAATATCTAATCCTCCGGAAGATGCGTTTACATGGAACAGTAATGCCTGACCAAGAGCAATCAGCAGAACATAAATTACGAGATCGATTACCTGTTCATTGGTAATCGATTTGTCAAGTGGTATGAAATGCTCGAAAATCCAAAGATATACAGGGAGAAGCATAGATGTGTACACTGTCTTTGCTCCAAATTCTTTTCCGATGAAGATAAACCCGATAATAAGAAGGAATGTATTTAAGATAAATGTTAATACAGAAACTTGTATCCCTAACAATTTCGATAATACGAGAGCCAGACCGGAAACACTTCCGGCTACGATATTTCCGGGAATCATGAAGAAATAAACCCCTGCGGCTACAAGAAACATTCCAAATGTAATGATTAATATTTCACGAATAGATATTCCTTTGTTTTTCATTTTAATACTCTCTTTTCTGGTAAAATATAGTTACGGGACATCTATTTACAAAAAAATAAAAAATAAATTTTCCCTAAACAATATCTTATCTCTATCAGAGATGAATTTCAATCAAATTCTTTGATTATTTATTACTATTTTTAACTTACGGATCGTAATCTGATTTTTTTCATAAACAACCGGTGATTCTATGATTTTCTGTAAGTTTTCGACTTGTATTTATATTCTTCTGCCGATATAATATAAACGTTATAATTACAGATCAATCATGAAAGGTAGGAAGAAAATGCAGTTACAACGGTTACTCAGTTATACGCGTAAAGCAGTGGATGAATATAGTATGATACAGGAAGGGGATCATATTGCGGTAGGTATTTCGGGCGGAAAAGACAGCCTTACCCTGCTCTATGCGCTTCATGGATTAAAACGGTTTTATCCCCGTAAGTTTGATTTAAGTGCTGTAACTGTAGATCTTGGATTTGCAGATTTTAATTTGGAACCGATTCAAAATTTATGCAGGGAATTAGAAGTTCCTTATAAAATAGTAAAATCAGATATTTATGATATTCTTTTTAATGTACGCCAAGAGAGTAATCCTTGTTCGCTTTGTGCAAAAATGCGTAAAGGCGCCTTAAATGAGGCGGTTAAGGAGATGGGGTGTAATAAAGTGGCTTATGCTCATCATAAAGATGATATTATTGAAACAATGTTGCTCTCATTGATTTTTGAAGGAAGATTTTATTCCTTTTCTCCAAAAACATATTTAGATCGTATGGATCTTACTGTTATCCGTCCTATGATGTTTATAGATGAAATGGAAGTAATCGGTTTTCGCAATAAATATTCTCTTCCGGTTGTAAAAGGAAAATGTCCTGTAGACGGACATACGAAGCGGCAATATGCAAAAGAACTTTTAAGAGAACTTAACAAAGAACATCCGGGAACAAAAGAACGAATGTTTCACGCTATTTTAACAGGAGATATTAAAGGTTGGCCGCAGCGCACGATATCGAGACGTTAAATAAGATCTTAAAAGTGAATAAACTAGCGGCAAGTAAAACACATCCGATGTTTAATCCATCGGATGTGTTTTTATAATATGTGACATTATCGCATGTCAACACCTATTATTTATTATAAGTATTTCTTTTCCTGAATAGGATCAAGGAAAATCCGGTGCAAATCATCAGCAGAAATAGAGGTATTATATGAGTTGAGTCACCTGTTTTTACTGCTGTACTTTTTTCTGAATGAGTGATGTTTTGATTTGGCCGGTCAGAAGTTTCTAAGTCGGCTTTTTTTTCGGTTAATCCGTTGATTGATTTTTTAATACTATTGATTTGCTGTTCAAGTTGTTCGGCAGTGACGTTGTCTGTTAAAAGCGCCTCAGATTTTATGATTTGCTCTTTAAGTATTTTGACTGTTTCGTCTGTGTATTTACCGGATTCCACTTTTGCTTGAGCAGTTTCAATGAGTAGAGCTAATTCCTGTTTTAATTGTTCAATCTTTCCTGAATCAGGTGTATCCGGATCAGTAGGACCTTCCGGATCAGTAGGGCCTTCCGGATCAGTAGGACCTTCCGGGTCGGTAGGACCTTCCGGGTCGGTAGGACCTTCCGGGTCGGTAGGACCTTCCGGATCAGTAGGACCTTCCGGATCGGTAGGACCTTCAGGGTCAACAGGAGGTTCTGTTGATCCGGTGCCTATGATCACATTTAGGGAAATCTCGTCTCCAGTTGCTTTTCCTGCACCGATCAAATTCCCTTTTAAAGTGAGGATCGTATCTTCAGCAGAAGTATATTCTGAAAGATCCCAGTTTACAAATAATGATGCCAAGTCCAGTATTTTATCACTGTCTTTTAATGCAAGCTTTCCACTGATAATTAAAGGAAGCAGCTTTCTTAATTCTTCTTGTGACGTACCTTTGTCGATTTTAATATCGCTGATCGGCATATATTCTTTTAATTCTGTTTCGGAGGATATCCTCTTTCCTGTTATGGTAAGCTCTTCTAAACCTACACAGTTTCCGACAGCAGCACTGTTTAATTCACGGAATAATAATTTGACATACCTTCCGATGATTGGTTGATCAAGTGAAATTTCATCTGTTGGATGGGCTGCTCCGTTCGGTTCGTTTTTTATCGTTTTTGCAGTGATCCAGTTTTCTTTATCAGCAGATACGAGAACGTCATAGTCTGTCGGATAAACTAAATTAAAATACTCTGCAGTAAGTGATTCGATGATATTTGTTTCTTCACCGAGATCAACGATGATCCATGCTTCTTCAGATGCATGATCGCCTTTGATGTAATTGCTGTTCCATCTTGTCTCACGGTTCCCGTCCACGGCAAAATCTTTTTGATCTCTGTCAAGCTCGGTTCCTGATACCTCTACCGGACGGTTTATAGCAAGATTTTCTGAATCCGGGATTTCAGGTTGTTCAGGCTTTGGTTTTTCGGAATCTGCTTCTGTATCGATGATTTGTTCTACATAGATTCCGATATCATCTGTATTTTGTTTTTCATCTTCGTTTGTATAAATTTCATATATAGAAGGCGCTTTTCCCTCTGCCCATTCAAGTCGAATCGCGAAAATATTGTCATATTCTGATACATCAAAAGTTTTTGTTCCCTTATCAAATGTACCTAAGTCTTTCCATTTATCAGTTCCGGTTCGTACCTTTACATTAGCTTCGGAAATAGTATGTACATCTTGCAAAATAGAGAACGATTTTAATTTTGTATTGTCTGTCAGTTTATATTCCAGCCATCCGGCAGTTTTGTTTTCTGTTGTAAATACAGTGGACAGATCCTGATCGATACATTTTTCAAGATTACCTTCTGCACTCGAAGCAATCGGATATGTACTTGTATTTTCTTCAATATTTTTGTTAAATTCAATTTCTTTGATACAAAGGAACGGATTATCATATTTACCGATAACGTCATCTGTTACGAGAATACGAAGATATCTGCTCTTAGCTCCCTGGGCATTTGCTCTTACATAACGATAGGGAGGTTCCACTTTTGTATTGTCATTTTTTACAGACGCGATCGTGGTCCACTCTTTTTTATCAGAGGAGATTTGTATATCTGCATCGTATAAATGAGGTTTTCCATCCGCTGTGACGATTGTAACATCATAAAGCGGTGTTGAAGTTCCGAGGTCTATAATAATGTATCCGCCATTATTTTGACCCTGATTCGTCCAGGCATGGGTTGTAAAATCTCCATCAAACATATTCTCCCACGTACCTTCTTTAAGCGGATTTGTAAAACTTGTTTCGCTCATCTTCGGTGTGATCTTAAGATTATTTACGGAAATACCTAGTTTTGTCAATGATCCTTTTAGCGTTTCATTTGTCTGATTGACAAGACGGACATATCGCATCGGTTGTGGCCCTTTGAAATTTTTCGCATCTGTCCATTCAATTCCATTTGTTGAATATTGTATTTTTGCTTTTTCAAATTCGTCTGATTCGGAAAAAATATCAGACACTGAGACAAGGGAGGTCATTTTGATACCGACATATTCATTCGGTTTTAATTCTAAATCCTTAATGTCTCTTATACGAAATTCGTTTTCGTAAATGTGGATCGGAGTCTCTTTTAATTTTTCAATATTTGTATAAATACGTTCCCCGTCAGTAAATTTCTTATTTACTGTAAATTCGCGTACTTTTGTCCAATAATTTGCTTTGTTCGGAGTTGTCGTTCCTGTCTTGGTAAGACGCAGACGCACATAGCGTGCATTTATGTTTAACCCTGTTTTTTCTATTTTATGTGATTCATCTGTTTCTTTGTACTCCTGAATTGTGACCCATGAACCGTCTTCACCTGTTTCAGAATATTCTAAAACGAAATTGTGGAAATAGTCATGATCAGTTTCTGATGCTCCCTGAAGAATTGTAATATCTGTTACAGGGATAACACGACCTAAATCTACGCCATAGTAATCTCCTATCTTTTGGTTTTGATTCCATTCGCCGGCAGTTGATGGATCTTTGTCAAATAATTTTGCGGAAACAGTATCATCTGTTCGTTTTACACCTGCAAGAACTGCATAAAACGAAGGAATTACATTCGTATTATCAGGATCGAAAAACGGTGTTAATTTATTTTTTGCCGTTGCGGCTGCTTTCGATACGAACGGTTGGATACGTTTACTTCCTGCTTCTGCGCCTTCTTTTACTCCTTCTGCTGTCGGATATGTATTCCATGTTTGTAGCGCCTTGCCTGCTGTTGCAAACGTTTCCCAAGCTGTATCTATGTCTTTTTCTTGAATAGCAATGATACTTTCGATAATTGCCTTTCCGCCTGAAGCGATATCTTGCAGTGATTTCAGCCATGGATCTAATTCTGATTTTAAATCAGCATTGTCACATGTTGATCTAAATGTTTCGATTGCAGCAAGAATAGATTCAAATTCCGATTTTAAAGCTGCCGTTTCTTTATCATTTTTCAAGTTCTCTCCATTACTGATTTTAGCTGTAACATTTTCAAGCTTTTCTTTCAGATATTCTGATTCCGGAAAGCCTTGCGGTACACGTACGGAACGAGGACAGTTTGCAACATTAGATGCAATTTTAAAGTAAGCGTCCTGTACTTCAGGTTCAAGATAACGGAATGCATCCTGCCAAACAGTTTGCGCGTTTGCAGTGTAATTAGTATTGTTCCAGAATAGTGATGCAAGCTGGAACAGACCGACTTTATTACTCTGTGCAAAGCGGGAAGGGTTTGAGACAGCTCCTGTAAGTCCTGTTATGCCATCGCGGGCGTAATGTGTGATATCTCCAAGATAAAGTCCTGATTTTCCATGTTCGTTTACCGGATAATTCAGCCAGAAACAAACTTTGTGTCCTGTTTTCTCTGAAACATAATCGATTGTTTCCTGTGTGATCGGCGAGTTTACGTCATCACCTGTCCAATATAGGATAATTGACTTGTCAAGTTTTTTTAATGCACTTAATTCAGCCTCTTTTGACCATGCTTTGTTATATCCCTGCATACAGTAAGTGATCGGCTTGCAGTTGTTTGGAATAATGAATTCTTTTGTCAGCTTATTTAAAAGATTTACTACATCTTCATGAGTTCCTTGTCCGAAGTCGTCATTTAAAATGTCAAATTTTCTAACGCCTGCGTCATAAAGCTGACGGAATTTTGCAAGTAGTTTCTGATACCGTTCATTATAGGCGGTTTCATTCGATGTATCTAAATTGGTGAAAAATCCCGAAATATGTACGGACCATGTATAGTAACATTTTGTCTCTTCACCTACTTTTACAAGTTTTTGTATCTGATCGATTTCGCTTTGCGGATAAAGTTCTCCCCATTTTGATGTATGATAAGGATCAGTTTTTGATGCATAAATATAATGGTTCATTTTAACATCACGTGCAAATCTCATAAGGCTTTCCCGTGATTTATAATCCCACCCTCCGTAAAAGCCTTCAATAAATCCTCGATATTGTATGTCAGAAAAATCCTCGATCTGTACGCTGCGAAGGGCTGGATCTTCATAAGATGTAAGCATCATCTGTAACGTAGCGATACCGAAAAATGTACTGTCGGTATCTTTTCCTACGATTGAGATAATATTTTCTTTGGCGCTAAGTATATATGAATCAGTTCGATTGAAAAGATCAGACGTTTTAATCGTTGTATTTTTATTGATATAGCTGTCCGCTTTTCCATTGGAACCTTTTATTCCCAACAGGATCGTAGTTTCTCCGTTGACGATCTCTTCAGAATGTACAACTGTTTTCCCATAGTCTGTTATAACTTCTTCCAAAAAGTTCTGTGTAGCTTTATCTATACCTTCCTCGAAGACAACATGAACTCTATCTGACATCACAAATTGTTCGTTATCATATACAACAGAATGAGGAATCGGATAAATTTTATATTCGTTTGATTCTGTGTTTTTTTCCTTGGCATGAATTCCGATACCGCTGCATAGAGGTATGATAAGTAGTGATATGAGCAAAATGCTCAATATGCTTTTGATTTTCCTAAAGAGTTTCAGCTTTTTCATAAAATGTTCCCGCTCCTTTTTCGTTATTTCATACAAAAATTACCTATTATTTTAATGATACTACACAAATCAACTAAAATCAATGAATAAAAATTATGAAATTACACAATAAAAACCCGAAAATCATAAAACATCATCTTAATTTCAAGATCGGTTTTATAGTTTTCGGGCTTTTTAAGTTATTCTAAGTTTCTTTATTTAAATTCGTTTGCTTTCTTTCGCAATACTTTCTTTTAGTTTTACATAGTCAATAATCGCATTCGCCGTTCCGTCTATGCCAAGTTCGGAACTTGTAAGACAAAGTTCGTAGCTTTTTGAGTCGGACCATTTTTTATTTGTATAATAATTATAATAACCTGCTCGTTTTTTATCTGTTTTTAAGATCATATCTTTTGCCTTCGCATCCGTCAGATTATAGATCCTTGCAATACGGCGTATTCTTGCATCAAGATCGGCATGAATGAAAACGCTTACTACATTTTTATATGATTCAAGTGCATAATCTGCACATCTTCCGACAAGAATACAAGGTCCTTCATCTGCGATTTTTTTGATTGCATCAAACTGTGCAAGAAAAACCTTATGATTGATCGGCATATCTGTATAGGTGTTTCCGGAATATCCCATTGAATATGTATCCATTACTAGTGAATAGAGAAAACTGCTTGTAGGTTTTTCGTCATGTGATTCAAATATTTCTTCACAGATTCCGCTTTCTTTTGCTGCACGGGCCAGCATTTCTTTGTCATAAAGTTTGATTCCGAATTCTTTGGCTACTTTATATCCGATTTCCCGGCCGGCACTTCCGAATTCTCTTCCAATAGTAATGATCGTATTTGTTTTCATTTAAGGTCACTCTCCTTTACGTCAACAATATGTGATTTTGCATAAAAAATACATATACAAATGAACTATATGTGAGTATTATAACTAAAAACAAAGAAAAATACAATCAAATTTCTATTTTCTTTTCTTTTTTCCTTCAACAAAATCAGCGTTCTTCTAATTGTTTGAGAAGTTTATTAAAATATTCCGGAAGAGGTGCGTCGACTTCGATATATTTCCCTGTGGAAGGATGAGTGATTCCAAGAACTTTTGCATGTAATGTCTGACCCTGAAGTTTAAACGGACATTTTGACGGACCATACATACTGTCTCCTAGAATGGGATGTCCAATGCTTGCCATATGAACACGAATCTGGTGGGTTCGTCCTGTCTCCAGTTCGCATTCGATATAAGTATAATCTTTAAATCTGCGCAGGACGGTATAATGGGTAACTGCATGTTTTCCGTTCTTTGCTTTCGTACTCATTTTTTTTCGATCAATGGGATGCCTTCCGATAGGAGCGTTTACCACTCCGTTATCTTCTTTTATCTTTCCATGAACGATCGCATGATATCGTCGGGTAATCGAATGTTCTTTTAGCTGTTCTGCTATGATCTGATGCGCCTTATCATTTTTGCATATCAAAAGCGAACCTGTTGTATCCATGTCGATTCGATGTACGATTCCCGGACGAAGTATACCGTTAATTCCGGACAGATTATCTTTGCAGTGATACATTACTGCATTTACAAGAGTGTGCTCATAATGCCCCGGCGCCGGATGAACGACCATATTCTTGGGTTTATTAACAATAAGGATATCACTGTCTTCGTATAAAATATCAAGCGGAATATTCTCGGGAAGAATATCCAATACTTCAGGATCCGGAATAAAAACTTCGATCTTATCGTTTTCACTGATTTTATAGTTGGGTTTGACCGAGCTTTGATTGACGGAAATTTTGCCGTCTTTTAGCAGTTTTTGAATATAAGAACGGGAAAGGTTCTCAAGATTTTCACTCAAAAATCTATCAATCCTTTCCCCGCTGCGATCGGCTGTAAATTTAATCTGTTCCATAATATACGAACCTTTCTGTTTTATAGGTTAAATTGCAGTGCAGACTGATTTTATCTGATCAAATCCGATTTTTTTGTTTGTCACATGAGCGTTTCTCGTAATTCGTCCGACTTCTTCTTCAAACTTACTCAACGTAAATACGCCGTAATCGTCATTATCAACTTTATTTTGAAGGAATTTTTCACGTTCCGTGATTATGTGTGACGATTTCATAAACATTGACAGTATCTTTGTTATTTCAAACATATCGTCAAATTCGTTCTTTTCCCAAATACGTTGCTTGTCCCAACACTGATAACAGACAACATAATATACATCTTCGTTTTCGGTATTTGATGAATATATCATTTGAACGTGTTCCGCCGCCTCAAATATGTTCCTGTATTTTTGTGTAAATTCCTCTTTAAATGCAGGGGTATACTTAAATATATTATCCTTTTGAAATCTCTTTTTAAACAAAACAAGGTCATTATGCTCGTAATAACCGCTCTTTTTATCAGTGAACACAACATTATAATCACCGTCATGTTCTTTCCACCACTGAAATTCTATTTCAACTTTATCGTTAATCATATCGTATTT
>OGPM01001958.1_pt1 | contig 15555 bp, 16 predicted proteins | sample 1552961 | NCBI WGS metagenome assembly OGPM01 (sample SAMEA2580304, study PRJEB22360) | human gut metagenome | biome: human gut; feature: human-associated habitat; material: faeces | place: Denmark | collected 2008/2010
GCAAAGAAACGGCGGCTCTGAAAATCAAAGCCGCCGTTTCAAATGGGCGTGTCAAATTGTCTGCTCTACGACGGCTTTTTTTCTTTTGCCGTCGTCCGGCAGCTTGTTCCTTTTGCGCTTATCTTAACAAGCAATCCTCACAGAAATGTCACCGACACACGCTGTTTCGACAGAATAATGGGCCGAAATCTCACGAACCTGTGAGATTTGAAAAACCGGGAGAATAATCTCCCGGTTTTCATCGCAAATATTTAATTCTGCCGCAGTCTCTCTACAACGCTTTGCTTAACATTTTGCATGAAAGTTATGACGGGGGTTGCCAAGCAGACCAGCAAAACAATAGCTGCGACAACCAACAGAGAAATTACAGGATAGTGAAAAGCTGCATAAGGAACCATTCTTCTAAAGGCTGAGTATATTGGAATATATATCGCTGTTCCCAGTGTGGCAAGCAGTAGGAAAGAAATACTCCAATAATACCCGCCTTCCCAAAGCAATACATTTCTAATTTGCTTTTTCGTCATTCCTATACTTTCAAGTGTTGCAAATTCATGTTTCCGAGTATTTACACTAACAACCATTGTGTTAATGAAATTCATAATTCCTATCAGCAAAAATACAGCGGACAACCCTGCGGCTATAATCCTTGAGGTCAGCAAATATCCGGCCATTTCTTGCTGCTTTTCATATCGTGACAGAATCGTAATGCCCGGTGACGAAGCAGTAATGGATTGAAGCTGCTCCATAATCCCTTTGTCATAACTGCTATCAATAGTATCAAAAGCAATCCGAAAGATTTTGGTTTCTCCAGACAACTTCTCTAATGCCTGCTCACTGATATACAAATCAGGGGCAGTACCTCTCTCATTTCCTCGACCACTCTGAAAATCAGCGTCCAGAAAGCCAGTTGCCACTGTAAAGACCTGTTCCCCGGACTCACCGACAACGGTGATTGCTTGCCCTGGCTGAATCAATGGGTTTCCCTCATCATCCGTCATAGCGGACAAAACCACCAACTCTCCCTTTTCAAAGGCGGTTAAGTCAATAGGCTTATCAAGCGTTTTATTAAGTTCTTCGATATATCTGGAATCTATTCCGTAAACGCCGCTCCAAAAATTATCTGTATAGTTTTTTCGTGTTTCCGCATTTGAAAAATCAAGACCTGATACGCCATCCAAGGAATCAATATATTTCCCGAATACATTTTCGTCGTAAATGACATCCATAGTGGGCCACGGTGAAGCGGAATAAGTGACGCGCAGATTTTCAATTCCCTGCATTGTTGCAATTTGCTGCAACATTTCATCAGAGAGCAGGTTTCCTTCTTCGGAAATGCTGTAAGTCAATGTGAAATCACTTTCTCCCCATTGATTTACAAAATTGTTGGGACTTAGGCTTGATAGTAGACCAGCAGAAACCAAAAACAATATTAAGCCTAAAAATAAGGACGCAAAAGTAAGGAAAGCGCTTTTAGGGTTTCTAAAAATATTATCTCGTGCCATCCGGGATAATTTTGTTCTATGGCTCTTATGATCTCGGTAACTCCTTGTATTTGCCTCTGTATAGCGTGAAGCCGCAACAGGAGAAATACTTGCAGCTATTTTCGCTGGTTTCATGCTGCCGATGATTGCAGTAAAAAATGTGAAGATTGCGGCACCCGCAAAAATAATGGGGGAAAAGGACACTATCTCCCCAAGGTCTGTATCGCCTGAGTACATCATATTCATGGCAAACGGAACAAATCCAAGCGAAACAATACCACCGACAATCAGGCCGCTGGGAATACCGATCACCGCCGTTCTGAATATTTGAGAACGCACGATCCGCTTGATTTGTCTTTTTGTCGTGCCTATCGTTTTAAGCTGTCCATAGAATTGTGTATCTCTTGAAATTGAGATATACAGAATGTTATAAATCAGCAAATAGCCGCTGATAATGATAAAGACGATAATAGCAGCCAGTGGAAGAACAATGGTGGTGGAATTGCTCTGAGCAATAGGTACAATTTCAAAGGACTGACTTTCTGTAAACGAAATCTTCCGTTTTAGTTTTTCACAGGATCGCAGGGCATTACTGTCATCAGAAAAAGAAATCATTGCGGTAGACACACTATCAAAGGGAAGCCCTGTTTGTGTTGCAAAAAGCTTCGAAACATAAGCGGCACCACGGTTGCCTGCACGCGAAGCCGAATAATCTGTGTAATAGCCCGACAAAACAAATTCATCGGAGATATATTGATAATCTGTTCCGAGTTGATAGGAAAGGGAAATATTCATCCCTATCTGTGGATCATCAATCCCCATTGCACGCAAAGCCCATGTAGAGAGCATAATTTCGTTTTTTGCTTGCGGATAATCTCCGTGTATATCCGAAATTGTTGGTACACGGTGTTCTTGCCATTCTGTTTCGTCTATCCAAGTAATACTCAGCAGGGCATCGTCCATTCCAGATGTATCAATGCTGCCCAATCTCTGACTGACACCAACTACGGATACCAAGCTGGATCGGCTCAATTCTTCATATTGTTCTTCTGAGAGGCTTGTAATTGCCACATCCGCAGTCGTGCCCATCGCACGAATTTGCTGCATTTGATAGGTTTCAAAATAACTGCACCCCAAACTAAATACAGATGTAATCATAAAGGCGGTCAAGAATAATGCGATGGTAACGAAAACATTTCTCTGCTTATTAGCGCGGTAGCTTCTTTTGGCAAGACGATTGATTGTTGCCTGATTATTGTTCCCAAATAAAATATCATCCATCAATGTCACCCCCTGTCACTGTGCGATTTTTCCGTCCTCAATACGGATAATTCGGTCGGCAAGCTGGGCAATTTCATTGTTATGGGTAATCATTACAAGCGTTTGATGGAACTTCTGACTTGTAACTTTCAGCAAACCAAGGACATCACTACTTGTCCGGCTATCCAAATTGCCTGTCGGTTCATCTGCAAGTATAATAGCTGGTTTGGAAACAAGGGCGCGGGCAATCGCTACACGCTGCTGCTGGCCGCCGGACAGATTGTTAGGCATACTGTTCAGCTTCCCATCGAGAGCCAACATTTTCACGACTTCATCCATAAACCGCTTGTCCACGGTATCACCATCCAGCTCCACCGGCAGGACAATATTTTCATAGACATTCAGCACAGGAACAAGATTGTAATTCTGAAAGATAAACCCGATGTTACGTCTGCGGAAGATGGTAAGCTGTTCATCCTTGAGTTTCGATAATTCTTTCCCTTTTACTTTAATACTGCCGGAAGTTGGCGTATCTAACCCGCCCATCATGTTCAGCAAAGTAGACTTACCGCTGCCGGAAGTACCAACAATGGCAACAAATTCACCTTCCTCAATGGATAGGGTCACGCCATCCAATGCTTTTGTAATGTTCGGTTCGGTGCCGTAATATTTCTTCAAATCTGTCGTTTGTAATATGTTCATATAGAACACCACCCTTTCTTTTTGATGGCTCTATCATAAAAGGTAAACCTCACAGAAATGTCACGGGAAACAAAATACCTCTGTTTAATTAAATCTCAAATGTCATAGGCCTGTGACATTTTGTTTTTTAGCGTACTTATTTTATTGTCGAGGCAGAAAGACGGAAAAAGTTGAACCCCTCCCAACCTCGGATGTTACCCGGATATAACCGCCTTGCAAGGTTACGATCTCACGAGCCAGATATAGACCAATACCAATTCCATCTACATCATGTACGATGTCCTCTCGATAGAAACGCTTGAAAATTGCTCCCTGATGCTGTTCTGAAATGCCAATGCCTGTATCTGCAATGTCGATTTTCACATACATTTCCCAACTTTCAACCGAAACACGGATTTGACCGCCCTCCGGCGTATATTTCACTGCATTGTCCAAAATATTGAACAGTGCTTCGCTTGTCCATTTTCTGTCATGGGAAACGACCAAGTTCTCCGGGCAGTCCACTTGAACATTGATCTGTTTTTTCTCGGCGTTCAGAAGAATACCTCCCAATGCGGCGGCAAGCGTGTCATAAAGCGGCTGGCTTTTCTTTTCCAGAGAAATAACACCTGTTTCCAAACGAGAGGTTTTAATCATAGCCTGCATGAGAAAATCCAGTTTATCAAGTTGGCTGGCCTGTGCTGTAAGAAACTCTTTTTGCTTTTGCACAGGGACTTCATTTTCAAGCAGGGTGCTGTTAATCATTTTCAAGTTCGCAATCGGGGTCTTGACCTGATGAGAAATGTCGGAAATCAGTTCTTGCAGGTCAGCCCGTTCTTGTGCAATGCTGTTCTTGTTTTCCTGCATGACTTCATATAAACGGTTCAGCCGATATTCAATTTTATAGAAAAGACTTTCTTCTTCAATAATCTGTTTCGGCTGCATATTCCCGGACAACATATTATCTATCAGACTACAAAAGCTATCGGAGAACATTGCCAGTTTACGCCGAACCAGCACCATAAAACAAACAGCGCAAAGCAGCACAAAGATGCCGAACAATACTACATACCAGACAGCGGTTATATTCTGAGTTAGCCCATACAAAGCTGCTGAAACCGTCCCCATTGCCACCAGCAGGAGAACAGCTAAAAAGAGACAGGCTTTGTTGACAGAGAGTTTTCGCCCATTCATTTCAGCACCCCTCCAATCCACATATAACCCATACCATATACCGTTTTGATGTACTGACGGTCGGGTGTTTCAATTTTGTTTCGTACCCGGCTGATAGCCGCAGTCAGAGCGTGTTCATCCACGAAATTTCCGTCTGCGTCCCACAATTTTTCCAACAAGACTTGCCGGGTCAAAACAATCTGTGGATTTTTCATCAGAATTTTCAAAAGTCGATATTCCAGTGGTGTGAATGTAAGTGGCTTTCCTGATAGAGTAGCACTCATTTCTGAAAAATTGATGGTCAGTATGTCATCCTCATAAGTATCACCACCATATTGTTTTGTCAGCCTCCCTAGCACTACCGCCAGTTTCTTTTGAAAGACACTCATAGGGAAAGGTTTTGTCACATAATCTTCTGCACCCAGCTCATACCCTTTGAGCATATCGCTTTCCATATCATTTGCGGTCAGAAAGATAATAGCGGTATCGGGACGGCGTTCTTTTACCTCCCGGCAGAAGTCAAAACCGTTCCCATCCGGCAAATTTACATCCAGCACAATTAGGTCATAGTCCTGCTCTGTCAAGAAACTACCGGCCGCTGATTTTGTCAGCGCAGAATCCACCGCATAGCCCGCAGTATTCAAGTTATAGCATAAAGTATGATTCAAAAGCCGATCATCCTCGACTACTAAAATTCGCATGGTATCACACTCCTTCATTTTCAGTGTAGCACCCAAATGTCACAGAAACCTCACAATATTTCTGATTTTATTTTAGATACCAACTTCTGATCTTCGGGACAAATTTAACTCAAACTTCGCACCTTTGAAAATGCAACTTTTCAGTTAAGATGAAAACAAAAAATGTGCAGGCCCGATATGTGTTAAAATGAAGTTACCACACGTCATCAAACACATAAAAAGAGGGCCTGCACAATGAAAAGTATAGCATTTGATGAAGAAAATGGGAAGCAGATTTCTGCAAGAATCCAGGAATTTTTCAAGCGGTATCAACTGAGTGAAATTCTGCGAAAAAGCAATGCTTACAAGCAGCAAGGCGTGTCCGTCATGGCCATCATGAGCTACCTGTTCTGCCTGGTATTTCGCAATCGCAGCATGTTTCTGGACATGCAATCCGGCAAAGCTCCGGCCTTCAGAAAAGACACCGTATACCGTCTCAGAAATGCCACGCACATCAACTGGATGCGCTTTACAACGCTGCTCTCCGCCAAGATCATTGGAACAACGGTGGAGCCTTTGACCAACGAAAAACGCAGGAACGCTTTTGTCATTGACGACACCGTTTTTGAGAGAAACGGCTCCCAAAAAGTAGAGCTGTTGGCGAAGGTCTACGACCATGCCCACCACCGTTACACCCGTGGCTTCCGCATGCTGACCCTTGGCTGGTCTGACGGCGTGACCTTCCTTCCAGTGAATTCCTGTCTGTTGTCTACAGGTAAACAGGAGAATCGACTTTCTGAAGGAAAGATTCCGGATTCTCGCAGCAATGGAGCAAAAATGCGGGAATTGGCCGTAAAAAAGGGAACGGAAGTCATCTCGGATTTGATTTCCGAAGCCCAATCTGCAGGGATTTGTGCGGACTATGTCCTCTTTGACAGTTGGTTTTCTTCCCCGAAGGTGATCCGTTCCGTGCGAGAAAAGAATCTGGATGTCGTGGCCATGGTGAAGAAAAGCAGCAAGATCCACTACTCGTTTCAGGGCGAGCTGCTGTCCTGCAAGGAGATCTACGCTCGGTGCAAAAAACGCCGTGGTCGCTCCCGTTATTTGCTGAGCGTCCCCATTGAAATATGTGGTGGAGAGCCGGAGAATGCGCCTATTCCGGCCAAGCTGGTATTTGTCCGAAACCGCAGCAACCGGAAAGATTATCTGGCGCTGATTTCCACCGATACGACGTTGACGGAGGACGAGATCATCCAGCTCTACGGCAAGCGCTGGGACATTGAGGTTTTCTTCAAAACCAGCAAATCTGTGCTGCGTCTGACCGGCGAGTGCCGCTCGCTTTCTTACGATGCAATGTGCGCCCAGTGCGCCATTGTGTTTGCCCGATATATGTTCCTGGCGGTTGGTATCCGGGAGAACCAGGATCTTCGTTCTGCCGGTCCATTGTTTTGCCTGGTAGCAGACGAATTGGCGGATATATCGTTTGCGGAGGCTTTCGAGAAATTGCAACTTTTTCTGGAAGAATTGCTGCAGGGGTTTCATCCCTTGCAGCAGGGTATTTACGCCCTCATCGTGGAGTTCTTGGCTGATTTGCCGGCTGATGTTGCGAAATTTCTCGATTTAGACGGGCTTAGGGCTGATTTTGACGCCAAAACAGGGTGCGAAGTTTGAGTTAATTATAAGTACATTTTACATCACATTTTCAGCGTCATCAATTCTCTTAGCACGAAATTAAATATGCAGTGAAATGAAATTTGACGCCGTTCAAATGTTGCCACATGAAATGTAAAATTACATTAGGTGGTGATGCTATGAAAATTGAACGTGACGAACGCAAATTTGACTTTCACGGGATCGGACTTGCTATCAAGAAAGCCCGTGAGCGTGAGGGCATGACGCAGGAGCAATTAGGATACATTGTTGACCGCGATCCGCGTACCATTATGTATCACGAAAATGACGGACAGCATCCGAGCCTAAACGCCTTTTTCCAAATGGTAACGATGTTCGGTATCTCCGTGGATGAATACTTTTATCCCGATATGGGAGCCGATGAAGCCGCAAAGAAGCGGATCGGTATTCTGCTTAATTCTCTCAGTGAGAACGAACTACGGCTTGTCGAGGGGATTATCAACGCAATCATAGAAAACCGCGGAACGGAGGGAGCGTAAGAAACGGCGCTGCCTCCGTTTTTCGCGGGGTTTCCGGGGGAGCGCGGTAGCAGCAAGCAAGGCAAGTGTATTGACACTTGCAATTTCCGCGCTGCGGAAATGCTTGTTGGGGTGCCCCCAAACCCGCTGGACTTCTGGCCACCGTGACCAGAAGAAACATTGTCTGCGTCGCCGTCCCTAACGGGCCTGCTCCTTATTGCGCTGGTTGTCCGTCAGCCCGCGCAGATGATCCACGCTGCCCTTGACTGCCACCAGCTCCCGCATATCCTGCTGGGCCTTGCGGTATTCCAAATAAAGAGCTTTTTTCCGCGCTGCCAGTTGGCGGCGTTTTTCTTTTAGTACGTCCATTTTGGGGAGCTTCTCGCCGCCCAGCAGCTCGGCCATCGTCGCCTTTGCAGCCCGGTAGTCGGCCAGTTCCGCCTCATGCTCGGCAAGGTATTTCCGGCTGTACTTGGCGGCCTTGTACCCATCGAACGCGGGGCGGGTCTTGGCGTACTGCACCACGGCGGCCATCAGATCAGACACACGGGAAAGCTCCGCCTCGGTCTGCTGAATGTCCCCGGCCAGCGTGTGAAAACGCTCTGTGGCGGCGTCGGTCTTTGCGGCCAAATCGTCATATTCAAATAGCTGGTGCTCTTTCAGATATTGCAGCGCGGCAGCCATCTGTTTGAGGTTATACACCTTGGCCCAGCGTTCATAGGCGGGGCCTTTGCCCTGACGCATCCGCTCCTGAATGTCGATCAGCAGATTGACACGGCGGGGCGCAGGCGTTCTCCGTGCCGGGGCCGTTCGTGTGGGAGCCTTGCCGTCAATGACGGCCTGCACGTCCTCGGGGCCGTAGCCGTCCCCCAGCGTGGCCGCCCGGAAACGGGCCGCCCGCTGTTGCCCTGGCACAAGGAATGAGATCGCGCCGCCGCGCCCGCGCTTGACCTGTATGCCTGCCGTTTCCATGCGCCGGAGAAAATCTGCGAAGTCCTTGGGACGCTCCGTCAGGGCCGCGTCAATGGCAAGGCGGATCTGTTCTTTCTGTGAGAGCTTTTGATTTTCCCCCAGCCATTGACCGTAGTGCAGATACCGCCCCTTACTGTGGAGCTTGGGATTTGCAATCACGGATAGATCGTGCTCCAGACATACCCGGTCAGACAGCCGCCGCAGGGCGAACGAGGAGCCGATGAAGTTGCGGAACTTCCGGGAGCGGTCATAGGCGGTGGAATTGTAGTAAATGTGATTATGAATGTGCTCTTTGTCTATATGGGTACAGACAAAAAATTGATACTTGCCCTTTGTCCAGCGCATCGCCGTTTCATAGCCGATGCGGTTGGCCTCCTCCGCCGTCACCTCACCGTGAGGGAACGCCTGCCGGATCTGGTAGCACAGCGCCCCGTGTCCGGCCCTGCGGTCAGTTTCGCCCTGATACTGATTTTTGACCAGCATGAACTCGGCGTGTGCCGTGGCCGGATCGCAGAGGTAGGAGGAAACGGCCCCCAGCTTCTCCGGGTTCAGGCCATAGTCAAAGCGGTCTTTCAGGCTTTGCAGGGCCGTCCGCTTATCGGCCCGCTTGTGGGATTTGAGGTAGGTTGTGGCCGTAGGCATCCCTCCTTTCCATACGACAAACGGCGGATGGGATCAGCCGCCGTTTTCTGCATCTTCTGGCCACCGTGACCAGAACTCAGCCCATGATGAAGCCCCGCAGGGAGCCGGTCAGCTCGTCCAGCTTGGCAAGCAGCCATCCGGCCAGCGCGGGCAGGCCAAAGGGCGAAATAGCAAACGCCATCAGCAGCCCCGCGATCCCCGTGGAAATGTCTTTCTCCACAAACAGCATCAGGACACTCAGCAGCCCCAGCACCGACGCGAGGATGGAGAGCAAACCAGCGGAAAGACTCAGCAGGAACGAGAGCACGGCCACAAGCAGGGTCAGCACCAGCACAAAGGGAGCGGCAAGAATTTTGAATATGATCCGCATAGGGGGTTCCTCCTTTTTCCTGTATATGTCTATTATAACTCTGAAAAAATCGGCGCTCAAGGATGTCCCGGCCCTCCGCACTTCTGGTCACAATGACCAGAGGTGCGGACAGCCGGGGAACGGCGCGGGGCCGTTCCCCCTGTGTCACATCGTTACAATGGCAGAGAGCTGGGCCAGCAAATCAGACAGCGGCCCCCACAGGTCGGCATAGTCCTTTTGCAGACGCTTCAGCTCGTCCGGGTACAGGCCGCCGTAGCTGTTGGCATGGATGGCCGCCTGATTGAGATTGTTTGCACAGCGCCGCTGGAGCGACACAAGCTCCTTGACAGGTTCAAGGTCAACGTGGAGCACATAGCCGCCCAGCGCCATTTTTCGGATATAGGCGCTCATGTTGCGGATGCCAGCCTCGGCCATGCGCTCCCGAATGACCTCCAGCTCGTCAGGCCGTACCCACACATAGATGGGGACGCTGCGGACGCGCTTCTTTGTCAACGCTCCTCACGCTCCCGGCTGCGGCGCTTGGGCGGATGTTCCCGTACCTTGTCCAGCGGCTTATCCTCCGGGGGCGGCACAGGCAGATTGTTGATGATGCCGTCGATCTGATTATAGTTCTGCTCCATAGAAAGCTCGGCGTTCTTGTTGGGATTGCGTTCCTGATCCATAAAAGTCCTCCTATCTGTCGCCCCGGTCAGGGGCATTTTTCTTTGGGGCAGCTTGGCCCCGGTCAGCCTCGGCCTGCTTTGCGGCGGTTTTCATCTGTTCCCGGATCGAACGGGGCCTGTCGGGATTGTCAGGCGCAGGCCGCAGCTCATAGTCAGACGCCTGCCGCTTGGTCAATGGCCGTGTATAGGTCAAATGCCCCCACGCCATAAATGCCCCGTTTTCAACCGGGATGCGCTGATCGTAGTTGACGATTTCATCCGGGGCGTTGCGGGGCGGCTTGGGAAATGTCCCAATGTCCACGGGGCGCTGGGTAGAATAATACTTGTAAAGGCCGGGAGCCTCGACCTGCCTGACATCGACGTTGTAAAGGCGCTGGTATTCCTGCACCCGCGCCGCAAAGTCCTGTTCCAGAGCGGCACAGTCGCTGCCGTAATGCCCCCATTCATACTGCCGCTGGCCGTCCTTGTCGTCATAGCAAGCCCATGTGACATAGGGCGAGGGAGCGGTAGGATGATGCCCCAGCGCAAAGCCCCCTGCCGTTTTCCAGCATGACGGCCTTGATGATCTCATAGCCTTGGTTTTTGTCCATATACCCTCCTCACCGTGATACATCCTTTTCCGCCCGTTTTGCAAAGGGCTGGAGCTGATAGGGGCTTTTGCCATCCTCCGGGCGCAGGAAGTCCAGCCTTGCGGCGGCACGGATGGCGTTCTGATTGAGCTGCCGCTGCCATGCCCCTTGGCTGGGCGCCCATTTGAAGCCTTCGCTTTTAAGCGCCTGCCGGGTATCGGCGTCCGGCTTATCCGCAAAAATGAGCTGCAAGCGGTTCTCCGCCTCATTGACCTTGGCCTCCCCACCGGGAAATGTCCAGCCCACAAACTCCGCCTTGTGGCTCAGTTCCTCGATGCGCTGGCGTACACGGCGGATGTTGGCGTTATTGTTGGTGAGCAGATAGGACGGAAACGGAACGGGGTCTTTGCGCCAGTCTTGGGACATGGACGCCTTGACCTTTTCTACCTGTTCCGCCGTCAGCTCGGGACAGCCCTCCAGCGTCTTATGCTTGCGAAAATAGGCATTGACCGCTTTCATCATGGCCTGCTGGGACTCCATTCCCTCCAGCTTTTTCGTGAGCTTTTCCACGGCAAGGTCATCGTCGGCGCTGATACCGCCCCTGCCTGTGGAGCGGATCTTGTCCAGCAGCTTTTCAATTTCGGCGTACTCGCCGTAGTTGCGATCCCTGGCGGCGTTCTGCTTGACCTTTTTCGCCACGGGGAAATTGCCGCCCCCGGTGATTAGAATGGACGGCACACGGGCATCAATGGCGTTGCGCTCATTGAGATTTTCCGCCAGCCTGCGGGCGTAGCGGTCAACAAGGGCATCGATCTTATCGTGGTACATGGGATCGGCCTGTGCCTTCTGCTTCTCTGCCAGCGCATAGGCTTCATCCACCATCGCCCGGTAGCCCGCCGTGGCCGAGCCGGGGGCATAGTCGGAATAGCTGTTCATGTCCTTTGCCCGCTTTGCCGCCGCCTCGCTGATCTCATAATATTTAGGCATAAGTCCTCCTTTCAGCCGGGACTTCGGGACAAAATGTCCCAAAGCTCGGCGCTTGGATGTGGAAAGCATTTCTGCAAAAACAGGGGCGGGCAGGAAAACATACCGCCCACCCCAAAAGCGCCCCGGAAAAGCCTTGTAAATGCAGGCGTTTTCCGGGGCTATTTTTCCACGCGCTACCTCCGTTTGCGGCGCATATACGCCCGCTTCTGCTCCCGCAGGGCAGCCCCGGCGCAGACCGGGGAGCAGTACCGCTGCCGCCCATCCGGAAGAAAAGCCCTGCCGCACACCGGGCAAGGCCGGGCTTCCGTGATACGCTCCACGGTCAGCGACCTTTCCAGCACGGGATCAAGGGGCAGCACCGCCGAACGGAAATAGCGGCAATAAGCGCCCGTCCAGCATTTCCCCAGCATATAGCACTCGCAATCCAGCGGCAGACAGCCAATGTCTTTGTCATAGTTGGCACACCACCGCTTCACAAGGGAGCGGATCGCCGCCTTTTCCTGCCGGGTCAATTCACGGCTCATTTTTGCCCCCTGTCTTTACCCTGAGCTGCTCCCGGTAGCAGAACACGCAGCCGATCCCATGCCAATAGAGGCAGCCGTCGCAGCGGGAGCCTTTGGGCGGCAGGCTGAGCGGAACACCCTTGAAGTAGCTCTTTTCTTTCATAAAGTCCTCATAAGGACTGTTGGTAAATCTCATTCCTCGCCCTCGCTTTCCGTTTCGTCCTCGTCCTCCCAAGGCGGGGTATCGTCATAATCGTCGCCATAGTCCTCCGCAGCGTCGGTAGCCTGCTGCTTCTTGGGACGGTAGATTTTGAAATACCAGCCCGCCGCGCCGCCGATGACCGCCACGGCCAGAACCAGCAGGAGTGTCCCGCTGCTGCTTTTGGACTGCTCCGGCTCGGGGTCAGGCTCCGGCTCCACCACGGGCGCAGGCTCGGGAGCCTTGCCCTGGCACTCGCTCATGTTCACGGCGCAGACGGTACAATCCGTGTTGATGACACCAACGGCGCATTTATCCGCGCAGGAACACTCCGGCAGCTCACCGCCCGCCGCCTGTATCGCCGCCAGCAGGTCGGCCTCGTCCACCATGTTCAAAAAGTAGGTCTGATACTGTTTGCCGTCCTCATCGGTGGGCTTGTCATAGTCAATGACGATGTAAAAGGTATTGCCGCCGCTGGTCTGCACCGTGATGAACTGCTTGTTGGTGGCCTTATCGTAGAGCAGGTCACGGGTCACAAGGTTGCCGTCCTCGGTGAAGCCCTCGCCGGGGTCAACGGTTTCTGTGGGCAGCGGCTCTACCGGGGCAAGGCCATCCCATTCCTCACCGCCCCCGGCGTAGGTCGTGACCGCCATGCCGCACATCAAAACAGCGGCGCAGAGCGCCGCCGTCAGCTTCTTCATCCACTTGTTCATTCGCTGTCCTCCTTATCCGCGGAATCGGACTTCGGGACAATCTGTCCCAAAGTGCCGCCGCTCTTGATGGTCTGAAGCAGCACGGGCAGGTCGGTGAGCGAAACGCTCATGCCGCGCACGATCTCCACGATCTCGCTGTTCTCGGCCTCCAGCTTTTTCTGTTCCAGCTCCTTGAGCCGTGCCTGCTGCTCGTTGATCTTGGCCATGACCTTTTCGATCTCAGCCTGAATTTTCGCGCTTTTGGAGATAGCCATAAAAAACCTCCTGTCAAAACAATTTTCCGTAGGCGTAGAAATGGGACTGCCAGTAACTCGTGTTGAGGTTGGCATAGCTGATGGGGTCGCCACAATGAAGCATCCAGCCATCGCCCACATAGATGCCCACATGGGAGATCCCCGGCGTATCATAAGTCCCTGTGAAAAATACCAAGTCGCCGGGCTTGGGGCTGCTTGTCCGTGCGGAGATGTTGTATAGCCCCTGCGCCCCCAGCCGCCCGAAGTCCCAGCCGCATTGGTTGTAAACATAGCTGACGAAGCCGGAGCAGTCAAAGGATGTGGACGGGCTGCTGCCGCCCCAAACATAGGGGTATCCCACATACTTTTCCGCCTCTTTTAGAATGGCGGCAAAGGTTTCATCGGCAAGGTAGTCCTCCGGGATCTCATGCAACGGGGGCTTGCTGGTGTACTTGCCCACATAGGGCGAGGACGGGAACAGGTCGGGACGGTTGCCCAGCGTCGCCATGTAGAGGGCGTACCGGGACAGGGTTTCCTCGCCCATGAGGTAAACGGGCAGATGGGAGAGATTGAAGTTTTCAAGTGTGACATAGCAGATGTAATAGTTGTACGGAACTTCAACATCATAGTTGTTGCCCTCACTGTCCGTCCGGGTAACGGTACGGTAGCGCACCTCCACCACCACATCCTCGGTCAAAATGTACTGGCGGTCAAAGAGCATTTGGAGCGTCCCCCGCACCTCGTCCAGCGTCCACTCGCCCTCATGGAGCGCGCAAACGATGGACAGCAGCACATAGGGATCGTGTTCAATGGTGTCGAGGTCAAAATGATATTCGTCATAGTCATGGGTACGGGTGTAGGTGTCGAGGTAGCGTTGCAGCTCGTCCTCCAGAGCGCAGTAGGCGGCCTCCGCCCCCAGCAGGTCAGCATCCTCAGCGGCATAGGTGGACGCGCCGATGGCTCCGGCCACGCCGTTGCCCACCGTTACCAGCGAGGACATACACGATTGCAGTACTACCAGCAGCAGAAACGCCGCCAGCAGCAGGAGCAGCCCGCCGGGGTGTTCCTTAATATAGGCGGACACCTTTTCCGTCAACTTACCAGTGACGGACGCCGTGCCCTCGGCGGCCTTGGCGGTCTGTCTGGCAGCCTCCCGCGCCTGCTTTGCGTACTGGCGCTTGATCTTCTGCTTTTGCAGATACCGGGACACCGCGCCGCCATCCTGCATTTCCGGGTGTTCCTCCACGGTCTTGCGGTAGTAATAATCCGCCGTGGCCTTGATGTGCTTGCTCTCGGCACGCTCCACGGCCTTTGCCGGGTGTTCCCGGATGGCCTTGCGGAGCTTGCGCCTGCCAAAGCGGTACACGGACTCTGCTACCAGCTCGGAACGGTGTGCGCCCTCTGTGCCGACATTTTCATGCTCGACCTCATAGAGTTTGCCATGCACAAAGCCGTGGACGCCGTGTCCGGCAGCGTGGGTAAGGCGCTTGACCGCACCGGGCTTTTTCGGCGGCTTCTGCTTTGCCAGCTTCTCCCGGGCGGCGTCCAGCTTCTCGCCCCGGCACTCCATCCGCAGCTTGGACGCCGCCGTTTGCTCTTGCCGGCTTTTCCGCCGAAACTTGGACTTCGGGACATTTTGTCCCGAAGTGGGGTTACTCGTCTGTTCGCTCATGGGCAAGATCCTCCGGGCGGGTAGTCAGCAGGTCATAGATCTCTCCACGGGGGAAACGGTCTACAAACGGGATGGTGACATTTCCATAGAACAGCAAGCCCTCGCCGGAATTGGAGTGCGTGATGTAGGAGAGCTGATGCTCGGAAATACCGAGCTGCTTTGCCAAGATCGCACGGTCGCTCTGCGCCTGCGACAGCAACACCATGAAATCCGTGTTGTCCAGAATGTTTTCGATCTCCCGGCTGGCCAGCAGGTCTTTCACATTCTGCGTCAGAGCCGAGGGGACGCAGCCCTTTTTGCGGAGCATTTTCCAGACCGCCACAAAGTAACTGGCCGTCAACGGATCACGGAGCAGGATATGGAACTCGTCAAAGTAGCACCAAGTCGCCACGCCCTCGGCATGGTTGGCGTTTACCGCCGCCGTGACAAATTCATTGGTGGTGTGCATGGCGATTTTGCGGAGGTTTTCACCCAAGCCCTTTAGGACAATGCAGACCACACGGGAATTGAGGTCAACATTCGTGGGATGGTTGAACAGGTTGAGAGAGCCTGTGCAGTAAAGCTCCAACGCCGTCGCCACCCGCCGCGCCTCCGGCTCGGGCTGGCGC
>OGPM01001975.1_pt1 | contig 15483 bp, 6 predicted proteins | sample 1552961 | NCBI WGS metagenome assembly OGPM01 (sample SAMEA2580304, study PRJEB22360) | human gut metagenome | biome: human gut; feature: human-associated habitat; material: faeces | place: Denmark | collected 2008/2010
CGACGAGACGCCGACTCCGGATCCCGATCTGGCCACTGAGGAAGAGCTCAAGCAGCTCGAAGACGCCATTGCCAAGGCCGAAGCCGAGAAGCTGAACCAGGACGATTACACCGCCGATTCGTGGAAGGCCTACGCCAATGCGCTGGCCCAAGCGAAGAAGGTGCTCGCCAAGGAGAACGCCACCTCCACCGAGGTCCAGGATGCGATTCGTCACCTGACCGAGGCCCGCAAGGCCCTCGTGAAGGTCTCCGCTGATGGCAAGAAGCCGGGTGCCGTCATCTCCGACACTGGTGTCGCCGTCTTCGGCGTGGCTGGTGCCGTGGTGGTCCTCGCCGCCGCCGGTATTGCCCTGACCATCTGGCGCAAGCGCCGTATCTGACCCCTCATTTGCAAAAAACTCTCACTGACGTTGAGTCAGTGAGAGTTTTTTGCAATAGGGGGGGCTTATCTCTTCGCCTGAGTGATCTGGTAGGCGGCGAAGAGGATGGCGAGCCAAATCACGCCGGCGATGACGGCGACGCGGTAGCTGGCGGAGAAGCACATCAGCACCACGACCAGTGCCAGGAACGCCAATACCACCCACGGGGTTACTTTGGCGAACGGCAGCTTGAAGTGAATCGCGTCGAGCGCTTCCTTGCCGGACTTGCCGGCCAGTTCGGAATCCTCGGGAGCGCCGCCCGCGGCGACCACCTTACGGAACTTCATTTCGGTGAACATGATCATCGTCCAGTTGATGATGCCGGCGATGGTGGCAATCGACATCAGATAGTTGAACGCGAACTCAGGCCACACGAACACCACGACCACGGCGATGGCGGTGATCACGGCGGACGTCAGCACGCCGGCCACCGGCACGCCCTTAGCGTTGAGCTTGCCCAGATACGCGGGTGCATTGCCTTGTTTGGCCAGCGAATACAGCATGCGGGAGTTGGCGTACAGGCCGGAGTTGTAGACGCTCATCACAGCGGTCAGGCACACGAAGTTGAGGATGCCGGCGGCCGCGTGGATGCCCACGGAATCGAAGATTTGCACGAACGGGCTGGGAACATCGTCTCCGCCGATGGTGTTCCACGGTATTACGGCCATGATTACGCCGAGCGCGCCAATGTAGAACACGAGAATTCGCCAGATAATGTCATTGGTGGCGCGGGGAATCGTACGACGAGGGTCCTCGGTTTCGCCGGCGGTGATGCCGATGAGCTCGGTGCCGCCGAAGCTGAACATCACCACGACAAGCGCCATCAACAGGCCGGTCCAGGTGCCGTCCTTAGTCTGCTCCATGAGACCGTTCGGGAAGAAGCCCCCTTCCAAGGTGAACCAGTTGGCAAAGCTCGCTTTGATGCCGGATGCGGTGGGCAGAGCGAAGATGATGACGGCCAGGCCGCCGACGATCATGGCGATCACGGCCACAATCTTGATAATGGCGAACCAGAACTCGAACTCACCGAACTTGGAGACGCCCAGCAGGTTGGCGGCGCAGATAATCACCAAGAACACGGCCGCCGACACCCATGTCGGAATCGCCGGGAACCAGTAGTTTACGAATTTGCCCACCACGGACAGCTCAACCATCGAGACGAGGATGTAATTGAACCAGTAGTTCCAACCGGAGATGAAGCCGGCGCGCTTGGACCAGTAGCGAGTGGCGTAGTAGCTGAACGCGCCCGCCTTCGGATCCTCAACGGACATTTCGCTCAGCGCGCGCACGATCATGAAGATTGCGAAGCCGCCAACCAAGTAGGCGAGCAGAATCGAGGGGCCGGCCAGCGCGATGGATTCGCTGGAACCATAGAACAGGCCGGTTCCGATGGCGCCGCCCAGTGCAATCAGCTGGATATGACGGTTCTTCAGTGACTTGCGCAGCGTGGCCGGCACCGGCACGTCGTCGGTTTCGCGCGGCTTCTTAGGCGCATCAGCAGTACTCATTGTGCCCTTCTCTCACATTTCTTGGGTTTTGGCGCACGCGGGGCTTGCCGCGATGCGCAACGTTCGTTATTCTATGCCGCCGTATCGTCTCAGAAATGGTCAATCGTCTATTTGTGCGCTATCGCAAGCGCGGGCGTGGGCGCGGCCGGTGAGCAGGCGAAGCTATAGCGAGCGATGCTTATGAAACCGCACGCTTCACTGAGTTCACTGAATTCACCGTGTTCACTGCGTGGCAGGCATACACATGGTGAAGATGGTGTGGGACACCGATTCGGGAGAGGCCGCGAGATCGGTGGCGAGCCAATATTGCAAAAGCCCAATGCTGCCGGACACGGCGAATCGCATACGCATCTGCGCCTCGGCTGGGTAACCCGCCGAAGATTGCAACTGTTCGCCTACGCCGCGCTGGCTGTAAATCAATCCCAGCAGCTGCTGCTGGAAGCCGATATCCGCTTTCGGGCTCATCAATACCTGCAGATGCTTGCGATTGTCGGCAATGTACTGGCAGATGCGCTCAATAACATGCTCGATGCCGGCAGAATCTGGCTGGGCGAGTAGCTGTTCGAGTGCGGTGGTGACCCAGGCCATGGTTTCGTCTTCAATGTCGTGCAGCAGTTCCTCGATGCTCGCATAATGCGCGTAAAACGTGGAACGATTCACATCGGCCCGCTCGCACAACGCTTTAACGGTGATGGAGCCGAGCGGCTGATTGCGCAGCAACTCGATAAGCGCGTCCTGCATGGCACGTCTCGTGTAGCGGGTGCGGCGGCTTTCCGTCAATTCTTTGGCCATGGCCTTCTCCCCAAATTCCGACAACCCACAATCCAACTGTTGGTTGCAGAACCGACACAGTGTTGTTTTACTTGAGTATAGCAGGAAGTTTTGGCGGGGCCTATGGGGCTAGGTGGCTGCCACGAGCGCGTTGGAGGTGTGCGATGGCGTATATCGAATTCGACCATGTGGTCAAGGAATATCCTTCTGGTAGCAGTGTGATTCGCGCGCTCGACGAGGCCAGCTTTACCGCCGAACAAGGCGAATTAAGCGTGATTCTGGGACAGTCCGGTGCCGGCAAAACCACGGCATTGAACATTCTGGGCGGCATGGATACCGCCACAACCGGCCGCGTAGTGGTCGGCGGGCGCGATATTACGGGCCTGCGGAAAAAGGGACTGGTGACCTACCGGCGCAACGACATCGGCTTCGTTTTCCAGTTCTACAATCTTGTGCCGAACCTTACCGCGCTGGAAAACGTGGAGCTTGCCTCACAGATTTGCCCCGACCATTTCGACCCGGTGGAAACCTTGTACAAGGTCGGGTTGGGGGAGCGCATGGGGAACTTCCCAGCGCAACTGTCCGGCGGCGAACAACAGCGTGTATCCATCGCCCGCGCGATTGCCAAAAAGCCGAAGCTGCTGTTGTGTGATGAGCCGACCGGTGCGCTCGATTACGAGACCGGTAAGGAAGTACTGCAGCTGCTGCAGGATATTTGCCAAACGCAAGGCATGACCGTGATGATCATCACGCATAATTCCGCGCTTGCACCGATGGCTCATAAAGTGATTCGCTTCCGCTCCGGCAAGGTGGCCAGCGAGGAGATCAACGCAACGCCGCAGCCCATCGCCGATATCGAATGGTAGGTGATTGGCGATGCTCACTGCAAGACACTCTGTGAAACGCCCCGTGAAACAAGCGAGGCGATTTGTGAAACATTCTGTGAAACGGCGGAACCTCGACGATAGCGGCGGTCGAGGAGCGGGCGTTTCTGCGGTATTTGCCAAAGATACGTTGCGTTGCTGGCTGCGCAGCTGGAAGAGGTTCGTCTCGATCGCCGTCATCACGCTGCTTGGCGTGGCCGTGCTGACCGGCATCTACGCCGGATGCCGCGATGCTTTTCTGGCGGCCGGTCGTTTTTACGATCAGCAGGGACTGCATGACCTGCAGGTGCTATCCACATACGGCCTGACCGATGATGATGCGGCGGCACTGCGCCGAATCGACGGTGTGCAAACCGTGCAGCCCGAACGTTCTCAGACGGTGACCACGTTGGTGGACGGCACCAAGAAAACCGTGACCATGCAGGAAATCGGTACCGAAGGGCTTGATCAGCCGTACCTGCAACAAGGCAAACTGCCGAACAAGGCCGGCGAAGTGGCGGTGACTCAGCAGTTCCTGAACGATAGCGGACTCAAGATTGGCGGCACCATTACTGTGACGCCACAAGACACCTCTTCATCCGTCATATCGGTAGCGGCCACGGAGACTGACGATTCCAATAATGCCGATACGGTAGGTGTCGCCGCCAATGCCTCGGCATCCGATGCGAAGTCCGACGCCAATACGGACGCCGACGCCGAGCAATCCCCGCAGTTCCCCACGAAACTCACCATCACCGGCGTCGTACTCGACCCGCGCGACCTCAACAATCCAGACGGCTATTCGGGCATGACCTCCTTCCGGTCCACCTCATCCGAGGACTATACGTTCTTTGCATCCAGCGACGGCGTGACCGGCAATATATACACTGCGATATCGGTTGCCGTCACTGGTGCGTCCGATTTTGACACGTTTTCCGATGCCTACGATGAAGCCATCAAAACCGTGGCCGACCGTATCGAACATCAGATACAGGCCACACGCCAGAAAGCCCGTCGTCAACAGATCGTCTCCAGCGCGCAGCGCAAACTGGATGATGCCAAAGACGAGGCCAACGAGCAGCTGGACGAAGCCCAGAAGCAGATCGACGACAACTGGGCCGAGCTGGAAGCCAACAAAACGACATTGCAAGATAGCCGTACCGAATTGGAGAACAACAGGACAACCATTACCGATGGCGAACGGCAGCTCGCCGATGGACGTGCGCAGATTGCATCGGCCCGTCAACAGATCGCGCAAGGTCGCCAGCAGATAGCCGAAGCGCGCACCCAGCTCGAATCGGGCAAAGCGCAGCTCACCTCGGCTCGCAAACAGCTCGATGCGGCGCAAACGGAACTGACCGCCAATCGCACGAAAATCGAACAGGGCATTACCCAAATCGACCAAGGCGTGGCACAAATTGATCAGATGCTGTCCATGATTCAACAGGCCGACAATCTACTGGCGCAACTTGACCCGAATATCGACCTCAACTCACCCACATGGCAGGCCATCAAGCAACTGCTCGCGCGCCTTGGCATTACCCTGCCTGAAGTGCCGTCAATCAGTGAGCTGCGGCAACAGCTGGCCGCCAAGCAAACGGAACTGCAAACGCAGCGAGACAGTCTGACCCAGCAGAAAGCCGATTTGCAGCGCACATTAAACGAAACCATTGCCCCCGCACAATCCACCTTGGACCAGCAGAACGCGCAACTGACCGCCAAGGAACAGGAAGCGGCTGCAGGAGAGGCACAGCTCAATACCAAATCCGCGGAACTCGAAGCGAATGCCGCAACCCTCGAAACCCAGTCGGCGCAACTTGAAGCGCAGGCCGCCCAACTGGCCAGCGGCAAGCAGCAGCTCGAAGAAGGCGAGCGGCAGCTGGAAGAAGGCGAACAACAGCTCGCGGACGGCAAGGCGAAACTGGATGATGCGCAGTCTGCACTCGATGCGAAGCGAAGCGAAGCGGAAAGCGAATTCGCCAAGCAGCAACGGCGCATCGACGATGTGGCCAACGCACGTTGGTATGTGCAGACACGCGCTTCGATCGACGGATTCAGCTCGCTCAAATCAGACGTCAGTTCCATCGAATCCATCGGCCGCGCATTCCCGATTGTGTTCCTGCTGGTCGCCGTGCTCATGAGCCTGACCACCATGACCCGCATGGTCGAGGAAGACCGCGGACTTATCGGCACCTACCTTGGACTCGGCTATGGCGGACTCGCCGTGTCCAGCCGGTATCTGCTGTTCGCGTTGCTCGCCTGCTTGGTCGGCGGCGGCATCGGTCTGCTGGTCGGATTCCTCGGCATCCCGGCATTCCTGATGGTGGTGATTGAGGGACTGTATATATTGCCCGGTGTGCGACTCGAATACGACTGGCTGTACGGCTCGGCCGGCATCGTGCTGTTCGTGGTCGGTGTGGGCGTGGTCACCGCGCTCGCCTGCCGCGAGGAGATACGGCACACGCCCGCCGCGCTGATGCGCCCGAAGGCGCCGAAGGCGGGCGCTCGCATATTGTTGGAGCGGATTCGCCCGGTATGGAGCCGGCTGAACTTCCTCGGCAAAGTCACTGCGCGCAATATCTTCCGATTCAAGTCGCGTTTGATTATGACCGTGGGCGGCGTGGCTGGTTGCACAGCGCTGATTATCTGCGGATTTGCGATTAACGACACCGTCGACACGACTGGCGTCAAGCAATATGAGCAGATCTACCAGTATGACTTGATGGTGGTGGCCAATGACGATGACGCCGCCGCGATGCGCAAGCAGGTGGCACAAGATGGCCGGGCCACCGAAACGCTGAATCTGCGCGTGGATAGTGGCGAGATGAGCAATGCGGCGCAGGAAAGCGAAACCGTGCAGCTGATGACGGTGCCCAACAATTCGTTGAACAAACTGAACGACATGGTCACGCTGGAAGAGGCCGGTGACGATGGGTGGTTCGAGCTGCCCAATATCTTCGGCAAAGCGGGTGGCGGCACTGTAGCGCTGGACGATAGTGGTGTGATTGTGGCGAAGTCCGCAGCCAATTCGTTGGATATTCATGCGGGCGACACCGTCACGTTGAGCAATGGCGGCAGCGGGCGGGCCAAGGTGAAGGTTGCGGCGGTGACGCGCAACCTCATCGGCTCTGATGTGTACATCAGTGAGCGACTGTACGACCAGAAGTTTGCGGCCGACGGTGTGACGTCTTCGGCTTCGGGAGATGGCACTGCCTCGACCTTGACGTGGAACGCGATGCTCGCCAAGCTGAAAGGTTCCGAGACCGAACAGGCCGAATATGCGGATCGGTTGGGCGAGGAATCGTCGGTGCTCAAGGCCGTGAGCTGTGCGCATCTGGCCGCCACGTTTAAGTTCGATTTGATGGGTGCCGTGGTGGCGCTGATTGTGGGGCTCGCCGGCGGCCTGGCGCTGGTGGTGCTGTTTACGTTGGCCAATACGAACGTGTCCGAACGCATCCGCGAGATGGCCACACTGAAGGTGCTGGGCTTCTATGACTGCGAGGTGCACAACTACGTGAACCGCGAGATGATGATATTGACCGGTATGGGTGTGGTGGTTGGTCTGCCGCTTGGCAGGTGGATAGGCGGATTACTGACTGCTGCGTTGAATATGCCGTCGCTGTATTTCGAAGTGGAAGTGCACTGGTACAGCTATGCGATTGCCGTGGTGGCGACGCTGGCGTTCGCGCTGCTGGTGCAGCTGTTCACCAACCCAGTGCTCGATCGCGTAGACCCGGTCAGCTCGCTCAAGTCCGTGGAATAGAGGTAGAAGTTCAATTAGGTGTTGGTGAATTGAACTTTTTGGCGGAATATTTACAGTATCATCGCATGTATTCTTGAGCTGAGCGGTTTTCGTGACATATTTCGGTGATACAGTTTGAACTTGTTTTGAACGAGTATCGCGTCTGGTGCGTAACAATCGGGCGGCAGAGAAGAGAAATGAAATCAGTATGGCCGATACGAATGTGAATGGTGGTACACAGCAGGCTACGGGCAAACTCAAGTCTGTCGAAAGCCTGGACCAGACCAACGAGATGGAGCGTGGCCTGAGCAATCGCCACGTACAGTTCATCGCCATTGGCGGCACCATCGGCACCGGCCTGTTCCTGGGCTCGGGCAAGTCAATCTCGCTAACCGGCCCCTCGATCATCTTCGTGTACATTCTGGTCGGTGTCATCATGTTCTTCCTGATGCGCGCCATCGGCGAAATGATGTACCGTGACCCCAGCCAGCACACCTTCATCAATTTCATCACCCGTTACCTTGGCAACGGGTGGGGGCATTTCGCCGGCTGGACGTATTGGGCCGCGCTCGTGCTGCTGGGCATGACCGAGATCACGGCCGTCTCCACGTACTTCATCACCTTCTTCGACACGTTCGGCATCGACCTGACCCATTGGAAATGGCTGATCGAGCTGTGTTTCCTGGTGTCGCTGGTCTCCATCAACCTGATTGCCGTCAAGGTGTTCGGCGAGGTGGAATTCTGGTTCTCGATGATCAAGATCACGCTGATTTGCGCGATGATCGCCACCGCCGTGGTCATGATCGTGATCGGCTACCATTACCCAGCCGTGCAGATTCACGGCGTGGACCACGTGAGCCCGGCCGGCCACGCCGGATTCGACAACCTGTTCGCCAACTTCTCGTTCGCGCCGAACGGTTGGATGGCCTTCCTCATGAGCTTCCAGATGGTGTTCTTCGCCTACGAGATGATTGAATTCGTGGGCGTCACCGTCTCCGAGACCAAGAATCCGCGCAAGGTGCTGCCCAAGGCCATCAACGAGATTATCGTGCGCGTGCTCATCTTCTATGTGGGCGCACTGGTGGCCATCATGTGCATCGTGCCGTGGACCTCGTTCAAGCCGAACGAGGACGGCTCCTTTGCCTCCCCGTTCATTATGGTGTTCCAGTACGCCGGGCTGAATTGGGCGTCCGCGCTGGTGTTCTTCGTGGTGATCACCGCCGCATCTTCCGCGCTGAACTCGCTGCTGTACTCGGCTGGCCGCCACCTGTACCAGCTGTCCGAGGTGTCGCCGAACCCGATGCTGAACAAGCTCGGCAAGGTGTCCGATCGCAAGGTGCCGGCCCGCGCCATCCTGGTGTCCGCGGCGCTGATACTGCTGTCGCCGATCGTCAACGCCATCCCCGGTGTGTCCGGAGCGTTCGTGCTGTTCTCGTCCGCCAGCTCCGCGGTGTTCCTGTTCATCTACATCCTGACGCTGCTGGCGCATCGCAGGTACCGCCGTTCCGCTGATTTCATTCCGGACGGGTTCGTCATGCCCGCGTGGAAGGTGCTCAATACGGTGGCAATCGTGTTCTTCGTGTTCATCTACCTGACGTTGTTCCTTGCGGACGATACGCGCAATTCCGCGATTGCCGGCCTGGTGTGGCTTGTGGGCTTCGGTGGATTCTCTATGCTGCGCGAACGCTACCGTAGCCGCGATTTGAAGGCCGCACTGGAACACAAGGAGTGATTGGACGGGCTGATTGGCTGGCGGCTATTGGTTGGGTGGCTGTTGGCTGTTGGCGGCTGACTGGCTAGCGGCCGATAGCCAATGACTGGGCTGATCGTCAGCCAATCGGCTGCCTATAGGTCTCATTGATACATTCGGTCATCCGATTAGTGCATTTGTGCGGACAATTAGTGCATTCGATCATCGGATTAGTACATCAGTGTGCAATTATTAGTACAATTAGCCGCCTAATTAGTACATTAGGACATAAAACAATGTCCTAATGTACTAATTAGATGCTAAAATACGATAAGTGCCATGTCCTAATGTATGAATTATCGCTATGAAGGGCGGAATGCGATGACGCAGGATGAACTTATGCAAGTGCTGCAGGCCGGTGAATCATCTATGGTCGAGTTCAAGCGCTGCAGCGAATTGCCTCATACGGATACTTTTGAGACTGTATGCTCATTCGCCAATCGTTCTGGTGGCAGCATTTATCTTGGCGTTGACGATGACGGTCAAGTGCTCGGCGTCGATTCTAAGCGCGTTAGTGAGATAGAGCGCAACGTTGTCAACGTAGTGTCTAATCGTAAGATGTTCGAACCGGCTCCAATGGTGGAAACGGAACATATCGAGTACGACGAACGGATTATTGTTCGTATTTGGGTAGCTCCGAGTTCTTCGGTTGTGCGGTTCAAGGGCGCAGTGTTTGATCGCATTGCTGATGTGGATACACACATCGAAAGCGATATCCAGATTAGTCAAATGTATATTCGCAAGCAGAACTACTATTCCGAACGGCGAATTTTCCGTTACGTGACTCCGTTTGATTTGCGTCCTGAGCTGATTGCGCGAATGCGGCAGCTGGCGGTCGCTCAGCGAGCTGGGCACCCTTGGGGAACTATGTCTGACGAAGAACTGTTCCGCAGCGCCAAGCTATACGATCGTGATTACACGACCGGCGAAGAGGGCTTTAATCTTGCTGCAGTGCTGCTCTTGGGCAAGGATGAAGTCATTTCCTCGGTTTGCCCAGCGTATATTACTGATGCCGTGGTTCGGCGAGACAATATTGACCGATACGATGACCGACTTATGGTGCGGACCAACTTGTTCGATTCGTACGAGCAACTCCGTGAATTTACTGAGCGGAATCTGCCTGACCGCTTTGTGTTAAAGGGCGATAAGCGAGTGAGCCCGCGTACGATGATCGCCCGTGAATTGGTGGCAAACAGCCTCATGCATCGGGAGTATTCCAGTCCGGTGGTGGCGCGTGTCACCATTGATAATGAATCCATCCGGACGGTTAATGCTTCGCGCTCATTCTTTGAAGGTCGAATGAAGCTGGGCGAGTTCACGCCAATGCCAAAGAATCCGATTATCGCTAATGTGTTTGTGCAGACCGGCATAGCCGAGCAGCTGGGTAGCGGACTGCGGAATCTGATAAGAGCGTCCCGGCAATATACTGAGCGAGAGCCTGAGTTCCGCGATGGTGACATATTCGAGGCGACGATTCCTATTGTTCCTGCGCTGAAGACCGTGGATGGTTCTGGTTTTGCTAGCGTGAGATCTGTAGTTGAGAAAGATGCCGAAGAGGGTGCGAGGCTCATTGGCGGGGAACGTGTGGATGGTAAGAAAGCAGATGCAACCGCATCGGGTGAAATTGATTCGCGGGCAGCGATGCTGTCGGCGATGAATCGACGCTTGACAGAGGTTGACTATGTGACTGTACCTGAACTCGCCAAGATAACAGAGCTCGATAACAGAACAGTCCGCAAATTCCTAAACGGTTTAGTTGCGCAAGGAAAGCTGATTGCTGAAGGCAACACGCGTGGTCGGCGTTATCGGAAGGGATAGCGGGCGCGATATCTCGATGCAGTGGGATTCACTTAAGGGCTACGGCAAATATGATTCGTAGCGATTGGGCCAGCGCAATTCGAATGGCTCATGACTTTGTGCGTCGTTTGTGGTCTCTGAAGTTGTTTGCTGGGTGACGGTTTTGTGATAAAATCGCTCATATCAAAATGTTTGCGTAAACATTTTGACTGCGCCGAAAGAAGGAGTCGACGTAGGTCATGTATCAGGCAAAGAGGCCGGCTCAGTGAAGCAAAGGCCGATTTTTCCGGTATAAGGCGGATAGCAGGAACACTAAGGAGACCAATGAGGGTACTGAGCAAATCGCTTGCTGCAATGGTTGCGGCGGCAACACTAGTGGGAGGAGGGGCGTTTGCGGTTGCCGGCACTGCGTATGCGGCTGATAACGATGCCATTACCGTGACCCCGAACCCGTGGTATGCCAACAGTTTCGATGGCTGGGGCACCTCGCTGGCTTGGTTCGCCAACGCCACCGGCAGCCTCGGCGAGGAATCGGCCATCACCACCAATCTCGGCGATGACGCTTCCAAGGCTAAGGCTGTGGAATACGGCAAGCAGCTGCGCGAACAGTTCTACCAGTCCATCTTCGGTGATGAAGGACTGGACCTGAACATGGCCCGCTACAACGTGGGCGGCGGCAATGCCTCCGATGTTGCCTACGGCTACCCATTCATGCGCCAAGGCGCTGCCGTGCCTGGCACGTGGAAAGATGACGCCACCGGCTCCGGCACGTATGGCAATGGCGTAACCACCAAGCAGGCCGACAAAGACAAGCTGGCTGCGGCATTCGACCCGACTGACGACAACCAGTATGACTTCTCCAAGTCCGCCGCCCAAGACTGGTGGATTGAGCGCGGTGCCACCGGCGATAACCCCGACATCACCGATGTAGAGGCCTTCGCCAACTCCGCTCCGTGGTTCCTGACCAACAGCGGTTACGCCACTGGTGGACGCAACTCCGGTAGCAATAATCTTGCAAACCCTGAGAAATTCGCTCAGTACATGACCAAGAACGTCGAGCACCTCGAAAGCCTTGGCGCAAACGTTGACACGGTCGAGCCGTTCAACGAGTCCGAGACCAGTTACTGGGGCACTCCGGGCGACATGGCTTCGAAGTACACCGATGAGAGCGATGACAACACCAAGCTCATTAACAACTACTGGGATAAGTACTACTCCGACAAAGATAAGTCCGTCACCCCATACTCCAACGCGCTGAAGAAGCCGCAGGAGGGTATGCATGTCAATAACGCCCAGCAGCAGCAGACGATTACCGCACTCGCTGAGGCGCTCAAGGACAATGATGACACCATCATCGCAGCCACCGATGCCACGAACTCCGCCGACTTCGTCAAGTCGTACAACCAGTACCCGCAGGCGATCAAGGACCTTATCGGCCAGTACAACGTTCACGCCTACTCCGACAGCAACCAGATGCAATCGCGCGATATCGCTCAGGCAGACGGCAAGAAGCTGTCGATGAGCGAGGTGGACGGCTCCTGGCAGTCCGGCTCCTACAACCCGTACGGTTTCGACAACGCGCTGGGCATGATGAGCAAGATCAGCTCCAACGTCACCCGCCTGCAGTCCAAGGACTTCACCTTCTGGCAGGTGGTCGAGGACCTCTACAACATGCAGATGGGCTCGAATGTGAACCCGGCCGGTGAAAACACCAACTGGGGCACCGTGCTCATCGACTTCGACTGCACCGTGGCCGGTAAGGACGGCAAGCTCTACTCCGAGCGCCGCGTGAACAACAACGGCGGTACCACCGATGGACTTGAACCGTGCACGGTTATTGCAAACGCCAAGTACAACGGCGTCAAGGCTATCACCCACTTCATCCACGCGGGCGACAAGGTCATCGCCAACAACGATGAGGACAACAACATGACTGCCACCTCCGACGATGGCAAGACGCAGACCGTCATCCACCGCAACTCCGGCACCTCTGACCAGACCTTCGTCATCGACCTGTCGAAGTACGGCGAGATTGCCGACAACGCTTACGGTGAGCTCTACCTGACCACCGAAACCTCTGCCGAAGACAAGAACGCGGGTGTCGATTCCGCCACTCCGGAAGTCTTCGCCAAGACCAGCAACGTCAAGCAAGCTGAAGGCTCTGTGATGATTGACAAGGCTGCCAAGACCGCTACGGTCACTGTGCCCGCCCGTTCTATCGCCTCCATCCAGCTCACTGGCGTGACCGGCTACGCTAAGGATGCTGCCGTCGAGACCGGCGACACTTACCAGCTCGTTGGTAAGCAGTCCGGCAAGGCCGTGGCTGATACCACTTCTGGTGATTCCGCGCTGTCTCTGGCCAACGTCGCTTCCGATGCCGAGAACGCCAAGAAGCAGACTTGGACCTTTACCCAGATCGAGCAGCCCGCCGACTCCGAGCGCCCTGATCTCAAGGCTTATGTGGTTACTAACGCCGAAGGCAAGGTGCTGGTGTCCAAGGATGGCACGAACGCGCTTTCCAACGAAACGGTTGAGGCCGCTAAGTCCGACCCGGCTGCCAAGTGGATTCTCAACACTTCCGATGGTTCGACCTACCAGCTGCTCAATGCCGCGACTAAGACGAACCTCGATGTGGATAACTCTGGTACCACAGTCGGCACGAAGGTTGGCTTGTGGCAGTCACCGAGCGGCACTTCGCCGTCCGCCAACCAGACATGGACTCTACGCAATGTAACGCCGACCAGCCAGAAGACCGTGAACGTGCAGACCGCCGTTAACGAGAAGGCCGCGCTGCCGACCGAAGTCACGCTCTACTACACCTGGGGCGAAGGCAAGGCCACGGTTGCCAACTGGGATACTTCCAAGGTCGATGTGGCCAAGGAAGGCACCTACGAAGCCACCGCTACCGCCACCGATGTGTACGGCAACGAGTTCAATGTCGCCGCTACGGTCTACGTTGGCGCGCTCACCGTTTCCGATCCGGTATCGGCTACAGTGCTGGCCGGCACCAGTGCGAGCGAGGCGAAGGCCGCGCTTGAGGCTGCGCCGGTGTATCTGCACGTCAAGGCATCGCCTGCATTCGAGGGCGATGCGGCTAAGGTTACGTGGAACTTCGATGGGCTTGATACCAAGCTCGCCGATGCCAAGGCTGGCGACAACATTGCCGTGACCGGTACTTACCAGCTGGACGACGCGACCACGATTGCGCTGAAGGGCACGATCTATGTCACCGCCGCCACGCCTGAGAATGTGGCCGACACTGCTTCCAGCCTGACCGTGACCAACCAGCAGACGGAATACAGCAAGGGCGATCAGTGGAAGAAGCTCACCGATGGTGACACGTCAGCTGAAGCCTGGGTGACGTGGAACTCTGCTGGTGACTATTCCGCCAGCCCGACCGCCACGATTGACTTCGGCTCTGAGTGTGAGCTTAGCAGCGTGACCATTACGTATGGTGACAAGGCTCCGGCTTCCGCCAAGGCCGAGTACACCACTGATGGCGAGACGTGGATGCAATTCGGTAGCGATGTTAAGCCTGCCGCAGGCCAGACGGTGACGTTCAAGGCCGATAAGGGCACAGTGAATGCCACGAAGGTGCGCATTGTGAACACCGTGAACAACGACTACATGAACGCCACCGAAATTCAGGCATTCGTGACGCCGGTTCAGGGTGCTGCGAAGAACATCGCCGCGGCCTCTGGCACGAACTTCTCGGTGAACTTCCAGGAGGGTGCCTCCGCTTCCAAGGCCATCGATGGTGACACTACGTCAAAGGGTTGGTCCACTTGGGCTTCCACCGCCTCGACGGTGGACCCGGTCGCCACGTTCACCTTCGACGAAGCTCAGACCATCACCGAAGTGAAGACCTTCTTCTACTACGATGGTCGTGCGTCTTGGCCGAAGAGCCAGACGCTGGAATACCAGGATGAGGCTGGCGAATGGCATGGAGTCGGTACCAAGGATGGCTGGAAGATACAGGCCGGCGATGCCGGCTCTGGCTCCGACGGCATCACCGCCGCCGACACCCCGACCGTTGACTTCGTGCTCGGCACTCCGGTAAAGGCCAAGGCCATCCGCCTGACTAACACATTGCAGGACACCAAGGTGTACATCAACGTGGCTGAGATCCAGGTGTTCGCACAAGACAGCACGGTACTCACCCCGCAGCCAGCATCCGATGCCACGCTGGGCGACCTGCGTCTTGACGGTGAAACCGTTGAAGGCTTCGACCCGGCCAAGACCGACTACACGGTTGATCTGCCGGTCGACGCCGAGGCAAACCCGGTGCTGCAGGCCTTCGCCGCCGACAATGCCGCCACCGTCAAGGTGACTGGCGACGCGGTTGAGAATGGCAAGCTTGGCGGCAAGGCCACCATTACGGTGACCTCAGCCGACGAGTCTGAGACGAAGACCTACACGGTGACCTTCAAAGCCTTCACTTTGGCTTCGCTCAAGGTGACCGGACCCACGAAGATCGAGTACGCCATCGGCGACAAGCTCGATACCGCCGGTCTGAAGGTTACTGCCGTCTATCAGAGTGGCGACAAGACCAAGGAAGTGCCGGTCGCTCTTGACGACCCGCAGCTTGCGATTGGCTCCCTCCAATCCCCCCCCCCCCGCGAGCCGAGGGTGCT
>OGPM01001994.1_pt1 | contig 15362 bp, 15 predicted proteins | sample 1552961 | NCBI WGS metagenome assembly OGPM01 (sample SAMEA2580304, study PRJEB22360) | human gut metagenome | biome: human gut; feature: human-associated habitat; material: faeces | place: Denmark | collected 2008/2010
TGGATATACTAAATGTACAAAATGAAATACACACTACAATTGATTTGATAAAATGTTGCAAACAATTCAGTGGTGGTAAAAGGGGAAAATGTAAATGATTGGGGTAAATGAAAGGAGAAGAAGTATGAGGATAAGTAAACGGATGAGAAAAAGAAATATGATTATGGCGGCCACGGCAGTGGCAATATCATTTTCCTTATGTGCATGCGGAGGTTCGCAGACCAGTACCAGTGCAGGAACTGAGACCCAGAAATCCGAGAAAAATGAGAAAACCGAGACAAAGGCTGAAACAGCTGAGAAGCTGGTTATCCAGGTAGGGCATACGGAAGCTGATTCTGAGGATAGTGTCCATCACAAGATGTGTACGCTGTTCAAACAGTATGTGGCAGAACTTTCTGATGGCAGCATTGATATCGAGATAATCCCCAGCGCTTCCCTGGGAGGGGAACGCGATATGGTAGAGGGAATGCAGCTGGGAACTATTGAAATGGCCTCAACTGCTAACATGGTAATCAGCAATTTTGACCCGGCTTTTTCCATATTGGACCTACCTTATGTTTACAATGATTATGAAAGCGCCTACGCTGTGCTGGAATCTGATGAATTACAGCAGCTCATGGATAAATTTGCAGAGGAGTCCGGTGTAAGGATACTTGCTTATGGGCAGGGGGGATTCAGGGACGTAATCAGTAATAAAGCAGTCATAAGTCTGAATGATTTTAGTGGAATGAAAATCAGGGTACCTGAGAGCGATATTTATCTCAGTACATTTAAGGCCATGAATGCCAATCCCACCCCCCTTGCGTTTAACGATGTATTTACATCGCTGCAGCAAGGAACGATTGACGGATTCGAGATAGTTCCGGCTGTGGTACTGGCCAACGGGTATTACGAAGTCTGTAGCCATGTTTCCCTGACACGGCATCTGTACAGTCCTAATCCTTTGATGATATCTGAATCTCTGTGGAGCAGTCTGACAGAAGAACAGCAGAAGGTGATACAGGAAGCTGCGGATAAGGCTGCTGGAGAGCAGAGAAAATGGGAGGAAGATCAGGAGCAGAATGTGTTTGACCAGTTAAGGGAAAAAGGAATGACCATTGACGAGGATGTGGATGTGGAGGCAATGAAGAAAGCCTGTGCAGATGCAGGTATATACGATACATACAGGGATACCATAGGTGCGGATTTCTATGACAAGGTCATGAATCTAATACAAAAATAGAAAGCGGATAAAATCACGGGATAGAAGGGAGAGGGGTTATGCTGAGGGCATATAGAAAAATCTGCACATGGATATACCGTATTATGATTGCTGTCTGTATCGTCTTGGTGATTTTAATGATTGTGGCCTGCAGGTATTCAGCCGTTATGTGCTGAACAGCACGTTTTCCTGGACAGATGAATGTGCAAGATATTGTTTCCTTTGGTTTAATCTGATTGGTTCAGGATGCCTTGTAAAATCCAAGGGACATGCTATCGTTGATCTTTTTTCAGGAAAACTGAAAGGAAATACAAAGAGGATATACAATTTGGCCATTCATCTGCTCATTTTTTACATGGGAATTATACTTGCCAAATACGGGCTGGCCCTGTGTAAGGTCACCATGCGCCAGACCTCTACAGCCTTAAAGCTGCCTATCGGTCTTGTATATGGCGCTTTGCCTGTATTGGGAATGTTGATACTGATATATGAAGTTGAAGCGATTTGGTGTATTCTTGCGGGATATTCTGATGGAAAGGAGGAGATATAAATGGGAGCTCTGCTGTTTATCCTTTTGCTAGTACTGATATTTTTCGGATTGCCCATTGGCTTTTGTATCTTACTGTCCAGTACGGTATTCCTTCAGGTTACCTCCCTTAAACCCTTGTTGGTAGTGGCCCAGAAATTGGCTTTGGGATTGGATTCCTCCTCCCTGCTGGCAATACCTCTGTTCACACTTATGGGTTACATCATGGAGAGCTGCGGCCTTTCAAAACGTTTGATTGACTGGGTGTATTCATTGTTTGGAGGATTCAAAGGAGCCATGGGGCTGGTGACCATTATCTGTTGTACTATTTTTGCCGCACTGTCAGGATCGGGTCCAGCTCCAGTGGCAGCCATTGGTTCCATTCTGATTCCGGCTATGATTGAAAACGGTTATCCGCCTAAGACAGCAGCAGGGCTGACTGCCATGGCGGGAGCCCTGGGCCCCATCATTCCTCCCAGCATTGTGATGATAGTTTACGGAACGACCATGGGAGTATCCATAACAAAGATGTTCATGGGCGGTGTTATTCCTGGAATTTTGATAGCAATATGCTTGGCTGTTGCAAATATGATAAAAACAAGGAAGCTTCCGCTGAAGGTTAATCTGGAAAGGCATTCCTTGAAAGAGCAGCTTTTAGTTACCTGGAAGGCACTTCCCACGTTACTGTTGCCGGTTATCATACTTGGCGGGATATATGGAGGCATCTTCACCCCCACTGAGTCTGCCACAGTAGGAGTTGTTTACAGCTTTGTACTTGCCCTTGTCTATCATAAGGTTACTGTTAAATCGTTCATTGATTCCGTTAAGAAAACTATAGAGACTTCTGCTATGATATGCTTTTTGATTGCTGGGGCATCTGTGTTTTGCTGGATACTTTCCACCACACAAATACCAACAAAGATTGCAAATTTTGTAGTACCCATGCTGGGAGGCAGTCAGGCATTGTACTGGATACTTCTTCTCATAGTACTCCTGTTTATCGGATGTCTGATGGAAAGTCTGGCCAGCGTTGTAATGCTGGCACCGGTCCTTGCGCCTATAGGGCTGGCTATGGGAATCAATGAAATTCATTTGGGAGTGGTATTTTGTATCAGTCTGATTGTGGGTTTTGTGACCCCGCCATTTGGTGCAAACCTGTTTACTGTGGTGGGCATCACCAAGCAGCCGTTTGGCGAGGTGGTGATAGGGGTTCTTCCGTTCCTTGCCGCATCCTTTATAGCGCTCATACTCTGTATCATTTTTCCGCCTATTGTTACGTTCCTGCCGTCATTATTATCTGCATAGAGGAGGTGTGCTGGAATGGCTGATTTGTTGAAACATGCCTATGACCTGCATATTCACTGCGGACCAGATATTATACCACGTTCCGTAACAGCACTGGAAATGGCAGAGCGCGCAGTAAAAAGAGGAATGAAGGGATTTGCCATTAAGTCCCATTATGCTCCCACGTGTCTTCAGGCGGCTACAGTCCGGGCCTGCTATCCGGGGTGCAACGCAGTGGGGACCATTACCTTAAATGCGTCCGTTGGCGGACTCAATCCTTTGGCAGTGGAGACAGCTGCCAGAATGGGGGCCAAAATTGTATGGTGTCCTACTTTTGACTCTGCTTCCCAACAGGATTATTACCTGAAACATCTGCCTCAATATATAGACATGCAAAAGAAGATGCTGGATGCTGGACGGAATGTGCCGTCTTACTGCCTTATAGATGAATCAGGTGAATTGTGCTGTGAGATGCAGGAAGTACTGGATGTGGTCCAGTCCCATGATTTGGTATTGGCCACAGGCCATATTACACATAAGGAAACTTTTGCCCTTGCCCGGGTAGCATCTAAAAGGGGGTTTAGAAAACTGCTTATAACACATGCTGATTGGGAATTTACTCACTACACGGTTGAAGAACAGCAGGAACTTGTGAAATTGGGAGCATGGATTGAACATTCATATACTTCTCCTGAAGAAGGGTGTGTTGCCTGGGAAAAGGTGGCCGGAGAAATTCGGACCATAGGCGCGCAACGGTGCATTATTACCACGGATCTAGGAAAGGCCAATGGTATATATCCCGATGACGGGCTTTGGGATTATGCGCAACGCCTTCTGGAAATGGGGTTCACAGCGGGAGAAATATCAGCCATGATTTGCCAAAATCCCGGATTTTTAGTGGAATAGAGAGAAAGCGTCAGAGAAAATATAATAGAATAAGTAAAAGGCTGCCTGGGTTATGAATATATCCAGGACAGCCATTTTTTCACCCCTAGGGTTCAAAATACCCCTTCACCACCTCAGCGATTCCCTCAGCCAATGCCCCATGGTTCTTTGCGTCCATGTGGAGCTGGTCAATGCTGCTGGGACCGGCCAGGGACGCGGCATCCAGGAAAAGACAGCCCTCAGCTTTTGCCAGCTCCTGATAGAGGGGCGCAAGGGCCATTGATTTACCGGGTGCGGTTTCATCAAAACTGACATAGGGACAGTGTTCCATGTCATTTCCTATATGGATAGGGGATATCACCAGAATCTTAGGCTTCTTATAGCCTTCCCCGTAATCAAATCCCTGTACCGTGTGACACAGGTTTTCCATTCCCTTTGTTATAACCCTGGGCGAGGCATGAAAGTGGGCCTTGCAGTCATTGGTGCCCAGGAACAGAATGACCAGGTCCAGCGGTTTGTGGCTCTGGAGTGCCATGGGAAGAGCCTGGATGCCGCATCGTCCGGGCTCCAGCGGGTCATCCCATACCGTGGTGCGTCCGCCCATGCCTTCCTCAATCACATAATACTCAGGCCCCAGCAGAACCTGAAGCCGTCCGGGCCAGCGGGTATTCCAGGAATGGCGTCCTCCTTTGGGATTGGTCCCGAATGTGTTGGAGTCGCCGAAGCAGAGAATATTTATCATAGACAGAACCTCCTTATTGCATGGTTGAGCTGTTCCAATCAGTAACCACACTTTTCTCCTATGATATCACAAGTAATGGAAAAATGGATTACTTTATGATAAAATAAACGAAACTGTAACAGGAGGAAACATCTATATGGATAAGATTTCAAAGGGATTTGTGGGCAGGACAGTACGCGCTGTTCTGTTCATTATTCTTATCATCGTATTCTGCACTGCCATATCCAGCGCAGGCATATATCTGGCATCCAGATATGGGCTGACCCAGTCCAGGGAGCAGGTGCCGCTGACTGCTCTTTACCTGGGAAATGAAGGAAAGGTGGAACTTCCGGAAAGGGGAAAGATGGTGGAGGGAAAAGGATGGAGACTGAGAAATTCCAGGGACAGCTATACGCTGACATTGGATAATGCGGTTATAGAAAACACAGTCATGGAAAGCACGGAGTCCTCCCACCCGGCAATTGATATAACAGGGGATTTAACCATCGAGTTAAAGGAGGGCAGCGGCAGCTGGATCCGGTCGGAAGGCGCAGGCATACGCATACATTCAGGCACCCTGGTCATTCGGGGAAAGGGAAGCCTGGACATTGAAGCCAAAACAGCAGGCATATTGGGGAACCGGACGGAAAACAGCCAGGCGGCCCTGCGCCTGGAGGGCGGACAGCTGGATATAAAGGGAACGTATGCGGGAATATCGTGTCCGGAGGTGGATATTGCCGGTGGAACCGGTACGGTTTCAGCTTTGGGCCAATGTGGAATCGGCATTTATTCATGCAGAATCAAAGTGGAAGAATCAGAAGGGGAGATGACGGCAGAGGGCAGCGGTGCAGCGGTGCTGGCAGGCGGCAGCGGGGAGATGAAGCCATCCATAAAGTCAGATGGAAAAGTGACGGCAGGGCCCGGCGATGTCCGGGTTGTGGAGTTTGACGCTGTCCGGCCAGAACATATGGCAGGCCATGAGGAAGAAATCGGGGGATGGATGGGAGGAACTCATTCTGCCCTGCTTACATATTCGACGGAGGATATGGTTACTTATAATGAAGATACATCCTGTTTTGACGGTTCAGCCAGGACCCTTAGGTTTGCCGCAGAATAAGGAAATAGAACAGATGGAGGAATGAAAATGAATCTTACCGTATTATGCTACAAAAAATGCTCTACCTGCCAGAAGGCTTTAAAGTGGCTGGATGCCAATGGGATTTCCTATGTGGAGAGACCCATCAGGGAGGAGAATCCCACCCTGGAGGAATTAAGGGAATGGTATGGGAACAGCGGGCTTTCTCTGAAGCGTTTTTTTAATACCAGCGGAAATATCTACAAGGAAATGTCTCTGAAAGATAAACTGCCGTCCATGAGTGAGGACGAGCAGCTGGCGCTTCTGGCCACGGACGGGATGCTGGTGAAAAGACCGCTGGTGGTGGGGGATGGCTTTGTGCTCACCGGATTTAAGGAGGCGGAGTGGAAGGAAAAGCTGCTGTAGATTTTAACGCAGTCACATAATCAACCAAACATGAAATGCCGGAAGACGCACCTTACTAAAAGTGCGTTCTTTCGGCATTTTTTCATGATATTTATAGTTCCGTGATATTTATCTTTCCATGATATGTAAGGAACACGCAGTAAGGAACAGCCATTTTATGCCTGGTCTGCCGCCGCCAAATCATCCAGGGTTCCAAAATGATACCCCATTTCCTCCCACTTGGTCAGAAGTTCATCCAGAATCTGCCCATTTGTTTTGGAGGTGCTGTGAAGCAGGACGATGGCGCCGGGATGAATGCGGGTCAGCAGCTTTTTAAAGGCTTCCTCTTTGGTTGGCTGCTTATCTTCATACCAGTCCACATAGGCCAGACTCCAGAAAAAAGTCTTATAGCCCATGTCATTGGCCATTTTCAGGTTGCTTTCACTGTATTTGCCCTGGGGGGGACGGTAATATTTTTTCATTGGCTGTCCCGTGGTCTGCTGGTACAGGGTTTCCAGGTCATTCAGTTCCTTTTCAAAGGCTTCCTTGGTGGAGATTTTCGACATATCCGGATGGTGGAAGGTATGGTTTCCCACATTGTGGCCCTCGGCAACCATTCGCTTTACCAGGTCCGGACTAGTCTGTAAATAATTTCCAACCAGGAAAAAGGTGGCGTGTACATTGTGTTTTTTCAGGGCGTCCAGGATGGCGGCTGTGTTTCCGTTTTCATAACCGGCGTCAAAGGTCAGGTAGATGACCTTATCCTGGGTATTCTGGGCATAGTAGGCATTGAACTGTTTCAGATAGTCCGCAGTGGCATTTCCAACGGGCATCTGGCCCTCGCCCGGGAAACTAAGTCCCCAGTTGCCGTCGGCTGAGGTGGTCACTGCTTCGGGAGGACGGTTGTATTCCACTACCTGGGCAGCCAGCCGTCCGGCACAAAAGGCCAGGGCGAACAGAAGGGTGGTCTGTAACAGCTTCTTCATGGGAAGTCTTCTGAGTCTGTTTTTCATAAAGGATAGGTCCTGTTTCAGAAGTAATTACTTTAAATATATAGAAACAGAGGCCGTATTATTCCCGGAATCCCCAAAAGAAGGGGTTTTGCTTACCGTGGGGGAGGTATTGCCGGAGACTGCGGCGGATTCCGGGGGTTGATAAAAACGGGGACGATCCACGGATAATCAGGTACCCTAATCCGGCATATAAATCACCATTGTTTTATTATTTCGGATTTGTTATAATGAATTACATCTATATGTTTAATCGGTTTAGTCTGCTTTAGGCAGCAGGTCCGCTGCGGGGCGTATTCGCCATTTTTCCATGGTTTTGAAGCACAGCTGAAGATAAGTCTGGCGCTAAACGCCGGGAACAGGGACGATTGGGTTCTTTTATGCCGGAGCAATACAGAGGAGTTTGATTATGACACAATATGAGATATTAAAACATTATTTTGGTTATGACACATTCAGGGATGGGCAGGATATGCTGATCCAGAGCATTCTGGAAGGAAGGGACGTGCTGGGAGTCATGCCCACCGGGGCCGGGAAATCCCTGTGTTATCAAATCCCTGCCCTTATGATGGATGGAATCACCCTGGTCATTTCCCCGCTTATTTCCCTGATGAAGGACCAGGTAAGCAACTTAAACCAGGTGGGTATTTTGGCTGCCTACATTAACAGTTCCCTGACAGCGGCCCAGTATTATAAGGTATTAGACCTGGCCAGAGCCGGAAGATATCCGATTATCTATGTTGCGCCGGAGCGCCTGATGTCTGAGGACTTTCTGTGGTTTGCGCTGAGCAGCCAGGTGAAGATATCTATGGTAGCTGTGGACGAGGCCCATTGTGTATCTCAGTGGGGCCAGGATTTCAGGCCCAGTTATCTGAAAATAGTGGATTTCATAAACCAGCTTCCGGACCGGCCCGTTGTAAGCGCATTTACAGCCACCGCCACAGCCCAGGTGCGGGACGACATCATCGACATACTCATGCTCAGAAATCCCCAGGTCATGACCACGGGCTTTAACCGGCCTAATCTCTACTTCGCCGTACAGTCCCCCAAGGATAAATATGCCACCATGGTAAATTACCTGGAACGCCATAAGGGGGAAAGCGGTATCATCTATTGCCTGACCAGGAAAGTGGTGGAGGAGGTCTGCAGCCAGCTGATTCGGGAAGGATTTTCCGTTACCCGGTATCATGCGGGCTTAAGCGACAGTGAGCGCAGGCATAACCAGGAGGATTTTATATATGACCGGGCCCAGATCATGGTTGCCACCAATGCCTTTGGCATGGGGATTGACAAGTCGAATGTCAGGTTTGTGGTGCATTATAACATGCCGAAGAATATGGAATCCTATTACCAGGAGGCCGGCAGGGCAGGAAGGGATGGTGAACCCTCAGAGTGCATCCTTTTGTACGGCGGCCAGGATGTGGTGACCAACCAGTTCTTTATTGACCATAACCAGGACAACGAGGCGTTGGACCCCGTAACCCGGGAGATTGTCATGGAGCGGGACAGGGAACGCCTGCGGAAGATGACCTTTTACTGCTTTACCAATGAATGCCTGAGAGATTACATACTGAGATATTTTGGGGAGTACGGAAGCAATTACTGCGGCAATTGCTCCAACTGCCTGAGCCAGTTTGAGACAGTGGATGTGACGGATATTTCCCGTATACTCATTGGATGTGTGGAGAGCAGCCGGCAGAGGTACGGAACCAATGTGATGATTGATACGGTCCACGGTGCCAATACAGCGAAGATACGCAATTACAGATTGGATGAGAACCCGCATTATGGGGAACTGGCAAAGGTACCGGCCTACAAGCTGCGGCAGGTGATGAACCATCTGATGCTGAACGGATATCTGGCAGTGACCAACGATGAATATGCCATTGTAAAATTGACAGGAAAGTCAAAGGGAATACTGGAAGAGGGTGAGCCGGTGACCATGAAGATGGCCAGGGAAGCGGAGCATCCTGCCAAAGCGTCCGGCGCAAGTGCCGGAAAGGGAAGAAAAGGCAGGAAAGGGCTGGCAGCAGGCTTGTCCGGACCGGGCGGAGCAGAGTTTACGGAAGCAGACGAAACGCTGTTTGAGAAGCTGCGCGCTGTCAGGACGGAGATTGCAAAGGAAGAAAAGGTGCCCCCTTATATGGTTTTTTCAGATAAGACGCTGACGCATATGTGCATCGTGAAGCCGGTTACGAAAGGGGAGATGCTGAATGTTTCAGGTGTGGGAGAGTTTAAGTATGAGAAATACGGGGAGCGTTTTCTGGCCTGCGTGCAGGCGGAAATGAATGACAGGCCTGCTGAGATGTCTTTTGAGGGTGATGATTTGTATTTTACCAGCGACAGCGATGCGTTCGACGACTGGTCCCTGGAGACAGCCCTGACCGCCTGGGAATACGGAAGCCGGGAAAATGACAGGCAGGAAAATGGCATCCTGGGAAATGGCAGCCAAGGAAATGACAGCCGGGAGGATGAAAGAACCAGGGAAGCACCGGCAGAGCTAAACACGGTCAGAAAGAAAAAAGCAGGTAAAGGCAAAACGGATTTTGTCATGACCGGGGAACTGGCCGCCAGAGTCCGATACTCAGAACAGTCCAGTCTAAGTGATTTTGTATCTCATATTAACAGCCTGCGGGATGAGGATACAATGAAGCGGCTGACCATAAAATCCGTTGAACAGAAATTGATGGAGGATGGGAATTTTGAGGAATATTATGTAAATGGAATACCCCGCAAACGATTGACGGACAAGGGCCGGGAATTTGGAATTGAGGCAGAGAAACGGTTGAGTGAGAAGGGGAATGAGTATGAGGTGTTCTTTTATGGTGAGAGAGCGCAGCGGGGGATTGTAGAGTGGTTATGGGAGAAAATATGATTGTTATGTGATTGGGAGAAGGAGAAAAACAGAAGCGTCCGGTAATACTGTTCAAACAAAGCCGCTGCCGCCCATTAAAGGGACAGCGGCTTTTTCATTGATAACTTCACAGATTTGGGGAATGTTAAACAGTAAAAATAAGAAATTGAACCCAATTCCCATATTGTCTATGAATTTATCAGGAGGAAGGCGCATCCATGAAATTTGACGCAGTTTATTATGAACCGGCTATCTTTGACTACCCTCTGGGCCGGCAGCTCAGGGAGGAATACAGGGACCTGCCGTGGATTCCCATTGAGAGCCATAATTCCATCCGGGAAATGCAGGAAAGGCCCAATGACCAGTTCGGACACATGAAACGCAATCTGATAGCGGGCATACGAAAGACCCACAAATACGTGGAAAACCACAAGGTATCCGATTATCTGGTCCCATACACCTCATCCGGCTGTACGGCCATGTGCCTGTACTGCTATCTGGTTTGCAACTATAATAAATGCGCTTATCTCAGACTGTTTGTGAACCGGGAGCAGATGCTGGACCGCATCATCAAAAAGGGAAAGAACAGCGGCACCCCCCTTACCTTTGAGATTGGAAGCAACAGCGATCTGGTGCTGGAGAACACAATTACGGGAAATCTTCTTTATACAATTCCGCGTTTTGCAGAGGAGGGGGAGGGAAAACTTACATTTCCCACCAAATTTCATATGGTGGAACCTCTGCTGGACCTGGACCACAGAGGCAAGGTGATTTTCCGCATGAGCGTCAATCCTCAGCCCATTATCCGGAAGATAGAGCTGGGCACATCCGGCTTAAAACAGAGAATCGAGGCTGTAAATCAGATGTGTGAGGCGGGATATCCCTGCGGACTCCTGATAGCTCCCGTCATATTAGTGGAGGGCTGGAAGGAAATGTATACCGGCCTCTTGGAAGAACTGAGGGACGGACTTTCAGATAAAATGAAAAGCCAGATGTTTCTGGAGATTATTTTGATGACCTATTCCTATGTCCACCGGGCCATTAACAGCGAAGCATTTCCCAATGCGCCGGACCTGTATGACAGGGAGCAGATGACGGGCAGGGGACGGGGGAGGTACTGCTACCGGGCCGAATCCAGGGAAGAGGCACAGCTGTATCTGCGGCAGGAGATAGGACGTGTACTGGGAAATGTGCCCATACTTTATATAAGCTGACATGGCCTTACTGCAGTTTGAATGTGCCGTGCCGTTCCGATATCCATTGTGATGGGAACCGGCATGCGCGTTTTGTATTATGGGTTTGTATTATCGGTTTGTATTATCGTAAGAATTTGGCAATTGTATCCATATAGTCAGTCTGATATAATCAGAAAGAGGCTGCTGCTGCCGTATTTCCATGGCAGCAGAGCCGCAGAATCACTTAAACGATGAAGGGAAATTGCCATGACAGGAAAGGAAACAGATATTGCAGAGGCCAGGCAGCTGATTGTGGACCTCTATGGATGCCGGACGTCCTGTATTGATGATGTGGATTCCATAAAAAATGTGATTCACATGGTCTGCCAATGCATAGGCGCAGGAATTGTGGAGGAATGCTACCATAAATTCTCGCCTATGGGCATCAGCGCGGTGGCAGTCATAACCACCTCCCACATTTCAATCCACACCTGGCCCGAGTATGGGTATGCGGCAGTGGATATATTTTCCTGCCAGGAGGATATACCGGGAGAGATATGCTGCCTTCTCACAGAGTCCTTAAAAGCAGAGCAGGCAGAAACAAGGCTGATTAAGAGGGCGTTAAACAGGGCAAAGGAGGACGTCCATGGGTAAAACATTACAGTTTAATAAGGACCAGAGCCTGTCCATAGAAGGGGCGGAATACCGGGTCACAGGGGGAATTGAGTTCCACAACCGTTCAGACGGTTCCCGCTGGTGGGAATACTGCCTGTTGGAAACCCGGACCAGGGGTATAAAATGGCTCAGCATTGACAATATTTATGAAGAATACGCCATTTATACCCAGTGTCCCTATGGCAGTGAGTTTGATGAGATGAATATATTCCGGGATGGTTACCGCCAGGCGGATGCAGGGCAGGCAGTTGTCACGTCCTGCTTTGGCCAGGTGGATACATCACCGGGAGACACGGTCCGTTATACGGAGTACGAGGACGGTACCGAAGAGCTCATCATTGCGGTGGAGCAATGGGAGGATGAAACAGAGTATTCCAAAGGCTGTTATCTTGATATGGATGAAATCGTACTTCTGGACAGCGGTTGTTCCGGACAGGCGGAGAGCAACAGGCCCCTTGGTTTTGTCAATATGAAGAACCTGGCTGTGGCGGCAGTGATACTGGCGGTTCTTGGAGTGTTATCCTATACGTACATACAGTCAAATAAGAAGACCATACATAAATATCTGGAAGGTAATATTAATTTCTCCTATCAGACGTCAATTACATCTGATTTGAATGAGAAGGAGAGGGCGGATGTGTACTCCACTGACCTGTCCGTGGATGACGCGGCTAAGGCAATTATCCAGGCCATTGACGGCGGGACCGAGGATGTGCAGAAGAATGGGGAAGATGATTCGGTGGCTATCCTGACAAAGAGTGAATATTGTCTGGTATACACCAGCACGGACCAGACCACCATGGTGCAGATCAGTTCCCGCGCCTATGTATATCAAAGCACCAACACGCCTTACCATGCGACCGGCCATACCCATTCTTATTACCGCGGATTCTATTATTCCAGGGGATTTTTCGGCGACAGGGACAGATACAGACAGCGGACCAGCGGATACGAAAACTACAGCGGCGAAACCGTTGACACCAATCCCGTCGATCCTTACAAAAGCTATTCAGACAGCGTCCGCCAGAGCAGCATCAATTCCAGGCGCTCATCCGGAGGCGGAATCAGCTCCGGCAAATAGGCGAAAAAGGCAAGAAAGTAAACCGGCAGTATGTATTCGGACAAAACCAAATCAAAAAGGAGAAGATTATGGCAGAATTTATTACAATTATGGTTTATTGCGTTTTGGGCACGGCCCTTATGCTCTTTGGTACATTTGTGGTGGATTTGGTGATTCCCTGTGAGTTCCCGGCGGAAATCAAGAAGGGGAATGTGGCGGTGGGAAGCGTTATGGCGGGTATCTCCGTTGGAATCGGAATCATTATCCGGGCAGCTGTTATGTCCCCTTCCGGCACAGCGGTTCACGAATCACTGCTGACCGGTATTGCCTCAACCATATATTACTATGTGGTAGGGCTGATGTTCTGTGTTCTGGGCTACCTGGCGCTGAACCTGATTAACCGGAAATATGATCTCAATAAGGAAATCAGCGGCGGGAACCCGGCTGCCGGCATTATGGTTGCAGGAATGTTTATTGGGCTGTCCATCATTATAAGCGGAGTGATTATGTGATGAAGGAAGGGACATTTTCTTACCGCCGGCTGATGTTCACCACCTTCATCATATCCGGCTGCTCCATCATATACGAACTTTTAATCAGCTCCGTCAGCTCCTATCTGCTGGGGGACAGCATAGCCCAGTTTTCCATCACCATCGGCCTTTATATGTGCGCCATGGGAATGGGGTCCTACCTTTCCAAATATGTGAGGACAGAGCTGTTTGACTGGTTTGTCTTTGTGGAAATCGGCGTGGGTATACTGGGAGGGACAAGCTCCCTGCTTCTGTTTTTGGCAAACATCTATGTGCAGTCCTACCAGCTTGTGATGTACCTGGAAATCATACTGATTGGAATGCTGGTAGGCCTGGAGATCCCCCTTCTCACAAGAATCATTGAGGAAAATGCGGGCAATCTGCGCATTACCCTTTCCAGTATTTTCAGCTTTGATTATATCGGAGGGCTGGCAGGATCCATTGCGTTTCCGCTGCTCCTGCTGCCTCAGCTGGGATATTTTTCCACTGCCTTTCTGGTGGGCAGTCTGAACCTGGGCATATCCCTGTTTATTCTTGTATCCTACCGCGGATACATCAGAATGTTCTCCATGTGGAGACTGGTGAGCGGACTGGCGTGTGTATTCATGGTGCTGGGAATGCTGTTTTCGGAAAATGTGGCATCAGGAATTGAACAGGGGCTTTACAGGGACAAGGTAATCCTGCGGGAACAGACACCGTACCAGAAGCTGGTGGTCACCAAACATAAGGACGATATCCGCCTGTTTATCAATGGAAATATCCAGTTTTCCTCCAAGGACGAGTACAGGTACCATGAGGCCCTGGTGCATATACCCATGTCAGCGGCTAAAAGCCGCAGGAATGTCCTGGTGCTGGGAGGAGGGGACGGCCTGGCTGTAAGGGAGATATTAAAATATCCGGAGGTGGAGAAGATCGTGCTGGTGGACCTGGATGCCAGGGTGGTGGACTTGTGCAGAACCAATCAGGACATAGCTGCCCTGAACCAGGGTTCTCTTGACAGTCCCAAGCTGGAAATCCGCAGTGAGGACGCCTACGGGTACCTGGAAAACAATTACCGCAATGAGGGCGGGGAGGGATATGATGGGGAATTCGATGTAATCATCACAGATCTCCCTGATCCCAACAGCGAATCGCTGAACAAGCTGTACACGGACCTGTTCTATCGGCTGTGCAGCAATAATCTCACGGAACATGGGGTTATGTCGGTCCAGTCCACCAGTCCTTACTATGCAGCAGATGCCTATTGGTGCATCAATAAAACTGTGGGACAGGAATTTCCATATGTATATCCCTACCATGTACAGGTGCCCTCTTTCGGCGACTGGGGATTCCAGCTGGCTTCCAAGGATAAGGTGTCTGTGGACGGCCTGGAGCTTCAGACAGAGGGAAAATTCTTAAATCAGTCCGGCCTTAGGGGACTGTTTTTATTTGCGGAGGATGAGAAGCCACGCAGGGACAGGCTGACGGCCAACACGCTGTCGGAGCCCAGGCTGCTGCATTATTACCTGGAAGCGGAGAAGGATTGGGAGTAGAAGCGCTTACAGATGGCAGCGCCTGTCAGTGCACAAACCAGCTCCGTCGCAGGAAAAGCCAGCCAGACACCGGTCATTCCCCAAAGGCCGGACATGAAAAACGCTATGGGAATGATGAGCACCAGGCCCCTTAACAGGGAAATGATGTGGGCCGGCACAGCCTGCTCCGTGGAGGTGAAAAAGATGGACAGGATGATATTGAGCCCCGCAGCCGGTATGCCTGTAAAATACAGCCTTAGCCCATACTCTGCTATTTCCTGCAGCTTAAGGTTGTTCTCGCTGTTGAATACGGCTGTTATGGGAGCTGCTCCCCAACAAATTCCGGCATACAGTGTCAGGGAGATGAAAACCGCGGCGGCCAGTCCGTATCGCAGTATTCCCCTGATTCTGGCGGAATCACCCCGGCCGTAAGCGCTGCTGATTAACGGC
>OGPM01002011.1_pt1 | contig 15249 bp, 10 predicted proteins | sample 1552961 | NCBI WGS metagenome assembly OGPM01 (sample SAMEA2580304, study PRJEB22360) | human gut metagenome | biome: human gut; feature: human-associated habitat; material: faeces | place: Denmark | collected 2008/2010
TTCCATATGCGGTGCGGGCCGTGCTGTGGTATCAGGGCGAATCGAATACCGGCGACTACGCCATGCGTTATGGCGATGAGCTGAAAGCCATGATTGAATTGTGGCGTGGCAAGTGGCATCAGCCGGATATGCCATTCCTGATCGTCCAGCTTCCGAAATTCGGCATCGACGCCATCGAGGATGGTGGTTGGCCGCTTATTCGAGAACAGGAATGGAGAGTGGCGGACGAACTTGAACACGTGGCTGCGGTGGTGACGCTTGATGCCGGTGAAAGCAATGATTTGCATCCTCATGATAAGAAAACCATCGCGGATCGTGCATTCAATGTCGCGATGGATTTTGTGTATGGCCAGCAGGCTCAGCCTCAGCCGGTTGTTGAAACCGCAGAGGCGGACGATGGATTGTTGAGGATGCACTGCGTGTGGCGGAATTCCATGGGCGAACAGATGCAATCGCAGAATCGCCATCTGATGACGTTGGATGGTGACGTTCCGCGAGAAATTGATTTCCTGTGGCACGACTGCGCCACTTCGGTGCGGGCTGAGGCATGGCTGGATGGTTGCGATATTGTGGCGCGCATACCGTCGCGCATGCCGGACGAGGTGCGGTATGCGTGGAGCAACAGCCCGGAATCCGGTCTCATCTGCGACGGGGACGGTGTTCTGCTTCCGCCGTTTCATCTGCCGTTGCCCATGGTTGATTAGGAGCAGTCATGCGCAGACAAGTCATGATTCGTCAAGGATGTGTCGACGGATTCTCCGATGCGGATCCTGTGATCACCGTGTTTCGGGGCATTCCATATGCCAAGCCGCCTGTTGATGAGTTACGCTGGCGTGAGCCACAACCTGCTGAAGCGTGGGATGGCGTGCTCGAAGCCGGTGATTTCGCGCCGATGCCGATGCAGCCGCTGCCCGGCTCGGATGAGTTCTACGGCAGGGAATGGCAGATTGACGCTGACACTCCGATGGCTGAGGATTGTCTGTATCTGAATATCTGGACGCCGGCCTTGCGTGGATGCGGCAGTGGTTCCGAGATTCGTACGGATTCCCGTTGCGATGGGCATGGGCTGCCTGTGATGGTATGGCTTTACGGTGGAGCGTTTCAGACTGGATCTACCTGTGAGAAGGAGTTCAATGGAGAGCAGCTGGCCCGTCAGGGCGTGGTGGTGGTCTCCATTGCTTATCGGTTGAATGTGTTTGGTTTTTTCGCGCATGCCATGTTGGAAAAGGAAGCGGTTGATGGACGGCCTTGTGCGAATTTCGGATTTCTTGACCAGCGGATGGGCATTCAGTGGGTAAAGGACAATATTGCCTTGTTTGGTGGCGATCCTGCGAACATTACCGTGTTCGGCCAGTCCGCAGGGGCCGCAAGCGCGTTGGCGCAAAGTGTCTCGCCGATGAACGATGGTCTGTTCCAACGCGTCATCATGCAGTCTGGAGGTGGAACTGGTCTGTTCAATCGCCATCTGTGGTCTCTTGAGGATGCGCAGCGAAATGGAGCGCGTTTTTTGAAGTATCTGGAAGTTGAATCGATTGCCGAGGCGCGTTCTGTTCCTGCGACTGATCTGCTGGAGGCGGCGGTGACTTTTCCTGCTTGCGATTGGTCTGGGCAGGGTGATGATGTCGTATGGGCTCCGATGACTAATTGGATTCCCTGCGTCGATGGGACATTCCTTGTCGAGCAATACCGTGATGCGCTTATTGCGGGACATCGCGTTCCGTGTGATTTGTTGGTGGGGAACACGACCGGCGAGTTCATGGTTCCGGGCCCTGATGGCACTCCGTATCCGGAGGGTGAATGCGGCAATCTGGATATGATCGATGCATGGGTGTCAGGCGGCGGCTCGGAACCATACAGATATCGATTCGATGTGGATATGCCGGGGGATGATGCCGGTGCGTTTCATTCGTCCGATTTATGGTTTTCGTTCGGGACGCTCCCTGCGAGCTGGCGGCCGTTTCGAGGCTGGCATTACGATTTGTCCCATGCGATGAATCGATATTGGGTGAATTTCGCGGCGACAGGTGATCCGAACGGTTCCGGATTGCCTGAGTGGACGGCATGCGGACCTGATGGTCAACGATATATGCTGTTCGGTGGATGCCACGATACGCCGGGTAACGTTTCATGCGTCATGGTCAAGTAAGTGAATATAGTATGGTGTGAGCGTTCACTATAGTGCGGTGGAATGTGATGAAGGAGACGGATATGACGCAGGAGACGGAAGCGCTGATCGCGTCCGACGAGGATCTGACCAAACTGTTCGCCGGCAAGCCGACGCAATATCGCAAATCGAAGTCGCTGCCGAAATTCACAGGCGAGGCCATGCGCGCCTGCGCGAAGATCAACCGCATCTTCTTCGATGATCCGGACGAGGCGTACCGTTTGTTTCACGAGCTGGTCCCGGACGCGGGGGAGGGCGTGCAGTTCACGCCGCCGTTCAATGTCGATTATGGTATCGGATTGACCATTGGCCGCGGCACGTTCCTCAACAAGGATTTCATGGTGTGCGGCGGCGGATATGTGACGCTCGGTGAGGATTGTCTGATCGGTCCGCGCTGCACCATCGCCACACCCAACCATGCCAAGGACGCTGCCACCCGCCTGGCGGGCTGGGAGCATGCCAGTGCCGTGACCATCGGTGATAACGTGTGGTTCGGCGCCAATGTGACGGTCACGCCGGGGGTGACCATCGGGTCGAATTCCATCATCGGCGCCGGGTCCGTGGTGACACGTGACATTCCGGAGAACGTCATAGCCGTGGGCAATCCAGCGCATGTGATTCGTGAGATTCCCGAACATGACCCTGCCTTCGCCGATGTGGAAGGTTTGCTGTAGTTTTGCAAACGTTTCATAGGGGGTGTTGACGGCAAATCGATTTCTCCAGCCATGCGATGCAGGTGAGCGCGTAAAGCCTTATACGGAAGCTGTCGTTCATATTGTCGTTTCTATGAGTATGGTTCATGAATCAGCATAGGGCCGGGAAGCCCCATTGTTGGGAAGCTTCCCGGCCCTATGCCTGAATTCCTGCGGTGATGGATCAGCCGCGGGCCTTGGCGTAGGCTTCGTATACGGCTTCGGTCGGTTCGCCGGTCTCCACGCCGTCGATGGTGAGTTGCCATGCCGGAGGCTCGGTTTCGCCGGACAGCACCCAGGCGGCCTGGCGGGCCGCGCCGATGGCCACGTATTCGTCGGTGGCGGGTCGGGTCACGTCCATGCCCAGAATGCTTGGTGCCAGCGTGCGGATAGCTTCGGACTTCGCGCCGCCGCCGATGAGCAGAATGCGCGTGATGCTTGCGCCGAGCGATCGGATCAGTTCCAGGCAGTCGCGCTGGGAACACAGCAGACCTTCGACGAAGGCGCGGGCCAGGTTCTCGCGTGTGGTGTTGGCCAGAGTCATGCCGGAGAAGGTGGCGGTGGCATTCGGGCGGTTCGGCGTGCGTTCGCCGTCGAAGTACGGCACCAGGGTGATGCCGTTGGCGCCGGGCTTGGAGGCGAAGGCCAGCTTGGCCAGTTCGTCGTAATCCACGCCGAGGGCGGCGCGGCCGGCGTCGAGGATGCGCGAACCGTTGATGGTGCAGGCCAGCGGCAGGTAGTGCCCGGTGCAGTCGGCGAAGCCGGATACGGCGCCGGTCAGGTCGTAGGTTGGGTTCTCGGAGATGGCTGCGGCCACGCCGGAGGTGCCCAGGGAAATGGACACGTCGCCGACGGCCATGCCCAGTCCCAGCGATGCCATGGCGTTGTCGCCGCCGCCGGGGGCGAGCAGGCAGCCGCCTTCGACGTTCTTGCCGGCGATGGCCGGATCGGCCTTGACGGGGGCAGCGTCGCGCGGCCCCAGCACGGTGGGCAGCACGATGGCCTCGGCGTGCGATTGCGCGGCTTCGGCGCCTTCCGCGGCCTCGAGCACCATGGCGATCAGGTCGCGGCGGTATTCGTTCGACGCGGCATCGTAGTAGATGGTGCCGGAGGCGTCGGAGCGGTCGGTGAACAGGGCTTCAAGATGGGCGTCCTCGCCTTCGGCGACCGGGCCGTAACCGGCGATGCGCCAGCTCAGCCAGTCATGAGGTAGGCAGATGGCGGCGATTTTCTTGGCGTTTTCGGGCTCGTTCTCGGCCACCCATGCCACCTTGGTCAGCGTGTAGGAGGCGACGGGGGAGGAGCCTACGGCCTTGACCCAACGCTGCTTGCCTCGGGCGATTGGGTCTTCCGGCTCGCCGTTTTGTGCGGGCGCTGCGCCGAGCTTTTCGATCAGAGCCGCAGCCTGGGGCGCCGAACTGGTGTCGTTCCACAGCATCGCATCGCGGATCACATTGCCTTGGTTGTCGAGGATCACCATGCCGTGCTGCTGGCCGCCGACGGCCAGCGCGGATACGTCGTCCAGGCCGCCGGCCTGCTCGGCGGCCTCTTGGAATGCGCTCCACCAGTATGAGGGGTCGACGGATGTGCCGTTCGGGTGTTTGGCCTGCCCGAAGCGGACGAGCTCGCCGGTTTCGGCGTCCGTCACGCGTACCTTGCAGGACTGCGTCGATGTGTCGACGCCTGCAACCAGAGTCCTTGCCATGGTTTGTGTTGCCTCCTTGCATGTGCCGTTCGCCGGTGGCGCACGGTTAATAGTTAGATGAATAAACTATACTATAGTAGTGTAGCACCAGGAAAGGCTCCGGAACATCGGTTCGGGGAATTCATGCTGATGCGGCAACACGGCAAACAGGGCAGGGACGGGAACGGCTATGGCATCTCTTCGCAGGATCAATCAGGACGATCTGCGCAATCACAATCTTTCGGTGGTGATCGACACGCTACTGCGTGCCTCCGGGCCGATGAGCCGAGCGGATCTTGCCAAGGAGACCGGGCTGACCAAGGCGACGATGTCGTTGCTGGTGTCGCTGCTGATCGATGCGGGCGTCGTCAAGGAGGGTGAGCCGCAGAACTCGGCCAGCTATGGGCGCCCGTCCACGCCGTTGATGCTGGGAGGCGGCAAGGTGTGCGGCATCGGCATGCAGGTCAACACCGACGGCTATGGATGCATGGCTTTGGACATCAACCACGACATACTCAGGCACGAATGGGTGGATGCCGACATGAGCGGCGTCGAGCCGGACGTCGTATTCGGCAAGCTTGACGCCATGGCCAAGGCGATGGCTGAGGATCTGGAATCGAAACGATGCATCATCGCGGGCGTCTCGTGTGCGCTGCCGGGCTTGGTCACCTCCGACAAGAGGCTGCTCATGGCCCGCAATCTCGGTTGGGAGAATGTCGATCTGACCACGTTCGACGTTATGCGAGGGTATGACGTTACCCCGTGCAATGAGGCGAAGCTGGCCGCCATCGCGCAGATTCCGGGATATGCCTGTGCGCGTGCGGACGTGTTCGATGGCGTGGATTGCGCCGACTCCTTCCTGTATCTGTCGTGCGATATCGGCATCGGCGGCGCGATCGTCCGTGACGGTGAGATCGTGTCGGGAAGCCACGGTTTCGCCGGTGAGATCGGTCACGTGTCGGTGTCTTTAGACGGTCCGCTGTGCGGATGCGGACGACGCGGATGTTTGGAAACGTATGCTGGCCGTCGCGCGCTGGTCGAGGCTTCCGGAGTGGCCGAAAAGAATGCGGCTTCGAGCGGTGAGGCACTGGAGCGTCTGTTGGACGCATGGCATTCCCATGATGTGCGGACCGTGGAGGCCGTCGGACGGGCCATCGACGCGCTGGCCTCGGCCATCGGCTCCGCACTGAATCTGGCCGATGTCGATACCGTGCTGCTGGGCGGTTGGTGGACCGATTTCGGGCCGTTCTTCTACGAAACGCTCGAAAACCGTTTGGAATCGCAGGTCTTGGGGGCGTCGGACATGCAGGTGAGCGTGTCCATCCCGTTGGTGGCCGACCATCCGGCGTTGTACGGTGCCGCGGAAGTCGGCTTGCGCAAATTCATCGACAATCCGCTGACGTTCATCACCGACAAAGCATGATTCCTGAGCGCCGCCGCAACGTCACTCGTGCGCATTGACATATTGCGGATTCTCCACTTTGCCCGTTCCGCCATACCGTTTGAAGCCCCACAGCAGAATGAGGGATTTCGCATACGCCACCCAGGCGATGCCGAAGAGGATGGCGAGAACGCGTATGAACGGTACGAAATATGACAGGCCGGCCGCGAGTACGTCGATGACGACGAGGACGAGCGAGCAGGGGAAGGCTCGCCAGGGGAACATCGCCGATAGCGAGAAGAGCCTGCCGGTGGTGTTGGCGAAGCGTGCCTGCAACGGTGCGACGTATTCGGCGAACAGCGCCACGACCACGGCGGCGATGACCAGAAGAATCAGCGGTATGTAGGAGGTGTTGGTATCCCACGCCTTCCAGAACGACAGGCCGAAGAGGATGGCGACGAGCACCCAGGCCGCAAGTCCCTGTTTGAACTCGCGTTTGAAGCGGGTGAGATATTCCTTGACGAGGCGGATGTCGTCATGCTCGTCATAGGCGAACATTGTGGAATACAATGCCGCGCGTGCCGGGCCGATGGTGACGTTTGGGATCAGCGTGATGAGGTAGACCAGATTAAGCCCGACGAAACGTAGCAGGGTGTCCATGAAACGCCAGAAGGGCGCGTTGATGTTGAACCGCATGAATCCTCCTCGATGATGTGTTCGGCTATTGCCGATAGTACTGTGCCGTATTGTGCGACACGCCATATTTATAAGATTATAAATAGCTCTCCAAGAGCACTTAGTTTGTTGGAATAACAATACTTTAGCGCCGATGCGGCAAGGGTTTTGCGGCCACTGCCGTCGCTGCAGGAAGCCGCTGAAATGGACGGCGCCGGCACGCTGACCGTGTTCACCCGCATCATCCTGCCGATGTGCACGCCGATTCTGGCGACCGTGGGCATCTTCTCGGCCGTGAACCAGTGGAACTCTTTCCAGGACACCCTGATCTATATGACCGATTCGAAGCTCTACTCGCTGCAGTACCTGCTGTACACCTACATCAACCAGGCGTCCGCACTGGCGAATGCGGCCAAGGCGAATTCGGCGAATGTCGCCGCTCTGGCAAGCGCCGCGACGCCGACCTCGATCCGTATGACGGTTTCCGTCATCGTGGTGCTGCCGATCATGTTCACCTACCCGTTCTTCCAGCGCTTCTTCGTCAAGGGCATGATGCTGGGCGCGGTTAAAGGCTGATTAACAACACAACGATTCTTTTCCCCATAACTGAATATCAGAAGAAGGAATACAAGGAGGTTTCCGCATAGAACTGAAGAAAATCACCACCCGCGCGATTGCGGCTGGCGTTGCGGCTGCTACGCTGCTGTCGCTCGCGGCCTGCGGCAGCGGCAGCAACAGTGCCGACACCAAGGACGACGGTTCCGAAATGACCGTCGAGGTCTTCGACTCGCTGGCCAGCAGCCAGGGTCTGCAAAAGAGCGGCTGGTTCGCCAAGATCGTCAAAGACAAGTTCAACATCAAGCTGAACATCATCGCGCCGAACGTGTCCGGCGGCGATACCGTGTTCGATACTCGCTCCGCTTCCGGCAACCTTGGCGATCTGGTGATTGTCGGTACCGGCAACGGGCGTCTGAACAAGCTGGTCAAGGCCAAGCTCATCGAAGACATGACCCCGTACTACTCCAGCATGAAGAATGTCAAGAAGTACGATTCCGCGGTCAAGTCCATCGCCAAGCAGGCCGGCAAGGATGGCGTGTGGGGTGTTCCTCAGGGTGTCTCCTCCCAGTCTCCGACCGACCCGAGCGAAGGCAACGAGTCGGCTGCCGCACCGTACATCCGCTGGGATATCTACAAGGAGATCGGCTACCCGCAGATCAAGGATCTCGACGGTCTGCTCAATGTGCTTAAGCAGATGCAGGACAGGGCTCGCCAGGATACCGGCAAGGACGACATCTACGCCATGTCACTGTTCAAGGATCGGGACGGCGATGTGATGCAGAACGCCGCATCCATCTGCAGCTGGTTCGGCTACACCAACCAGGGTTCCGTGTTCATCTCCGCCGACGGTAAGGACGTGCAGCCCGCCACCAAGGAGGGCGGCATCTACCAGCAGGCCCTGGAGTTCCTGAACAAGGCCGAATCCATGGGGCTGGTCGATCCTGATTCCACCACCCAGGACTGGGATACCATGCGGACCAAGGTCACCAACGGCAAGACCATGCTGTCCATCTGGAGCTGGCTGGGCAAGCCGCGTATGAACTCCGACGAGAACAAGGCCAAAGGCGTCGGCTTCATGCTGGCTCCGCTTGAGAACATGAAGGTCTATTCCGACGGCTTCCAGCCTGACGGTGATGGCGCCACCATCGTGGCCATCGGCTCCAAGGCCAAGAACAAGGCCCGTCTGGCCAAGTTCATCGACTGGATGTATTCTCCGGAAGGCATCTACGCCTCTTCCTCCAACTCCGGTGGCGCCGCCTGCCCGAAGGATCTGGGCTGCTTCACCACCGACAAGGACGGCAAGAACCCGACCCTGACCAAGTTCGGCCAGCAGGCCATGACCGGCGACCACGCCAACCTGAGGGTCTCCGCCAAGCTTGGCGGCTCCAGCTACGATGACGGCTACTCTAAGCTGAACTTCAAGGCCGTGTCTCAGAACGACATCGACCCGAACACCGGCGAGGCCTACAACCCGCTGCTGTGGAAGTCCAACCAGGATGAGACCGAGCTGTTCAAGGATTGGTCCGCCCACATGGAGAACGCCACCAACGACATCGACTATCTGCAGAAGGCAGGCAAGCTCTCCATCGCAGCCGGTGCGTCCTACACCACTCCACAGGAGGATTCCACGGTTTCCGCCACCCGCAGCTCCGTCAAGTCCGAAACGGTGAACGCCTCCTGGCAGGCCATCACCGCTGCGGGCAAGTTCGAGAAGACCCTTGACGAAGCCCGCACCAAGATCGACAACCTCGGCTACAAGGAAGTCCTCAAGGTCGACCAGCAGAACGCCAAGGACCTGATCCAGGCCCGCAAGGACATCGTCAAGCAGGCCAAGTAATTCCTGGCGTTCCGGCTGGAGCGTTTTCGCTTCGGCCGGAACGCCTCGCCTAATCACATAACCAACAAGGGGCGTCGGACTCTTCGAACCGGGCCGACGCCCCGCAACTCTTCCGGTTCCGCATATTCCGACGGACGTCGTCGTCTCCTTCTTGCCTGTCGGAACTTTTCCGCTTTTTCCATGTCCACTTTCCTCCATGCTTTCGTGAGGAGCGCGTTCGATGATGAATCTCCACACCGTCGAATCGCAATGAAACGAAAGAAAAACGCATGACCGTAATTACTGAAGCCAACAAAACCAAAGCCAGGGAACTGACGGCGCAACTCACGCTGGACGAGAAAATCGCCATTGTGCACGCCGCAGGCCTGTTCCGCAACGGCAACGCCGAACGACTGGGCATTCCGCCGCTCAGGATGGATGATGGTCCGATGGGCGTGCGCGCCGAACTGCATAACGACAATTGGGCGCCGCTGTACAACACCCGTGACTATGTGACCTACCTGCCGTCCGGCTCGGCGGTCGCCTCCACATGGAACCCCGACCTGGCCCGCATGACCGGTGAAGTATTGGGGGAGGAAGCCCGAGGCCGAGGCAAGGACGTGATTCTCGGCCCTTCCATCAACATCAAACGCAGTCCGTTGTGCGGACGCAATTTCGAATACATGAGCGAGGATCCGGTCCTGACCGCCGCGCAAGGTGTGGCCTACATCCAAGGCGTGCAGGAATCCGACGTGGCCGCCTGCGCGAAACATTACGCGGTCAACAGCCAGGAAACCGACCGATTGGACGTTGACGAGACCGTAAGCGAGCGGGCATTACGCGAAATCTACCTGCCGGCCTTCGAAGCGGCGGTACAAGACGGCGGCGTGCTCTCCGTCATGGGCGCCTACAATCTCGTCAACGGCACCAAATGCTGCGAACACAAGCAGCTGCTCGACGACATCCTGCGCGACGAATACGGTTTCGACGGTTTCGTCGTTTCCGACTGGAGCGCGGTGCGCGACACCAAAGCCAGCGCCGAAGTCGGCATGGATATCGAACTGTCCGTCACGCCGAATTTCGACGATTACTACTTCGCCAACCCGCTGAAGAAAGCCGTGGAAGACGGCGACGTCAAGGAAAGCGACGTCGACGGGAAAGTCGAACGCGTGATCGCCGTCATGGACGCGCTGCACATGCTCGGCGACGCGCACGCAAGCCGCAAACCAGGCCGTTACGCGACGCTCGACCACGCGGCGAAGGCATTGGACATCGCCCGCGAATCCATCGTGCTGCTGAAAAACGACGCGCACCTGCTGCCGCTCGACGAACGCAACATGACCCGTCTGCTGGTCATCGGTGCCAACGCCGACCGCATCCACTCCAACGGCGGCGGCTCGGCCGTCATCAAAGCGCTGCACGAAGTATCCCCGCTGCTCGGCCTCAACGGCGAGCTCGGCGGCAACGTCGAAATCGAATACGCGCTCGGCTACGACGCCAAACAGATCAACCAGGACGAAAGCTGGCAGGAGGAAAGCCTTGAGAATTCCAAGGGTTCCGATGCCAAAGACGTGAATCGCGCGCGCGAACTGCGTGACGAGGCCGTGGCAAAAGCCCGCGCGTACGCGGCCGCCGGAGATCCGGTGGTCTTCATCGGCGGACTCGACCACGAACATGATCTGGAAGGCCGCGACCGCACCGACATGCGCCTGCCGTAGGGCCAGGACGAGCTCATCGAAGCGCTCAACAAGGCGTGGTGCGCCAATTTCTGGAGCCACACCATCTACGATTGGGGCGACGTGGTGCCCGCCCGTCGGCTACGGCGACGGCATCAGCGACGCCAAATGCGTGGTGTCCGGGCTGCAGATGGACTATCGCCGCTTCCAAAGCCAGGCGCAGTTGGCCTGCTATACGAACGAGCGCGACGCGATCCGCGAATACGACGCGACCACGCCGATCACCACGAACCTCATGGGCACGTTCAAGGATCTCGACTACTTCGAGTGGGCCAAGGAGATGGACGTGGTCAGCTGGGACAACTATCCGGGCATGGACACCCCGCCGAGCTTCACCGCCATGTGCCACGACCTGATGCGCGGCATCGGCGGCAACAAGCCGTTCATGCTGATGGAGCAGACCCCGAACCAGCAGAACTGGTTCCCGTTCTGCAAGGTCAAGCAGCCGGGGGAAGTGCGTAAGCTCAGCTGGCAGGCCGTGGCCCATGGCGCCGACACCGTGCGGTTCTTCCAGATGAAGCAGTCCCTTGGCGGCTGCGAGCGATTCCATGGCGCGGTCATCGCGCATGACGGCACCGAGGAGTCCCGCGTGTTCAAGGAGACCGCGGCCTTGGGTGAGGAACTGGACCGCATCGGCAGGCGGATCATGGGCTCGCGCATCGAATCCCGTGTAGCCATCATGTTCGACTGGCAGAGCTACTGGTCGCTTGAAGGCTGTGTCGGCCCGACCACCGGCTTCAACTATCCCAATGAGGTTCATCGCTTCTACCGTGCGTTGTGGCGTCGCAATGTGCCGGTGGATATGATCGCCAGCACCACGCCTCTTGCGCGGCTCAGCCAGTATGATCTGGCCATCGCCCCGGCGCTGATCACCGTGTTGCCTGGTGTGGCTGAAACGTTGGAAGCCTATGTGGCGGATGGTGGCACCTTCATCACCGGCTATATGGCCGGCATCCATGATGAGCATGATCTGGTGGTGCCAGGCGGCTACCCGGGCAAGCTGCGCAGGCTTATGGGCGTATGGGTCGAAGAGATCGATGCGCTTGCGCCGGGCGAAACCATCGAAGTGCATGGCGGCACGGTTGATGCCAAGGGCGAGATCGTGGCGAGCATTATTCATCGCGAAGGTGCCGAGCGTCTTGCTACGTACGGCGGCGACGAATTCTATGCTGGGCATTCCGCGCTCACCGTCAATGCGTATGGCAAGGGCAAAGCCTATTTTGTGGGCACTCCGTTGGACGAGACCGGCATGAGCGCGTTCATGGCTCCGATCATCAAGGAGCTGGATCTGAAGTCGCTTGATACCCCGGAGGATGTCAGCCTGTCCGTGCGCTATGGCGATGGCGGCACCCGCTACGCGTTCCTCATCAACAACAGCGCCGCCGACAAGCGTCTGTGCCTCAGCGAACTCAACGGTGGCACGGAGCTGCTGACCGGCACCGTCATCAACGATCTGATCGAGCTTAAGCCGTATGGCGTGGATGTGATTGCGTTGCGGTGATCGCAATGCTGTAGACCACGTTAGACGGAGCGGAACGACTCCACTCGACGAAGCCGAATATGAAGAAGGCCGATGCCCTTGATGGACATCGGCCTTCTTCGTCAGGAACCGGTGGTATGGCGCCGTTCCGCGTTCATCGGGTGGCTGCGATCACACCGCCGGTCATCATCACGCCTGCTTCTTCTTCAGCAGAATCGCGGCGCCTGCAATCAGTGCCACAGCCGCGGCGACCGCCATGCCGAGCACGGAGGAGCCGGTCGAAGGGGTGGACGTGACACCGGTCGGTGTTGTGGATGGCTTCGTGTCTGTGGCAGGCTTTGCCGGGGTCGTTGGCGTCGTCGGTTCAACAGCGTCCTTTTCGAACACAGCCTGGATGGAGACGCTGCCGTCAGGCATCTCGAAGGCGTTGTTCTCGATGGAGACGTTGCCCTTCAGCACGTTCCACTCTTTGAAGTGGTAGCCCTTGTTCGCGGTGGCCGTCAGCGTGACCTTGCTGCCCTTGGCCGCGCGCTCGACATCCGCGGAGGCGGAGCCGCCTTCGGTCGCGGAGACGTTCACGGCGTACTGCGTATTGCGCACGCGCCACAGCTGGGTACCGTAGAACGGGTTCGCGGTGCCGACCACCATGTAGTCGTCGGTGTCGCAGAAGATGCGCAGACCGTGGTTGAACGGGTCGCCGAAGCCGTTGTCGGTAACGGTGCCGACGGTCACGCCCTCATTCGCGGCGGAACGGTCGGTGATCTCGAACAGGTTGAAGCCGCGCTTGGACTTGGCCAGGTACGGCAGGGACTTGGCGTAGGCCTTGAGGTTGGCCTTGCTGGTCAGCTTGACCAGCATCTCGTACAGGCCCTTGAACTTGTCGGGAATGATGTCGGCGATGCTGAAGAACGCGTCCGTGACTTCGCCGTAGTTGTTGGCGAAATCGGCGGAGCCCTTGTCGGACAGCTGGGAGCCGAGGTTGTCCAGCTCGTTGTTGATGTCGAAGAGCTGCGAGGCCTCATCGGAGGAGCCGGAGGCTGCCAGGCTGCCCGGAACGATGCTGCCGTCCTTGATGCCGTCGACCAGTTCCTTGGTCTGGGCGGCGGTCAGGCTGATCGGCTTGGCGGACGAGACGGACTTGGCGTCGGTGGTCTGCGGCTGCGCGGCGGAGGCGTCCTTGCCGGCCTGGATGCGGGCCCAGTCGACCAGCGCCTCCGGATTGTCGGTGGACGGCATGGTCTGGGTGGTCACCTTGGCGTTCTGATCGTTGCTCTGCGTGGCGATGGCGGAAGCCGGGTCGGTCGGGCCCATGCCCCACAGCAGGCGCAGGAACACGCGCAGGTAGTGGACGGTGTTGTTCCAATCCTTCTCGTTCATGTTGAGAATGTCACCGTTGGTGAACTGTGCGATCGGTTCCAGCAAGGTGGTGGTGTTCATGGTGGACAGGTACATCTTGCCCTCGTGAACGGTGGTCTGCCAGGTGTATTGGTTCATGTGGTTGTCGTAGCCGCTGCCCAGACCGGTGGAACCGCCCTTCGGGAAGGTGTCGTTCTTGTCGCCCACGAGCATCTCGACGTTCTCGTTCTTGTCCATGCGGTATAGGTTGACGGACTGTTCGAGGTTGGTGGCTTGGGTTACGAAGTTGCTTTTGGTGACGAAGCCCTGCAGTGCGCTGGACACGTCGTTGTAGTCGCCGATGTACAAGTGGTCGCCGTAGACCTGCAGGGTGCAGGCGCCGGCGCTCACACGGCTTTTGTCAAGACCGTAGTAGTACTTGGCGCCCTTGGCGGTGTCGCCTACGAGCGGACGCCAGGTCCAATCGGCCTTGTTGGTGGAATCGCCCTTGTTCTCGCCCACGTAAATGGCGAAGGAGCGCATGGTTCCGGTCTCTTCGTTCAGGGTGCTGGTGTCGCCGGTGCAGACCACGACGTACAGCTTGCCGTTGAACTCCTGCACCTGATAGATACCGCCGCCGCCGTTGACATCCTGTCGGTGGATGGCGGGCAGGTTGTCGAAGCTCGCCATGTCGGCGATCACTTTGTAGGAGTTCGGATCGGACGGGGTCTTGGATGCCACAAGCAGCGCCTTGCCCTTGCCGTCCGCGGTCGGCTTGAGGTCGCCGGCGATCAGCGTATTGCCGAAGGAGCCGATGGCACGGGTGGAGGTGAACACGTTGCCCTTGACCAGGGAACGGAAGCCATCCACGTCGACGCTGTCATACACCTTGGTGAGCTTGTCGTTGTTGGCCGGGTCGACTTCGTAGATGCACGGGAATCCGTTTTGATAGGCCATGGCGGTCTGGATCTCCTGCTGGGTGAGATCCTTGTTGTTGGTGTCCATGACCATGCCCTCGAAGTACAGCTTGCCGTTCATCTTGAAGGCGCTGCGGAAGGTCGGGATCACGCCCTTGCCTCCGTCGATGCCGGTGCTCTTGGACATGAGGATCTTGGTCTTGCCGGTCTTCACATTGAACTTGAACAGCATGCCGCCGGCGCTCTTGCCGTCGGGTTCGCCAAGGTACATGTTGCCCGCGTACATGGTCTGGATGAGTGCGGTGGCCTGCTTGGAGGTCAGGCCGAGGCTTGTCATATCGCGGTTCAGAATGGCCTGCACGCCGAGGCCGCCGTACATGGTGCCGATGTAGACCCAGTCGCCGGAGGATGCTGCCGCATAGCTGTAGGACTGGCCGCGGTCGCCGTTGCCGGTGGTGCTCAGGCCGGCGGTATAGGGGGCGATGGTGCCGTCGCCGGTGTAATCGACCACGCCATCGGCCTGGCTCAGGCCCTGATCGGCGTGGCTGACCTTTTCGAAGGTCATGCCGTTATCGTTCTGGGAATTGTAGGTGTATTGGGGAGTCAGGCCGGCGGAGTCGTCCGCCATGGCGGTGGCCGGGATTCCGGCGAGAGCCGTTGCGCAAGCGACGATTGCGCCAAGGCATGCGATTGCCTTGTTTCTCATCTATTTCTCCTGTCTTCGCGCGACGTGGAAAACGTCATTGATGGGGGCATCTAGGGGGCTGCCCGCCGTAAGCGGCGGGGGGGGCGAAAAAACGGTTTGCAGTCA
>OGPM01002014.1_pt1 | contig 15242 bp, 8 predicted proteins | sample 1552961 | NCBI WGS metagenome assembly OGPM01 (sample SAMEA2580304, study PRJEB22360) | human gut metagenome | biome: human gut; feature: human-associated habitat; material: faeces | place: Denmark | collected 2008/2010
TCCTTTGTGGTTATTTTAACATTTTGAGGAGTGGTTTCCAATGGATTTGATGGAATTATTTATCTGGAATTTGAATTAATATCTCAATTTCTCCATTTTCTATTTCTATATCTGTTATTCCCTCATAATTTTCTATGATTTCTTTTATGATCTTCATTCCAACTCCATGAGATTTCGGATCTTTTTTTGTCTTAAATGTTGAAGAATCGATGACTTCTTTCTCTGTTGTATTTTTTACTTCTAAAAATAAATTATTGCGGATTCTCCAGCCCTGTATGTAAATTTTCTTATCTAATTTATCCTGAATTCTTTCGCATTCTTCAATCGCATTATCTAAAAGATTTGACAATAATGCCACCAGATCAATTTCTTTCATCTTCTTTGTCTCAAAACCCATCATATCAATGGTAAATTTAATATGCTTTTCTTCACATTGATGCGCTTTATTAACTAATACCGCATTCACAATTGGATTGGAACAATAAATAACTGGTTTCATCTCTTGATATACTTCTTCTAATTGCTCAGAATATAATTTAACCTCTGGGTTTTCCATTTTGCCTAGCATCTCATTCAATACATCCATATGCTTATTGATATCATGATGAAATTTCCTTACAACCTCTACTTGATTTTCCAATGTATCATAGTATTCTTTCATAACGGAATTTTCATATCTTAGATTCTTATTTTCCTGTTCTGTTTTCTGATTCTTTCGCCATCTCCAAAACCATAAAGTTTCATATAAAAACAGAGCTGAAATCACAGAGACCACTATAATATAACGACTTACCTCAAACGAATGATCTTTTGTCCAGACACTTCCATATGTAATCAAGACCATAACAATGATAAATCCCCAATACATCCCCTTTTGTTTTAACTCCCATTTTGCATAATTACCGAATATAATTTCTACAAAATATTTATAAATATAGATTGCAACCAATGTAAGCGCCGATCCAATGACTACATACCATCCAAGTGGTGCATACATATCATTTAATCCATGCCATTCTCCCGTATAAATACGATAGACACATAAATATAAAAATAATGGTGGAAAACTAAGTAATTCTTGTATCACGGAACCTAAAAATACTTTTAACCAGTCAAAGCCTGAAAATATTTTGATTACGATCAAAAAAGAAATCAAAATTGGAAGATTTAAAATCACCTGAATTCTTCCGTCTGGCACAATTTTCTGTGTTAATAACGCCATATCCACAACATTCCATAAACTACATTTACATAAAGACAAGACGAGAAAAACTTTCTTTCCTCGTCTTGTAAATTGAAACAAAATGCTTCCTACCATGTATATATTAATTGCCATCAATGTTTCCAATATCAAGTTATGTAACACATTATTATCAACCGTCATTCCTTATATTTCCTTCTGCTGCCCTCCTCCAAAAAATTTCTTAGACCAATGAACAAAATGCCTTCTGACATATGGCTGATATTTGCGGCTAATGGAAATATTCTCGCCGTCATCCATTGTTGCACATTCTCTTTTATAATTATCCAAATGTTTCATTGAAATAATAAAACTATTATGGCATCTTACAAAATAGCTGCCAAGAAGTGTTTCCAACTCATCTAATCGGAGGGATGTTTCTACAATATCATCATCTACTACATGGATATATGTTTTCCGTCCTTTTCTCTCCATATAACGAATACTTTCTTTGTGAAGCATCCTCTGCTGCTTGTTCTTTATTGGAATTATAATTGTGTCATTATGTTCCTGCTCCATCCTCCAGATCTTCTCTTTAATCTGTGGAAAATGCTCTTTTAATTCTTTCTTCAACACATAATACTGATGCTCTGTACTATATACATCCGTAAAATAATCCACATGATTCGTCACATATACAATATAACAATACGGCACTAAATAATTGATCTCTTTCGCCACTTCAATACCTGTCATATCTGGAAGTTCAATATCCATAAAAACAAGATCTGGGGTTAGTTTGCCAGATTTACAATCATCAATTAACTTCTTTCCTGTTGTATATAGAAATATCTCTACTTCTTCCTCAAAAATCCCCTGATCATCTTGCAGCATTTTTTGTATTTTCTCTGCTTCTCTTTCTCCATCCTCACATACTACAATCTTTCTCATTACTATTTTTCAATCCTCTTTGTCTTTATTTTAGCACATTATTAATAATTTTGTACATAAACTATATTTATTTTATCATTTTTAGATGGAGGAATTTTGTCTATTTATTACATATTTTTGTCTAATTGTGTAGAGGTTTTGGGGCATTGAGAATGTTTATCGGTTATTTGTGTTTTAATTGCTGATATTTATCTTTTAACTGACTTAGATATTTTTCCAGCTCCTCATTTCCTTGATTTTCTTGAATTAGATGCTCAATTTCTTTCATCTGTTTTGATACATCTTCCTGAAACTCTTTTGTTAGTTTAATCTGCTCATCTAATGTTTCATAATACTCCTGTAGCATCGCCTTTTCAGAAAGTAACTGTTCGTTTTCCCACTGAATCTTTTTCGTTGTTTTTTGACGGTAAATACAAGAAGCTATGTATAAGATCAGAATTGAAAGCACAATCTGAGCAATTCCACAAAACCATGCTCCCACACTGTCTACTTCTTTGAAATACGCAAAGATCAGCCACGCAAATTCGGCTGTAACAACGGCTATATATATCTTTCTATGTTTGATCGGTTTCTTTGCAAAATATGATAGAAATTTATTTGCAATTTTACAAGAAAATCTAATCAAACATAGAATGATAATGACTGCTAGCAAAACATACCAGTTTAATGGTTTATCAAGGTAGCTACTGATATTAAAATTATGGTTATAAAATCCATAAATCAAAATATATGGCATCCCGACGGCGATCATTGTAAATAATTCTTGTATCACTGATCCAAAAAATATCTTTAAATATCCAATTCCTATAAGTATCTTTATGACTGAAAAATTGAACATTAATAATACTATATTTATGATCCCGATCACACGCATATCTATGCCCATGTGCTGCTCATAAATAATGTTTGATAATACATTGTAGATCAGGCATTTTAGGATGCTGATCATTAGGATGTATTTTCTGTCTTTGCCTTTAACTGCGAAAATGATGCAGCCGGTTAGGTAAACTTGGATAGTTGAGAGAGTTTGTAGGATTATGGTGTGAAGCAAGTTGTTTGTTAATTGCATTTTGTAATCTTCCTCTAAATTATTTTATAAAATCTCAATGGATTATTGCACGAAACGCTTTTGTAATTTTCAACTTTAAAATCTGTAATAAATGTTACTTTGCCTTTTATCTTATCACTTTAATTTGTATTTTTCAAAAAATAAGCAGATATTGGTATTCCGCTCAATATCTGCTTATTATTTTTATTTTACTCTAATCTGGCATGTTGCTTTTTTCTTTGATGTCAATGTTACAGTAATTTTTACTTTACCTTTTTTGTTTTTAGCTGTAATCTTATATTTATTTTTACCTGCTTTCTTTATTTTTACTATTTTTTTGTTATTTACTGTTACTTTTTTTACAGCATCTGCTCTTGCCAACTTACTGATTGTAAGAGTGTATGATTTTTTCCTTTTGATTGTTTTCTTTGTTGCAGAAAGTTTAATCGTAGGCTTCAATTTTGCAATACTTTGTTCTTTTTTCTTATCACAATTAACGCAATATACTTCTCTTTTACCTGTAGCAAATACTGTTGGCTCTTTCGTTATCTCCCATGGATAACTCCACTTGTGTCCATTGATTTCACAAGTATTTTTTGTTTCTGTTGTAGGTTTCGTCTCTGTTGTTGTCGTAGGTCTTGTTTCTGTCGTTGTAGGTTTTTCCTCAGTTGTCGTAGGCTTAACTTCTGTCGTTGTTGTAGGTTCTGTCGGTTCTGTTTGATCTGAATCATCAATTGTGAATTTTCTACTTCCTTCATAAACAATATCCTGAACTTCACTGTCATTCTGATCTTTTGCAACAGCAATTGCTTTTAGATTTGCCGTTAAATGCTGAATAACTTCGTTTTCATTTCCTCCGCTTTCTGCATCAATATCAAAGTTATCAATAATAACTGCTTCCCCATCATATTTTGTACTATTTCGGTCCGGCTGTGTTCCATCTGTCGTATAATATACGTCTGCATCTTCCGTTTCTGTTTCAAAATAAACAGCTACATAATCATCAAATTCTTCAAAATAATAAGTTGGAGCGGAAACAGATTGATTATATACCAAAATTGGTTTTACCTGCATATCACTTGTAACATTCCACCATTCCTTATCTGTACTCCACCCTAAGAATTGTTTTCCTGACACTTCAATTGCAGGTGGAAGAACTGCCGTTTGTCCATATTCAACATTCTGTGTATTAATTACTTTTCCTGAATCGTCCAAAAATTCTACTTTAAATTTCTGTGTTTTATAGACTGCATTCACTACCATATTATTCTTGACAGTATCCTTGCCATCTATAACTGCATCCCATCCAACGAACTCTCTTCCTTCTACTTCAGAAATATTTGGAGGTGTCAGCTTTTCCCCATATTTGTAAGTATCAAAACTAATCGTATTATTTACGCTGTCAACAAAAGCTACCGTATATTGAACTGGTGCATATACTGCTGTGATCGTAAGATCTCCTTGAACATTCATTGCGTTTGCATTCCATCCAATAAAAATCTGTCCATCTTTTTGTGGACTTTCTGGAACTTCTGCATTATCTCCTTCTTTTACTTTCTGAGTTGAAAGAACTTTTCCATCACTGTCAACATATTTTACTGTATATGTTGCCTTTGGTGCTTGAATCACATCAACATTTACTAATCCCGTAGATCCTTCCAAACCAAGACAAACTGTATAATCTCCTGAAATATTTGTTGGATCTGATTTTGGAATTACTGAAAATGAATAACTGTTATTCTCGCCAATCACAGTCTGTCCGACATATTGAATCTGATCTTCATTCGGATCTGTATTTTTTCCTTTATATACCATGATCGTTGCACATTTTCCTTTTAGATCTGCTTTCACAGATGTTAATTTTCCTGAAATCTTATACTCTGTACCTGTTTCCTCTGTACCTGCTAAATCACTATAAACAGGTACTTTTTTACGTGTGCGATATAATGTTCTAGTTTCGACTTTACGGCTATCAGAGGATGTATACTCTGTATCTCCCCAATTGCTCCAGTCATTCCATTTGTAAAAATAATATGTTGTATTTTTACTTCTTGTACGATATCTATATGCATTTCTAATAACAATTGCAGATGAATCAGAATCCTTTGTTCCAACTCCTGTTGAATTCAGATTTCCATTACTGAAATTCCACCGTGCTCCATCTCCTAAGGATGTTGTATATCTTTTTGCTTTGGTATAAGAGTATGTTCCTGATTTTGAATCTTTATATGCCACTGGTGACCAGGTTTCTCTCCAGTTTGATGAAGTTAAAGTATATTTTCCACAGTCACTTTTTCCCTGTAATGGCTCACGTCCTCCACATACTGGACAATAGAAGCAGTAATATCTGTACTCTTTTCTTGTTTCTACCTGCTTATAATCATTTGCAGTCTGAGAAGCAGTTCCCCATCCACTCCAATTTCCCCAGTTACCCCAACTGGATGTTGAATTATATTGTGTCCATCCATTCATGCTGGAAGAAGAACTTGTCGTTGTCTGTTTATCTGCATAACGATACTGTGTCTTTTTTTCTACTTCTGTATCATCGGATGTCGTTTGTTCACTCGTAGTCCAATCTGACCATTCGGACCATACAGTATCTGATTGAACTGTTACTTCTTTCTTTACTTCTTTGGAATATGCGCTTCCAGTGAGATTATCCCCATCTAATCCTAAAACAACTGCTGAAGCTATCTTCGCTTTTCCACTGTATTTTAGTGTTACTTCTTTCTCAATTGTCTTATCTGCTGAGATTTCAACTTCTTCTTTTGATGATTTTACCATCTTTCCATCTTTTGTCATCAATGAAACTCTCAGCAATGCAGTGGTGTCTTGCTTTGGATAATTTGTAAGTTTTACTTTAATATTATAATTTCCTGTCGTCGCATTCCAATTTGCAGACGTAATCTCTCCTAATACTGGCAGATCATCATTTTCCCAATAATAAACTGCCTGCAATTTCATATCTGAATCTACAGCTTTATAATCACCTTTGCTGTCTTTATCAGATTCTATTACTTTCCATCCTGCAAAAATATATCCTTTTGGAATATCTGTTAATTCTGATTCTGGCGAGGTTGCCGCTCCCTGATACTGTACTTTTTGTGTACTTCCTACCTGTTTTCCACTTGCCTCATAAAATTTTACAGAATATATATTGATCTTATATTTTGCTGTAACTATCAGATCACTTTTTACATTCTTAATCTGATCTTCATTTTCCCATCCTGTAAACGTATATCCTTTTCGTTCAAGATCTTCTGGAAGTGTTGCATCTTTTCCATATGCTACTTCCTGTGATTTGATCAGTTTTCCATCCCAATCAACAAATTTTACTGTAGATGGTGCGAATGCTTCAATATCTACTGTTTCTGAGCTCTCTGCACTATTTCCTACGAAATTTACTGCATAAACTTTAATCTGATATTTTCCTGCATTTGATAAAATAAATGAAGCTGACGTTCCTGTAGTATTCATAGAATCCACTTTCTTACCATCTTTATACAATGTTGCAACATAACTGGATGCCATGATATTACTGTTCCATTTTACTGAAACCGCTTCTCCTGTTCCTACTTTGCTTTCTCCTGTTAATGTTAAACCTTTCGGTGCTTCTGGTTCTTCCAGTTTTACATTTGAAACGGATACATCACTGTTGATACAACCATTCTTCACAGCAATTGCTTTAACTGTCTTTTCTGAATCTACTGTAACTACTCCATTATATCGATTACTTCCTGTTGTTGGAGTATTTCCGCTTGTTGTATAGTAAATGATCGCTCCTGAAGTTTTTGAAGTCATATTTAATGCAATATGATTTCCTGTCACACTCTGCGTGATTACTGGTGCTTCTACTTTTTGAATTGATGTATTACTCGTTCTTGTCCCACTGTTTTTATATCCTGAACGGCTTGAATATGCACTGACTGAATATGTTCCTTCACTATTAAGTGTTGTAGAATAACTTCCTGATGCTGATCCACTATTAATTTCTTTTCCATTCTTCTTAATAGAATATCTGATCGTATCTGCACCACCACCTGCAATTCTTAATGATTTTCCTCCTTGCACATCGCTAAATGAAATATTCGGTGTTGAGCACGTTCCACCATTCACTGAGAATTGTTTGTACGCTGTTTTTGTTGTTCCATTTTGTAATGTTGCTTTCACCACAAAATAGTATGTTCCACCTTCTGTGATCTTTTCAAAATGAATCGCTGAATCGATATAACTTAGGTTGTAATTGTAACTGTTTGGATTTCTTGTTGCCTGAATTCCATTGACACAGGATGAACCGTTTGAATTTCTGTATACTCCGGCTGTAACTGAAGAAATCGCAGATCCGTTTGATGTTACATTTCCTCCTACTATACATGTATCTCCTACTCGCATGGATGTTTTTTTGATAGTTGGATTGATGTTTAGGGATACATTTGTTTGTTTTGAAACTTTAAAATATTGAATACTATCCGAATTTGATAATGTTGTTGCCCTTGAGCCCGGATCCATAACAGTAATTGTATTTCCAGACACAGATCTTACTGCTACATAATGACCTTTTGTTTCATGTACAATAATAGCATAACCACTATTATATAGATTTTTAACATTTGAAACTGAATATCCCTTGGATCCTGCATATGAAATTCCTGCGTATGCTTTGCTAATATTTTGCGGACCAGTTGCGTCTCCTGCTAAATCTACTACTCCTGCTTTCATTAATGCATTATTACATATCAAAGGATTAAACGTTTTGACATTAGAATCTGTTACAACATTATAATGCCTAAGTAAAATTGCCATTGACGTAATCCAACATCCCGCATCCCCAAATAATGGTGTTGAAGCTCTGGGCCATGGTCGTGCATTTCCCCATGTTGAACTTGTTTGTTTCCAAGTAGTATAATCATTTGTTGCTGCTGCCGTTACCCCATATGCATGTACATCTGTTTTTGGAATTGTACATAATGATAATGTCATTACTATAACCATTATCATTGAAATTAATCTTTTCATACTTGAATATTCCTCCTTCTTTTTATTTATCTTTTTCTTTTATTTTATCATTCGCAGCTTTTTGAGATTTGTCTGTTTATTACATATTCCTGTTTATTTTTGTCAACTTCTATTTTACTCTGCCACATACCAAAAAGACCAACTGCAAAATTATCACAGTTGATCTTTTTACTATTAATCCCTTATTTAATCTTAATTATTTTTGTTGCTTTCTTTCCACTTCCATCTGTTGCCATTGCTGTAATTTTTACGGTTTTCTTTTTACCAGCTTTTAATGCTTTTACTTTTCCTGAAGAAGAAACTGTAGCATACTTTGTATTACTACTAGTCCATTTTATTTTTTTGTTAGCGCCTCTAGATGCAGTAATTTTTGCTTTTAGGCTAATTGTTTTATCTACTTTTACTGTTTTAGCTCCAGAAATAACAATTTTCTTTACTTTTCCTTTCATAATCTTTATCTTATACGTTGCTTTTTTTCCACTTCCATCCTTAGCTGTTGCAGTAATTATTACAGTCTTTCCCCCAGCTTTCTTATTAATCGTTATAATTCCATTGCTACTGACTGTGGCATATTTTTTATTACTTGTTTTCCATATTAATTTCTTATTTGACGCATTTTCTGGAAGTATGAATGATGTTAATTTTATTTTCTTCCCTGCTGCAATTTTTGTCGAAATACCAGATAATACAATTCTGGTTAATTTAATTTCTTTTTGCTCTGTTGATTCTGGTTTGTGTGTTGTTGTAGACGGCTTTGGTTCTTCAGTTGCTGACGGTGTTGGTTTCGATTCTTCGGTTGTTGGGGGTGTTGGCTTTGGTTCCTCGGTTGTTGGGGGTGTTGGCTTTGGTTCCTCAGTCGTTGGGGGTGTTGGCTTTGGTTCCTCAGTCGTTGGCGGCTGCACCGTATTATCTTGTTTTGCCTTAATTTCAGCTACCTTAAATCCATACGCATTTCCACCATTATCTGTTTGCAATTGAATTCTAAGCGTATTTCCAGGGACTTCTATCGTTTTTCCTGCAAGTTCCGTTCCCGTATATTTACCAACTTGTTTTTTATCTTTATCATAAATATACAAATAATCAAAATCTGTTTCCATTTCTGTTCTGGAATCAAATGTCACTTGCAGTGATTCTGCCTTATCAACGGTATATTTCCATATATCTGTACAATTATTTTCATATGGATGTGTACTTTCTAACTTTGCAATATCTTGTATCTCATAAAGATTATTCGTTACTGTTACTTTACATTCATCAAGAGCTCCACCTCCATCTTTTGCTTTTACTGTGATTGTAGCTGTTCCTTTTGAATGTGTTTTTACCATTCCATTTTGATCCACTGTAGCAATACGATTATCTGATGATGCCCATTCTACCTGTTTATTATATGCATTCTGTGGCCACATGTCTGCTGTCAGTTGATATTCCTCATCACTTTGTAATTCTAATTTTGTTTTATTTAAATAAATGCTTGTGATTGGCTGTACAACTGTTATCTTACAACTTTTACTGATATCTCCTACTGTAACTTTAATTGTTGCTGTTCCACCAGTTTTAGCCTTCAATAATCCGTCTTCTGTTACCGATACCACATCTACATTACTTGATTTCCAACTAATATCATCTGTAAAATCTTTGGGACTTACAGATAATATCAATTGTTTTTCTGCCCCTTTATTCATAAAGAGTTCTTCATCACTCAAGCTTACCTGATTTACTTTAATTTCTTTTGCAATAAATTTAATATCCTGTTCTTTTGCAAATGTTTCTGCATAACTTCCAGGTACTCCTGTAATCGTCATTCTCTGTGGATAACTAAATGCTGTCCCAGCTATCTCCTTTGTCGCTTTTGGAATTGTAACATCTGTTAATGCAACACATGTAGTAAATGCATTAGCAGAAATTTTTGTTACATTATGTGGAATAATAATTTCTTTTAAAACATCACAATGTTCAAATGCAGAGATTGGAATCTGCTTAATGCCCATTCCCAACCCCACATTTTTTAATGCATCACAGTCATAAAAAATTTTATTTCCTAACGAAATGACACTATCTGGAATTGTAATATCTGTTAATGCATCACAATTATAAAATACCCCTTCTTCTAGTTTCTTCACAGTGTTTGGAATAACAGCTTTTTCTAATGAAATACAATTCTCGAATGCATAACTATTAATATTGGTTAATAATTTACTCCAATTTACTGTTTTAAGATTTGTGCAACCCTTAAATGCATGATCTTGAATAGTAGTAACTGTTGATGGTAATGTAATTTCTTCCAATGCAGTACAATCATTAAACATATATGAAACTATATTTTGTCGGATATTAGGCAATATAACATCTTTCAATGACTTACATCCACTAAATGTATAATTTCCTATTCCCTCTACCGAATTAGGTATTTCTATAGAAATCAACGATGTACAATTTCGAAATGCAGAAGCCTCTATTACTTTTACACCATCCTTTATTTTTATTTCTTTTAAATTTGTACATCTCTCAAACGCTGATTCTCCTATCTCTGTCACTGTATCTGGTATTTCTATTTTTTCGATTCCTGTACAATTTTTAAATGTCTCTTTATCAATTCTTGTTATCCCATCTTCAAAGGTTACTGTTTTTAATGAGGAGCATCCGCTAAAGGGACCATCTTCATACAATCCACCTCCTACAAATTTTATCTTCTTTGGTATATTAACTGATCTTAAATTTACACACTTAGCGAAAGCACTATTCCCTATTTCAGCTACACTTTCTGGAATCCTGGCTGTCATAATACTCTGATTCTTTGCAAATGCATCATTTCCTATTCCAACAACTTTATATCCATCAATTTCTTCAGGAATTTCCAAATTACGTGCATTTCCATAATATTCTGTAATAGTTGCTACTTTATTCCCATCTTCGTCATTAGACAATGAATACTTATAGATTTGATACTCTTTTCCTTCATCATCTAAGCCGGCTGCTCCATTATATCCAGACCACCCGCTTGATCCATAAGCAGAATAATATTTTGTAAAGTAATCAAATGTCATCCCTCTGCTACATTTAGGTACCAACCGCCCATCTTCATAATGATGATATACTCTCATCGGACTATTTTGCAATGTATAAATGTCTGTGTTTTTGCTGTATAAATCTTTCTTAAACATACAGCTTGCCTCTGCACCATACGATGCATACATATAAGCCAAAAATGTTCTACAATTTCCTGGTGTCCCTGTTGCCCATACAGTGTCGTTAAACTGTGCTGTGACTCCTGCTTTTCCATATACATATCCGGTAATCAGTTTTAAATCTGTAATTCCAAATTTCAATGTAGCACCAATTGATGCACTGGCTTCTACCGCAGTATTGGAACCTCCATTTTCTTTAAATGATTTAATTGTCCTAAATCCACCTGCCTTTGAATATGAGATTCCCGTTAACATATGAGATGTTACCGTTGATGAAAATTTTCCTTCTGCATCTACATTCGCTGTTAATGTTAATCCCCCAATACCTGGAATTTTTACCGCCATAATATCTATTGAAGTATTGGCCGCAGCTTTGATTGTTCCTGTCATGTTCAGATCTCCTTCTACCTGAACCATAACTTCTCCTGTAGATGTCAGAATATTATACTTTACTTGTACATTTTTAAGTGTTCCTTTTACACTGGAAGATAAATTCCCTGTAACTTTAAAAGTTTTATTAAAACTTACTGTTTTAACTTTTTTAACTGCTCGATTTACTCCCGTTCCTTCTTGCCTATTTTCCGTTGTAACATCCAACTGTGTTCCATCCAATGGTTCAAAGGTTAATTCATCAGATTCAATGATTCCTTCTGCATCAACCTTTGAAAATGCATTATCATAATCTTTGACATCTGTGGTTGTTATAATTGTTTTATTTCCTGTTACTGAGATATTTTCTGCTTTTAAAGGCACTCCGACCTCTCCCTGATAGACTACAAAAATATCTCCCGTATTAATCTTTTGTGTTAAATCCGTAATAATTACTTTATTATCTTCAATCACCGCTTCTGTTGTTGCTGGAATCGTTTTGACTCCCGAAACAACATTCCAAGTACTGTCATAATCTTCTTTTACTTCTTGTTTTGATAATATTTCTTTTACATTTTTTGATATATTCTTTATATCTGTTTCAGAAACTTCACCCTTGGGCACAAACTTTCCTGATTCCAATGACAACCATCCTTGATTTATAGCAATCTGGTCATCTTCTTTATATGTACAGTCGTTATCATCTGAAAATGTATATTTTTTCTCGTCTAATTGAAATCCCATACAAAAATTTAATGTATGTGCAACAAACTCTCTTGATACCTTTTCCTCTGGTTTAAAATCTTTTCCTGCTGCTGTATCAATCACACCATAAGCCGTTGCTTTCATAATGTCATCATAATATTCTGTTTTTTTATTTACATCGTTATAATAATTATCCGGTAGTTGATTATCTTCAACTTTCATTCCTGTCATGTCTACTAGACTGTGAATCCACTGTGCTCTTGTAACTGTAGTTGTTGCTGCTTTAATTTCAATTACATTAAGAATATTAAAATTACTATTTAATCCATCTGCAGCAAAAATAAACAACAACAATACAACTATTATTTTTTTGCATACTTTTTTCCTCATATTCTATTCTCTCCTTCCCATATTACAGCATTTTATAATCCAATTTTATCATTAATACCTTTAATTATTTTGTCCTCTTATGACTTATTCTTGTCTATTTATGCAGTAAAAAATCAGCTTCAAAATTTCTCCTGAAACTGATTCTTTATATCCTCTTATTCAACTCCTACTTCACCAAAAACCTCAAATATTCCGACATCTGATGCCCCGCATACTCATTTGCATCTTTCTCTACTTCTTGTTGTCTATATTCTTCCTGTGAATCGGTATAATCTGTCTTATAGTTTTTTATCTCTTTTTTATAAGTCTTGATATCCTCAAACATTTCCATATTCATATAATCTTTATATTTCTTGTCCTTCTTCAACTGATCATAAAGCGATACCTGCATTACTTGATACCGATGTCTCATTTCATGGCACAGTGCACTCATAGAAGTTCTTGGGTAATTATTTACATAATCCAAATTAATCCTGATACAATCTTCTGTTTTTGAATATTGTGCAACGATTGTTGCTGTCTCACTATCGCTGTCTTGAGTTTCTGAAAGGATCAATGGTGGAACGGTTTCCATGCCTAATTTTACACATTGATTTTTTATAATATATTCAAGTCGTTCTCGTTTCTCTAATAATGTTAACTTCTTCCACTTTTTAACTTTCTGCGCAGAAAACAGATCCTCTATGTATTCTTTATTTTGAGACATATCATATTCTTTCGAATTCAGATCAATCGTTTGTTTTGCTGTATCATCTTCTGTTTTTTTTGCTTTTTTTGAATAAAATTTAGAATATGAAATGCTTGCTATTGCTGCTACGATTATAAATAGTATAATTAGTTGTTTTTTATTTGCTTTCTTTACAAGTATGTTCTTATTCATATGTTATAATCCCTTATATTTTCTTTTCTTTTTCAGTTTTATTTTATCATTGATACCTCTAAATGTTTTGTCCTCTTATGTCTTATTCTTGTCTATTTATGTATCATTTCCATCCATACAAAAAAGGCACAATCTCCAAGCCTCTTTTCTCAGAAATCATGCCTTTTAAACACTCTAAATCACATTATTTAATTTCCTTTTAACTGCTGATGAATTGCTTCATACGTCTTCTTTAATTCTTCCGCATACTGTTTAATTTCTTCATCGTCTTCTGCTTCTTTCGCAATCTCTTCTACTTCTTCCATCTGCTTCACAATATCATTCTGAAGCTGTTCCATTGTCTCCATTTGTTTTTCTAATGTTTCACAATATTCTTTCATGACTTTATTTTCATAGTTTAACTGTTCATTCTCCATCCGAATTCTTCGATCTTTGCTCCATCGGTAAAACCATGATGTAATATACAATAATCCTAGTGCCAAAATTATTTGGACTGCCACATACAGCCATGTAATAGATGATCTTTCCTGAACAGAATAAGTATACATTGTCCATACAAATCCAATAATACATATAATTCTAAATAAATTTTGAAATGGAATCTTACAAATCGCAAAATTTCGTAAAAATCTTCTTACAATACACCGATCCATCAGATATCCAACACAAATAATTAAGAGAATTGCTACTATTGTATAAATTCCTAAATCTGCTTCAAAATTACGATCAAACCTAAAATCTTTATTGGCAACTGAATATATAAATGTATATGGTACAACAATCGTAATTCCACAAAACGTATCGATTAACATCGTACCTATAATAATTTTTATATAATCTAATCCCGTGATCAATTTATATATTGCAAATATCACTACAATACAAAAAATGTTCAGCAATCCATATCTGTATGTATTCTCTATGACTCCTATATAACATAGATATAGCGTTATAACATTGTACAGACATGACTTTGTAATTACTGTCATTGCGAGATATTTTTTATTTTTTTGTGGCACATGAAATGCGGTACTTCCAAATAGATAGCAGTAGATTGCCATAAATATTTCTATGATTATGCAGTGTAAAAGATAGTTCATGGTGTTTTTCCTTTTGTTCGTGTTCCTACATATTATTATAAATTCTTTTTACTCTTAATTTAATCTCTGATAAATATCCTTCTCTGTATCTTCTGGATATTCTTTTACCATTTTATATATTGGCGAAATCACGATTTCATCTTCTACAAGATCATCGGCTATTTTTGTTATTGAATCTCCTTTTTTTATTTTCTTTTGAACTTGCATAATTAGTTTAAGGTTCTCTCCTTGTGTAATTCCACGCTCGATTCCTTGCTCAATTCCTTGCTCAATTCCTTTGTTAATTGCATTATCTAATATTGTACACATTGTAACTTCTCCTCTCCCATCTTTCTTTACATCCCATACACATCCAGATCAACTTTCCCATCAACAACCACAACTCCATCTTCTTCTAACAATTTCGCCTGTTTTCCTT
>OGPM01002019.1_pt1 | contig 15220 bp, 11 predicted proteins | sample 1552961 | NCBI WGS metagenome assembly OGPM01 (sample SAMEA2580304, study PRJEB22360) | human gut metagenome | biome: human gut; feature: human-associated habitat; material: faeces | place: Denmark | collected 2008/2010
GGTGCCGCCGTATTTGCGCGTCACGCTGCTGTCTGCCTGCTCGAATGGCTCGAAGATACGCGCCTGATCCTCGTCACGGATGCCGATGCCGGTATCCGCGATCGCAAACGCAATGGTGACACCATTTTCATCCTGCTGCACGGCCTCGGCAGCGATGGTAACGCTGCCGTGCTCGGTGAACTTGACCGCGTTGCCCGCCAGATTGACCAGCACCTGCCGCAGACGGGTCGGGTCGGGGCGCCGCTAACAGCCTGCGGCAGCTTTCCCCGAATGTCCAGTTTCAGCGTCAGCCCCTTTTGACGCGCGCTGTGCTCAAGCATGTCGCGCACGGCGTGCAGCAGTGCGGTCGGGTCGAACACGACCGTTTCAAACGTCAGTGCGCCCGCTTCGATCTTGGAAAAGTCCAGAATTTGATTGATCAGCTCCATCAACGCCTCGGACGAGGTGTACATACTGCTGCAATAGCGTTTCTGCTGGGCATTCAGCGGCGTGCGCTCGAGCAGATACAGATACCCGGTCACCGCGCCGAGCGGTGTACGCAGTTCATGGCTCATCTGCGCGAGAAATTCACTTTTTGCCCGATTGGCGCTGTCGGCTTCGTCGCGCGCCTGCCGCATCTGCTCCTCCGCCGTCCGGCGGTTTTCCAGTTCGCGTTCCAGTGTCGCCCGCAGGCGGTTGAACATCTGACCGAACCGGTACGGTTCGCTCGCGCCGCACGGCGTAACGCGCACCCGCATCCGGTCTGCTGCCGCACCGGAGAGCGCATCCGTATAGCGGCGCAGCGGCACGATATACAGCCGCATCAGCAGCCACAGCACAGCCGCGATGAGCACCAGCGAACACAGCAGGCAGAAAATCTGCACCTCGGAGGCGGTGTGGCGTCCGGCGGTCGCGCGTGCGACTTCGTTTTCTAAACGATCTGAGGTCTGCTGCCGGAACTGCTCGATGGGCGACATAATTTCATACTTGGCCCGCTCATACGCCGCATCGTACAGGATTTGACGGGCGGTTTCGCGCTTTTGCGCGGCAGAGCGCGCTGTATCTGCACCGGAAAGCGGCGTTTCCGTCACACGGGTGACATAGCGGTGCAGCGGCTCGTCTGGAAAATCATCTGCATTTTGCCCTGCCGCGGCGAGAATCAGGTACATGGAACGTGTCTCGGTGTCGATGAGCAGATCCGAACATCGCTTGGCCTGCGCCAGAAGCGCGGCTTCTTCATCCGGCAGCTGATCATTTTCCAGTGTCTGAATTACCGCGTCTCGCTGTCTGGTGGCAAGAACCTCAGTCCAATAGTTGTTCAAATGGGTGATATCCTCGGTTTCGGCATAGGCGCGAACCTCATTTGTCAGCAGGTCGGATGCATCTGCAAGCTGCTGTCCCAGCGCGATCAGCGACGCCAGCTCATCCTTCGCCTGTGCCTCCTGCTGCACGCAGTCCGCCATGTAGCGATTGCTGCCCAACAGAATGCAGAGCACCGCCGCAAACGCACAAAATGAAACCGTCAAAATACTGCGGCTGCTCCACCATCGCACCGAAAGCCACGCCGGTCTGCGCATATCACTTTTCTCCCCTTCCGCACAAATAAAAAGAGCAAAGGCACTGTGAAGCACCTTTGCTCGATTGTTGCATATCATACCATATTCGTGCGCAAAAGTCAAGTGTGTGCGGTCACACCGATAGGGAATGCCGTACTGCTATCCGTCAAACTTCATTTTTGGTCGTACTACACGATAGTTGGCGCCAGTATTTCCCAAACGATAAATCATGCACATACCCGTTTGTGTTTCACTTTCATTCTCCCTCTTTATGCGTTATTCGTCGAAGCCGAACACACTCTGCAGACTCGGCAGTGCCCGCTGTTTCCACTTGCGGCCGATTGTTACCGGATTGATCCCGCTTGCGCGCTGGTATTTCATCAGCGCATCATACTGCGATCCGGAAAGCTCCGCGCAAAGCGCACGGCGTGCCTTGCAGGCGCTGCCCATGCGTGAGGTCTGCGCAATCCATGTGCCCAGCCGCTCCCTCTGCACGGATTTTCCCGCTTGGGCAAGCTGCTCCTGCACCGCCGCAAGCGAGTAATATGTTCCCGCCGGAAAGCAGTCCTGCATGGCTTTGCACAGGATACACGGAGATTCCTGCAGGAATCGGTGCAGCAATTCCGGTGAATAGCTTAGATTGGTTATGCCGAAGTGCTTTTGCAACATGGCGGCACCGTATTTTGCCTCAAACCGAAGCATGCCCTGCGCATCCTGATAGTCGGCGAACTGCGCATTGTAATCGTCCCGCAGTTGGTCTGCCTTGGAGTACAGAGAAACGGCATAATCCTCTGTGCTGTGTTTTAAATCGTAAGAATAGGCGTAATAAATCGGTTTAATCCGCTTTTTGTTGTCAAACCGCGGATAGGTCTGCTTGAAGCCGTTCGGCACACCGCCTCTGTGCGCCAGCGCAATATATGCGAGCGGGTCCGGCGTTTGGGCGTTCACACTGAAATCCACCCGCGCAAACATGAAGGTCTCCGGTGCGCCGAGCTGTGCATCCCGCAGTATATCGCGCAGATTGCAATCCAGTGTTCTCATATAATCTCGGCACGGGCTAAATAATGCTACTCTCTGTATCTCCATATAGAGCAGCGAATTGAGATTGATTGTTAATTTGATAAAACCGCAGTTTCGTGCGGCCCGCAGGCTTATCATCACGCCCTGCGATGCGTACATGTAAAAATAGTATTCATTTTCTGATTTTCGATAGCTGCCTGTTCCATATCTGTCAGACAAGCCATACAGCAGACTTCGATAGCTGCTTACTTCCTCCAGCAAGATCTTCCGCTGTAACGTCATTGTATGTATAGAATGATAAATGTTCATCTCCATATCCCTTCTTCGATTTACTTTTATCAGACTGTTGTGCACAGATAAAAAGTTATATCGTCCAAACAATACAGTAATGAACAGTAATCATTCAAGAACGATATTTGTTATATAAGATAGAAATATATAGCAATTACTATCCTGTCAGTTTATACTATAACTGAGAATTGAAAATATCCTATGGATAGATCATTTATATCCTATAGGATTGGAATAAATATACTTTATATATAGAGGTGATACTCTTATGATTACATTTAAAGAAACTCCTCAATTTCTATCACCTTCTGAATCGTTTAAACTCCGAAAAAATATTCAAGAGGTCGAAGATGATCTGCGGTTTTTCTTTGCTTGGAAACCATCTAAATCTAACGCTAAGACTCTGCCAAATTGGCTTGATAAAAAACTAAAAAAATTTCCGTATCTGCAGAAACATACAAAAAATTTCCTATCTTTTCTGCACACACAAACCTCAACTTTTAACGGAACACAACAATCCTTATACGACATTTTGATCAGCTGTGTCATCACAGACTGGATCATGGCTGCGCTTCAAAAATATGAAAAGCAGTACCGTATAAAAGAATTTCGCACTGTCCTGCACCCGCAAACTACTGAAAAGGATTCCCCGAATAACTATATTCTGGAATCCAAAGCCTATTTTGATTGGCTGTTCCCCAACCTATCCGACAGCATCAAAATGTCAAATCTCCGGCGCAAACCGCTGCACAGCTATTATAACGACACAGATGACAATTCGTTCCTGCCGCGAACGCTGGACATGGAATTTCTCCAAGCAATAACCGTTCTGTATAACAACTATCTGCGTAAAGGCGATCTGCGCTATATGTTATCACCTGCCTGTTTCCTGCCTCTGATGAAACAGCACCCCTATTTCGTCTATTCACTTGAAAAATATTTTGGTTATTACCAGACACATTGCAAGCGAAATGATTTCTCTCTTTCTACATGTGACGAACTTATTCGTTCTCTGTATGATGATTATGATCATTCTCCACATATTTACAATTACTTACAAGCCTTCTATAGGTCTGTCTGCGTTTCATATACGGATCTTCTATCTTACTATGAGGATTTCTCCATTGTATGTAAAAAAAATCAGCTACGCTATGATGACTTTGATTTATACGATAATCTTCAGACTGCTCATCAAGACTTCTCTACTTCTTATGAAAATCTTCTGGCCTATTATAACGATTTTCCGGTCGTATGCGAGGATTTGCCAACCTCTTATGACGATATCACAGATTTATATGAAGCCCTTCAAACAGAAACTTCATACGATCTCAAAGATGCAACCCGTGATTACTATTATTCGCTTTTCCAACTTGTTCAGCTGCTGCGAGAATGGCTCCGACTATTTTCCAATCGGTATTACAGTTTCGCATTTCAAGATGAAGGCAACAGCAATTCACTTCTCCGCTTTCAAAACGCCGATGATGCTGTCGCAATCGATCCATTGATATACAACTGCTTTACTACAAAAGAACGACTTAAGCATTACCGCTTTGCCGTTAATCTTCTCAAAAAGCGTGGTCATTCACTCTCTCCCGACTGGGACAAGCAACTCTATTATTCTTTTTTCTGTACAAGCTATGATGAGGATCGATACAAGATTCTTTGCAGCTTAAAAAAGCAACTACATAAAAACGATATTCCTACCAATATCAGCAAACTATTTTACCTTTACTTTTCCACTCTTGAATTCGTAGAAAATCCTCAATTCTCCGCATTACGCCAATTCCGTGAACTGGTTTGTTCCCCAGAGATCACGCGACGATTGGCCTATACTTTAAATGAAGCCAGCTTAAAAAAAGTATCCTCGGATTCCAATAAAGATACCGATACCAATCTGCATGTTTATTTGCAAAAACTGCAGACCGCATTGGAATCTGCAAAACGCAGCCATCAGTATGATGATATCTTCTGTACGCTAAGTGCATTGTTCTCGGATTCGAAATCATTTAAAATACCGCCAATTCCATCAAAACTGATGGATAACAAAACATTGAACAAAGAAATCAGCAAATACCGCAAACAGGCACAGGCAGCCAGAAAAGAGCTTCCCTCCGCTGTTGCCTCTTTTGTTGCAGCACTAAATGATTTTACCGCTGACGCACTCGAGCTGTCTCTGGAGCACAAGAAACAACGCCACTCGTATGGATATACCCACCCCTTCTGGTTTCAATGTGAGCCACATGCCCTCGATATGCTTGAAGGGGATCCTCCATCTGTTCCGATACTGTTTGAACCGAATGACTATGTGACCGGACCCTGTACCAAGATGTTTTTTACCCGTCTTCATCGTATCATTTGGCCAAAGGCATCTTCTGATCCAAACACATCTTACTCCACCGCGGACTATTTCATCGGTGCTTTTGTAACAGCGCATCTTCTGGAACAGCAGATGGTCTCTGCTCCATCACCTGCACTTGATGAAGTTTACTTTCCGGGGGATTCTTTTCTGGACGAAGATGAAGAATCTGAAGTTACAAATCTCTGGCTGTGGGCACAGAACTTTTTGAAAACCGCGCAATCTTATCCCCAGTATGTGGATAACTATGAAGGACATGCAGCACAAGTACCTCACAAACTGCCGCTGAAGATGTCCGGTACCGATTTTCCATTACTGACCCACACAATCCAATGGTTCTATCCAGAAGATACTCTAACTAACCTGATGTACGATATATTGCTTTCCACAGAAGACAAACTGCTTGATTCATGTTGGTTCTTGTTGCCGTCTGATCAGCTTATCTCACGCGCTGAAGACTATCTTTCAAAAGGTGCTGATTACTGGAACTCCATTCGCCAGAATCAAGATCCTTTTGCGAATGATTAAACATTCCCATTTCCTATTTTTCACTGCGACCGTCTGCCTCGTGCAGACGGTCGTTTTTTTCATAACATAACTTTCCCCTGCTGTGAGCACACATCTTCTTTTCTCCCTGCTCATATCATTACACATTACATTTCCCGAACAATATTTCTATTTAAAATCGTATTATATCTATTTTTACTTTTTTTCGAAACTAGCTGTTATATTTCCCCTGCTGTGAGCACGTTAACTCGATTGGAGTTCTTTCATTATGTATAATAAAATCACAAACAGCGAAAAACGTTTTTCAAATCATCAACCCCACAAAAAGGAGCAAAATTATGAACAAAGAAGAGCTTATCCGTACCCTTGCCGCGCATGCGGCTGACGCTGTCGTCCTGCTTGAAAAAATCTGGCCCGACGACGCATTTCCCGCCAAGCTCTGCGATCGTGTCGATGCGAGTGATTACTTCATCACGAACCGCGGTGCGGTGATCGCCAACGACATGCGCGTGCCCTTTCTCGCTGAGCAGGTCGGTGCGGTCGGCATTTCGTCCGCCGATGTGCATACCCGTTGGAAAATCGTAGTAATTTACCAGCCGGACTTTCGCCTCACCTATGCCGTCCGCACGACCGCATGGGACAAGAAACCGCGCTTTCCCGGACTTGACCTCAGCGACCGAGAGGTTGACCTTGTATACGAGATGTGCGACACCTTATCCCGCAATCGTGCGTACGTCGAGAAAGATTTTTCTACAGAAACGGCACTTTTTTCCGACATTCTCAGCAATACGCAGGCTGTCAAGTCGCTCGGTGCTTTCGATGAGTCTCGGTTCATCGAGCTGCTGCAGAATGACCCGCTCGCCCTGCCGGTTCTCGAGGCCGCGCTGCTTGCAGGCGTGTGGAGTAACTCAACGCTTGAGCACGTACCGAATTTTCTGATGGTTTTCGCACTGCCGAACGCGCAGGCCCTTTCGGTTCGCGAAAACCTTGAGGACTACTTCCATACGGTTGACCTGCTCCGCTCTCCATCTGCACCGTTCGAGCGCCCACTTACGCTGCGCCTCGAAAACAGCCAGCCGCCGGTGTACAGCCCCGCTGCAAGCGGGCGTCTTGTCCTGCTCGAGCCGATCGGAGACGCACCGCGCAAGCTGCTAATCGACACGATCGAACAGCATTCGCGCATTCGGCTGCTTACCAGCAACGCCGAGGCACGCCCGTTTGCCGCGTTCCCCATCGTCATCTCCACGCGTACCTTTCCGGCGGCGTATGCGTACACCGTCACTGTGCCCAAACAGGTACACTCTCCGCGCGAGTCCGACGCAGACTGCCTTCGCCTGGCGGCTGCCAAGCTACTGTGCTGCATTTCTGGAGCAGCAGGCACGCTCAACGAGGCCATTGATGATCTTGCCGGCAATCCACACGCCTACCGGCTGAGTCTTCCGGAGCGCTGGATTACCATTGCACGGCAGTTTATCCGCCACGCTCTGCTGACCAATGAAAACAGCCGTGCTGCATTCGACCGCATCTCCGGTGAGGCTGAGCGCGTCGCAAAAGAGGCACAGCTTTCCCGCGCAGAAACAATCGATAAGGGTGTTGCCTTCCTGCTCGAGCCGGAGCGTTACAAGGACGCGATCCATCCGCGGCCGCAGTCACTCGAGGAACTTGCTGAGACAACGGCGTTCGAATACACGTATCAGAACGAGCCGCTGCTAGTCTATCATCCCGACCGCTTCGCTGGTCTGCTGCAGCGTGCCGGAGTCGGTCCCGAGCTTGTCGAAGATGTTGTACAGGCATTGAAGGACCGTTCGCTCTGCACGTCTGAAAAGGTCAAAATTAACACTGAAGGGGCTGGCAGACGCTATCTTGCAATCCCAACGAAAAAGTTCACGAATTCCCGCATTCCAGCTGTTCCGGCTGGCAACAAGGAGGACAACAATGTATAACAATGATATATATCCTGCACTGCAGACGTTCAGTATCGAACGTCTGCGCAAAGAACAGGAACGCGCACTGACACCGATTCTTGCTGGACGTGATGTCCTCGTTCGGCTGCGCACCGGCGGCGGAAAGTCGCTGCTGTATCATCTGCCCGCACTGCTCGATGAGCCGGGTTCGCTCACGCTTGTTTTCTCTCCGCTTCGCGCGCTGCAGCGCGATCAAGTACAGGCACTCGAGCGCAGAGGCGTGCACGCCGCCCTGCTGAACTCCGACCTCAGCACGTCCATGCACGCTGATATTCTGCGAGACTTTGCCGCAAACGGCGGCCTTCTCTACCTTGCGCCGGAGCAGCTCCGCCGTGAGGACGTGCGCACCGCACTTGTCGCCGCGCATGTGCGCCGCGTGGTCGTTGACGAGGCGCATATTTTGCCGCAGGTCGAGCACGCCTTTCGCAAGGATTACCGCCGTATCGGGCCGTTCATCGAGTCGCTGCCCAAGCACCCGCAGGTGCTGGCGTTCACCGCGACCGCCACGGTGTCTGACCTCAACTACATCGCCGAGCGGCTGTGCATGCACGACCCCAAGCGTCTGCTGTTTCCGGTTCGTCGGAAGAATGTCAAAATTTATGTCAAGAAAATTACCATCCGCGATAAGACCGGAAAGACCCGCAAGCTGCAGAACGCACGGCTCAGACTGCTGGACGATGTACTTCGCAAGTACCGCAAGCACGGAGCGACGATCATCTACTGTCCATGCGTCAAGGATGTCAAGCGCACCACCAAATGGCTGCGTTCTCGTGACTATCCAGTGAAGGCTTATTACGGCAAAATGAAACGCTGCAAACGCGCCCACGTGCAGGACTACTTTCTGACGAAAAAGCGCCCGATCATCGTGGCTACGAACGCCTTCGGTCTGGGCATTGATCGTCCCGACGTGCGACTGGTCGTGCACGCCGGACTGCCCATCGGCATCGATGCGTACACGCAGGAAATCGGCCGCGCCGGACGCGACGGAAAAAAGGCGCGCGCCGTACTGCTCTACGCGCCATCGGACGAATATATGGTGAAAAACCTTATTCACAGCAGCCGCGACCCTGAAACCGTTTCCCGCGGTAAAAAACGTCTGAAAGCACTGAAAAAGGTTCTGCGCGAGCCGAACAAGGTGTGGAAGGGTATCACGAAGTACTTTCGATAAGCGTATCAACCACGCCTGTCATTGATATAATATTTATATGTATGAATGATTAAACCGCCCGCATCACGGCAATCCTAACTACCAGAAGGAGGAATTTCCATGACCAACAACTTTCAGTGTGCACAGATCTACCAGATTCTCGCGCTCAACGACGAAATGCTGAAGAGCGGCTGCATCACCCGCGACGAGCACGATTTTGTCCGCCATGTGCAGACGGACAAGCTGACCCGGCTACACAGCACGCCGTAAGGAGGCCGCCTGATGGACGTCCGCAGACTGGACGAAATGCAGGCGCAGGGCCGCAGCATCTTCGATACCGAGCTTGCTGTGGCGTACTATGCCCGCGTTTCGACCGACAAAGACGAGCAGATCAACAGTCTCAGCAACCAGAAACGCTATTTTGAGGACTACATCGCCGCAAATCCGCACTGGACGTTCGCCGGCGGCTACGTCGATGAGGGTATCAGCGGCACGTCGGTCGAGGGACGCGAGCAGTTTCTCCAGATGATCGAGGACGCGAAACGCGGCCGCTTTGACCTCATCGTCACCAAGGAGATCAGCCGTTTCGCCAGAAATACACTCGACAGCCTGCGCTACACGCGCGAGCTGCTGCGCTGCGGCGTGGGCGTGTACTTTCAGAACGACAACATCAACACCTTTGACAAGGATGCCGAACTGCGGCTCACCATCATGTCCTCCATCGCACAGGACGAGGTACGCAAGCTGTCCGAGCGCACGCGCTTCGGCTTTAAGCGTGCGCAGGAGAACAGCGTGCTGCTCGGTCAGAACAATCTGTTCGGGTACAACAAGGTTGACGGGCGATTGGAGATTGTCGAGCCAGAAGCCGCCGTCGTCCGTGAGGTGTTCGAGCGCTACGCTGCCGGAGACCTCGGTCTCCGCGCCATTGCCAACGACCTGGACAGCCGCGGTGTACGCGGACGGCAGGGCAAGCCGCTCACCTACTCCACGCTGTACGGCATGATACGCAACCCGAAATACAAGGGCTGCTATGCCGGTCGGCGGTACGCCTCACGCGACTACCGCGACAAACGCAGCTACCGCCTGAGTGCAGACAAATGGCTCGTGCATAAGGACGACCGTGTGCCTGCCATCGTGCCCGAAGCGCTGTGGGAGCAGGCTAACCGTCTGCTCGCCTCGCGCGGCAAGACCATGAAGACGCACGCGCAGGCATCCCAGAACCGCTACGCCTACAGCGGCAAGCTGATCTGTGCCAGGCACGGCACAACTTTCCACAGGCATGTGTATAAAAGCAAAAGCCGCGGCGAGTCGGAATGCTGGAACTGCAAACTGTACCGCGAAAAGGGAAAACAGGGCGGCTGCGACTCCCCCACGGTTTACAGCCACGAGCTGGACCGCATCTTGGAGCGCGTGTTCGAGCAGGTGACGGACGAGCGCTCTGCCGCTGTGCAGGAGTACATCGACAATCTGCGCGCCTTTGCCGCGCAGCAGGACAACGCGCCTGCACTTGCTCAAGTCGAACAGGAAATCGAAGCCGTCACCCGCCGCAAGGACAAGCTGCTCGATCTCGCGCTTGCGGGTGCGCTCTCCAACGACGAGTTCAAACAGCGCAACGAGACCTGCAACGAGCAGCTTGCCGCCCTCGAGCAGCAGCGAACAGAACTACAGAACGCAGACAAGACACTGGAAGAACGTATCCGACGGGTGGAAAATCTGCGCCGCATCATCGAGGAACGGTGGCAGATGAGCTGCGGGTTCTCGCGCGAGATGTCCAAGGCGCTCGTTGACCATATCGTCGTGGACTCGGACGAGAGCAAAACCCGTATCTCGCTCGATATTTTCCTCACCACCGGTGCAGAGCCGATCGTATCTGAGACGCAAACCTCTAACTCACAGCTGCAAATGAGCTTTCAGCGGGCGCGGTCGGGGTATCAGGGCACGTATGAGGTACGGTACTGTGTGCGGTGGCACCTTGGGTAGCAGACGAAAAAACAGCAAACCTGCAAGGTTTGCTGTTTTCTTTTTTCAAAACTTTTCTTTTATTATTTCCCGCTTATCTTGACAGAACCGCCATTTTGCAGTACGATAATGCCAGAAATCAAAATCACCCTAAGTATTACTTCCTTTCGTTTGATGAGATACACATCTCACAGGCGCAGGTATCCCGTTTGGAGAAGGGCGCACTGGAGCATATCCGCAAGCAAATTTAACAAATCGAGAATGGATCATGGAGGATGGAGAATGAAAGAAGCCGCCCGAAGGGCGGTTATTGAATAAACGCGCTTTGCGCGTTACCGAAATTCTCAATTTTCAATTCTCCATTCTCAATGAAAGAAAAACAGCAAGTCCAACTGAACTTGCTGTTTTTTCTTTACGCTGCCTGACTTTCGCCGGAGGCATAATCAATTTCCACGCCCGGTTGGACGTTATAGCAGTACACGTTAAAGCAAATGCCTTCGCCGTCATCCTCGACCGACCACGCCTCCATCTGCACGCCCGAGGCGACAAGATTGCTGCCCTCAAACACCGGCGTAACCCGATAGAGCACATGGTTGCCGGTTTCCTTCACATAGTCAGCGACCATATTCTCAAACGGCAGCATACCCTCGATATTGAGGTATCGCGTGCCGGTGATCAGGTTCTGCTTGTTGGCATTCTCGGCGGTAAGCTGCCAGCCGATCAGGTGACAGCGGTTATACAGATATTTACCGTCCACGCAGTCATACTTGACGGTATGCCATCCGGTTGGCTTGACCTGACCGATCGAACCGCGTTTTTCTCCATCTGCGGGCATCAGCTCCTGTCCGACATTGGCGTATGCCGTGCCGCACCGTCCGAGATAATCCAAATCCGAATATTCCTCAAACGCTTCGGTCTCCTGCTTGTCTGCGTCGGTGAAGTACGGCTGGTTGCCGTCGATCTCGACATAAGCAGAATCCGAGTAGGCGGGCAGCTCGTCCATCGAAACCATACTGCTCGACGGCATGGGCAGTGCACAGCCGGAAAGCAGCAGGCTGAGCACGAATACAATCGGCGCAAACGCGCGGGTCAATTTTCGCATTTAACAAATACTTCCTCTGTTATTTTTTCATGCGAGGAACCGGCAAATTCGGTCTCGCTCTGCTTTGTCCATCCGGTTTCCGGCAGGGTGAAATACCGGTCAGCGGGATAGACACGATTCCAGTGATATAATATCACCTGCTGCACCCTGTTTAAATATGGTGCAGGATTGTGCACCTCAGCGAAGCAGTAATCGTCCTCTTCCGCCCGCTCGAGGCAATCCTCAGCGATGCAAAGCCGTACTGCCGTATCCGCTCCGAACAGCTTTGCGGTGTACGGACTTATCCACAGTCTGTGTATACCGCAGTGCATAAGAATGCGCTCGTTCAGCACACGATCGCGGCTCTGTCGGCGATGGTTAAAGGCCAGGCCGCCTTTATCATCCACACATAAGATCAGCTTCATATAGTTCTCCCTTCATCGGGTATCGGATGCACTGTTGACCGGCGCAGCGCTGTATGTAATGCGTCCTGCCGAAATACCCTGCCGTCCGATATACGAGCACAGCGCTTCGGTCAGTCTCGGGGTTGCCTTGCTGTGATGCAGCCGCACGACTACCACGCCGGACGTGGAGGCGAAATACTGTACGGTCTGCGTATACGCTTCCGCCGCATTTTTCTCGGCATCGCCGCTGTCCAGACCAGCATCCCACAGGCGGTAGCCTGCACCGATGAGCACGCTGTGCTTCGGTGAGCGCGTCGCTGCCGCTCTGGTTGGCGGCTATACGGGCTGCAACACCGGTCAGCAGCGTCAGGCGTTCGTTCGCAGCAGCAAGATCCGCCAGCATGTCGGCTCCGTCGGTTTTGCTGTCCGCCTGCAGCAGAAAGGCTGCCGTATGTCCCTCCGCTGCGATTCGGCGAACCAGATCATCGTCCCATTTGGAGGTATCCGTCGGCAGGAAGAATGCCGCCTGCCTGCCTGCGTCATGCAGATTGTCCAGAACAGCCGCCGTGTTTTCGTTCGGCGCGCCGTAATAGGCAAGATACACGCGGACCGGCTTTTTCGCCGGCTTTTCCTCTACCTTCGGGATTTCGATGGTATCATTGTCCACCGGCTTTGCCGGTGCGGGATTGGTATTCGTGTTATTGCTGCGGTCCGACCCGGAGGTATTGTCCTTGTAGTTGTCGATCGTGTTCTCAATCACCTTGGTATGCGCCGCAATAAACGCCGAGTCGCTCTGTGCCGAGCCGTCCGCGACACGCAGCACATTTTCCCCCTGCAGGGTCAGTGAAGAATAGGTAAAGCCGAACTTCGCACAGCACAGCTTGACCGGCACATAAACCGTTCCGTTCATCTCATACGCGGGTGTGGAATAGCTGTTCAGATTCTGGTCGTACACATAGCCTTCCGCAGTCGAAAAGCTGAGCGTTTCGTCGTTTGCGGAAAGATCGAGCACGCCGTCATTCTCCGAGGCCGACACGCCGAGCGTAGTAAACACACTGTACGGCACATAGGTTTCGCCGCCGAGACGCGCAGGCATGGTGCTCTCGTCGAGCGGCAGGATGGAGTCATTTATCGCTGTCAGCGTCACCGCATGCGCCGGTGCAGGCAGAAACGTCAGCAGCAGCGCGGCACACAGCACACAGCTGATGATTTTTTTGATATGCACTCACTCCTTTCAGCAATTCGTACGAACATATTATACCAAAGCGCAGCGGGTTTGTCACCCTTTCTGCCGAAAAACACCTTGCGTTGTGAGAATCGAGTGCTATAATAAAAGAGTACAAATTCTTATACAGAAAGAGTGAAGCAACCATGCTGCAGATCACAACACAGCGCACTACTACTCCTAAAGCAAAGCCGGACGAAAGCAACCTCGGCTTTGGCGTTCATTATACCGATCACATGCTGATCATTGATCACGATGAGGAACAGGGCTGGCACGATGCCCGCATCGTACCGTATCAGCCGCTTGAGCTTGATCCGGCAGCGATGGTTTTCCATTATGCAATGGAGTCCTTTGAGGGTCTGAAGGCTTACCGCACCCCGGACGGCTCCATTCAGCTGTTCCGCCCGGACAAGAATGCACAGCGTATGATCAACACCAACCATCGTATGTGCCTGCCGAGCCTGCCGGTAGAGGATTTCGTTCAGGCTGTCAAGGCCATTGTTTCCTTCGATCAGGACTGGGTTCCGCACGCTGAGGGCACCAGCCTGTACATCCGTCCGTTTGTCATCGCTACCGAGCCGCACCTGGGCGTTCGTACCTCCCGCACTCACAAGTTCATCATCGTATGCTCTCCGGTCGGCGCATACTACTCCACCGGCATCAATCCGGTTAAGATCTTCGTCGAGGATGAGTATACCCGTGCCTGCCCGGGCGGCACCGGCTTCACCAAGTGCGGCGGCAACTACGCTGCATCCCTGATCTCTCAGGTAAAGGCACACGAGCTGGGCTACGAGCAGACCCTGTGGCTGGACGGCGTTGAGCACAAGTACGTTGAGGAAGTCGGCTCCATGAACTGCTTCTTCAAGATCGACGGCACCGTTTATACCGCTCCGACTGTTGGCACCGTTCTGCCGGGCGTTACCCGTATGAGCTGCATCGAGCTGCTCAAGCACTGGGGCATTCCGGTATCCGAGGAGCGCCTGCCGATTGCTGACGTTATGAAGGCTTCCCACGACGGCAAGCTGGAAGAGGTATTCGGCACCGGTACCGCTGCAGTTATCTCTCCGGTTGGCGAGCTGCGCTACGAGGGCGATGTTGCTCATATCAACAACGGTGAGATCGGCGAAGTTACCCACAAGCTGTACAACACCCTGACCGGCATCCAGTGGGGCAAGCTGCCCGACACCAAGGGCTGGATCGTTCCTGTGGAATAAGCGGAGAAATCCCGCTTTTCCGATCTGAAAACAGCATATTTCTTGCGCCCGGGGCTTTGAACGCTCCGGGCGCTATTTGTATGAATTATCCGTGAACGATTGTGCAAACTATACAAAACAAGGTGGGGTAAATGTAGCATGTTGTACAAGTACGCATCTTGCAAATTCGACAAAAATAGTGTACTATAAGTACATCGAAAGCGAGAGCTTCCGAGCGACAGCTAAAGAGGAAGAATACCAGAGCGCCCTGCCGAATCCGTAGGGAGGGTATCACTTGTAGAGGGGTGGTTCCGTTCGCATTCAGGCGCCGGCGAGACGTTCTGTTTTTCTCCTTCTTTTTAAGAAAAAACGAGACGGGGCAGTGGCCGTCTCGTTTTTTTGTTTTTGTGGGGCTGAACGGGAGAGGCAGCCACCCGCGCACCCCTTTCGCCCGCAACTCATTCACGCCACCCCGTAGGGGCCGGGCATGCCCGGCCCGCAGCCTTGCCATTGTATCCCCTTTATCTTGTTTGATGAT
>OGPM01002021.1_pt1 | contig 15210 bp, 17 predicted proteins | sample 1552961 | NCBI WGS metagenome assembly OGPM01 (sample SAMEA2580304, study PRJEB22360) | human gut metagenome | biome: human gut; feature: human-associated habitat; material: faeces | place: Denmark | collected 2008/2010
GGATGACTGAATGATAGCGGTTACGACAGTACCGAGCAGAAGTCCTTTCAGAGGAGTATTGGTCAGCCTGTATAAAATAAGTTCAAGCTTATTGCCGGCAACTTTCTTCAGACTGTCGCCCATCAGTGACATACCGTATAAAAACAGGGCTACCCCACTGAGCAATGACAAAACCATTGTAATTCCCATAATTTTGTTTTCCTTTTCTTTAAGCATTAGTTTACATTTTGTCGCAAAAAAAATATCGTACAGCTACTTTAAATATGAAAAGTCTGCATGCAGATCACACAAAGTGACGCTATACGACACTCTTATTATATAACAAGAAAGTTTCCATAGGTAGACTGAAACGATATTTTTTTACACTTTTTTTACAAGGACTTAACTTTTTCTATACATTCGGTAGCAAAAAGAGCCGCATTTTCAAGGTCTGTGCGTGTCGGATGAATCATTGCTTCGTCAAAATTCTGTAATTGCCTTCGGATTTGCTGGCAATCGCAATCTTTTGGTGTGTTCAGCAAGGATTCATATTTTTGACGGACAGCAAGCGGCATTTTCCCCTGGCAGATAAAAGAACCGAGATAGTGGTTGTCATCTTCAAGCCAGATCCGGACGCTGGATGCGATCTCTTTGTAGTATTCCGGGCTGTTTCCGGCACCGCAGGTTCCAAAGAGAGCAACGGATTTGCCCGACAGACCGGAAAGGAAGTTGCCAATCTCGAGGCGGCAGGTTCCGCGGTGAACACAGAAACCAACAAAATAAATTTTGGCTTCTGGGAAATCGGTACGTTCATGAAGATTTATCAGATCTTTGGACATCCCCGGAAGGGATGCAAAAATTTCTGTTGCTATTTTTTTTGTATTTCCTGTCTCACTGTCATAGACAACAAGATAATCTAACATATAGTATTTCCTCCTGTCATTTAGTGGTATGTATAAGGAGAACCGCAGAAGAATCCACCGCCGCCACAGCAGAGATTGCACATGATGTTGGCAATGCAGAGCTTCACGCAGAAATCATTGTTGATCGTTGGTGCGCCACCATACATTGTCTGTTGTGTACGATACCAGCTTCCACCATTTTCAAGACGGCTGACAAGAGACTGATATTGATAGTTGGACGGCTCCAGACGAAGAGCTTCTTTGGCGTGCTCCAGGGCGAGGACATTATTGCCCATGCCGGAATTGGCGATAGAGCTGTAATAGTACCATCTGGCAGAACGGTCTTTGATTCCTGAAAGGACATTTAAAGCTTCTTTATAATGACCACTGTTCAGATAATTGGCGGCGGCACGCAGATGAATATCTTCTTCTGTCTCGGTTGTCTGCTGATTCTGATTGGTATACTGACCGTAGAAACCGCCGAATGGACCAAAACCGCCAAAACCTCCGTATCCGCTTCCGGCATCGCCATAACCTCCGGAGCCTGTTCCGGTATATCCGGAGGCACCCATTTCTTTTTCTTTCATAATCTGCTGGTAAGCCTGTTGGATTTCTTTGAATTTGGCTTCTGCCTGATCTTTGTTTGGATTGTTGATATTGGCATCCGGATGATAAATACGGCTTAATTTGCGGTAGGCTTTCTTGATATCCTCGTCGGAAGCATCCCGTGAAACGCCGAGTATTGAGTAAGGATCCTGCATAATTGATTATTCTCCTGATCGTTAGCTTTTTTTGATAAAAGTAGTCTGGCATTTTGGACAGCGGATCTCAATTTTACCTTTTCCCTTTGGGACACGGATCTTCTGTTTGCAGTTTGGACACTTGTAAATGTGGTGTGTCTTGCGCTGCGCTGCCATATACTTCTGTTTTGCAAAAAATCCACGGATCTTTGAAGTGTGCTGGAGAAATTTCTGGTTTTCCAGTGCACGCTTGTAGGTCTGACGTGAAAACATGCGATAGTAAGAGTATATCACGAATGCCCACCCAATTACATAAAAAATACGAAAATGGAAGATGCTTGTGATCAGCATCAGAATTACGCCGCTCCATAAGAGAAATTTGCCGAAGGTATCTACTCCGTACCTTCCATACATAAAACGCATCAGTTTTTCTTTCATAATGTTCACCCAATCTTTTTTATTTATAGAATATGATGATACCAGGGGCAAAAGGTCAGAAAGCACGTAGCAATCTGGTATCAAAGGGGTCAAAATACCTTTTGACCACAACATCATATGATACTATACGATGGTTTACATTGTACGCCTGCACACACAAAAATCAATAAACTCTCTATTAAAAAACTCTAAAAAGTATGTTATACTGCTGATATCGTGAAAATATGGAAGAAAATAGGACTTCTGGGATTGCATGGCAATGGAGCAGTCCGGGAATATCATATATAAAAAGCAGAGGAGGAAATTATGGGACGGAAAGAATATGGTCGGTATGGAAAGCATTCCAGGCGTGACCGGCGCAAGAAAAAAGGTGGAATCATCAGTACGGTCATTTTGATCGTTGCAATCTGTGTGTTTGCATTTTCTGCCTTTCAGCTGTATAAAATCTTTAACGGATATCACAAAGGGGAAAGTGAGTATGATGATCTGGTAAAGCTTGCGGTTACGGAAGATAAGGGGGAACAGGAGAACGGGACGGACGATCAGGATGGAAGCAGATTTTCCGTGGATTTTGATGCACTCAGACAGATCAATCCGGATGTGGTTGCATGGATCCGTTTTGATGAACCGGCGGTGATCAATTATCCGGTTGTGCAGGGAAGTGATAATTCAGAATATCTGAGTAAGACATTCAAAGGATATGACAATACCGTAGGAACGATTTTTGTAAATGCTTATAATCATGCGGATTTTAATGACAGAAACACGATCATTTACGGACATTATATGTATAATGGAACGATGTTTAATGAGCTGGAGCAGTATCACGAAAAAAGTTTCTGGGAAAAATACCCTTCCTTCTATATTTATACACCGGATGGCAATGTGGCTACTTATCAGATTTATTCTGTTGGAGTGGTAAAAGATACTTCCGAAGGCTATACATATCAGTTCGCAGATGATGCGGCGTTTGCATCCTTCCTTGAAGCAACGAAGGCGTCTTCTTTGTATGATACAGGTGTGGAAGTGGGAAATGATTCGCAGATCGTGACGTTGTCCACCTGTACACGGGAGGGAAATGATGACAGAACGATCGTACACGGTGTCAGGGTAAATGTACAGCCGGCAGGAGAATAAAAGAGGAGTAAAGCGATGGCAGCAGAAGCAAAATTTGAAGTCGGAGATGTGATCCGGATGAAAAAACCGCATCCGTGCGGAAGCTCAGAGTGGGAGATCCTGAGAGTAGGGGCGGATTTTCGTCTGAAATGTCAGGGATGCGGACACCAGGTAATGGTACCGCGCAGACTGGTTGAAAAAAATACAAAAGAAATAAGAAAAAAGGCTTGAAACAAAGCTTGAATTATGATATCATACCAACTTGTGATATATTATTTATCCTTGTTCCCGGCGGATCCGGGAGCCAAAAGACCATAAGGAGGTGCAGGACATGAGCAAATATGAATTAGCAGTTGTTGTCAGCGCAAAACTCGAAGACGACGCCAGAGCAGAAGTAATCGAAAAGGTGAAAGCACTTGTTACACGTTTCGGTGGTAACATTACTGACGTTGACGAATGGGGAAAGAAGAGATTAGCTTACGAAATCCAGAAGATGAAAGAAGCTTACTACTACTTCATTCACTTTGAATCTGAAACAACAACACCAGGCGAAATCGAAGAAAGAATTCGTATCATGGATGGTGTAATCAGATATTTATGCGTGAAACAGGAAGCTTAGAAAGAGGCAACGTATGAATAAAGTAGTTTTAATGGGACGTCTGACAAGAGATCCTGAAGTGAGATATTCACAAGGTGAGAACGCTCTCGCTATTGCAAGATATACATTAGCTGTAGACCGCAGATTCAAGCGTGACGGAGAACAGACCGCAGATTTTATTAACTGTGTTGTGTTCGGAAAGAGTGCTGAATTTACAGAACGTTATTTCCGTCAGGGAATGCGCGTAGTGGTTTGCGGAAGAATCCAGACCGGAAGCTATACCAACAGGGATGGTGTAAAGGTCTATACAACAGAAGTTGTTGTTGAGGAACAGGAATTCGCAGAAAGTAAGAATGCTAGCAGTGCTAATACACAGTCTTATCAGACAGCCCCGGCACCGGCGCCAAGCGCTGATGCAGGTGACGGTTTCATGAACATTCCAGACGGAATTGATGAGGAGTTACCGTTTAATTAAGGTTGAAAGGAGATGTGTACAATGGCATTCGAAAAAGGAAACAGACCGGATTCTCCAATGAAGAGAAGAGGCGGACGCAGAAGAAAAAAAGTTTGTGTATTCTGTGGTAAAGAAAACAACGAAATCGATTACAAAGATACAGCAAAATTAAAGAAATATGTTTCTGAGAGAGGAAAAATCCTTCCGAGAAGAATCACAGGAAACTGTGCAAAACATCAGAGAGCTATCACAGTAGCAATCAAGAGAGCACGCCACGTAGCATTAATGCCATACGTACAGGATTAATTTTGACAACAGACTCCCCGGATTTTTCCGGGGAGTTTTCTGTATTCTTCAGAGACAAATATGAAAAAAATAAAGAACGTTTTTCGTTACTTGCATTACACATTCGGATTATTAAAATTGAATATAGGCACGCTTCTTGTGTTTGAACTTTTATATAAATTTGCATCTATGGCGGTATTTAAACCGTTACTTACGGGAGTAATGAAGCTGGCACTGAAGGCACAGGGGCTGAGTTATTTGTCAGATGAAACCATCGGAACTTTTATCCGGTCCCCGCTGACCTGGTTTTTTCTGCTTTTGATCGTGCTGGGAATGGCATTTTTTACGCTGTTTGATATCTGCTGTATCATTACCTGCATCCATGCCTCTTTCCGGAAGCAGGCGATGCCGCTGCTGGCACTGATGCGAAAGGGATTGAAAACGTCTTTGCGGGTCATCTATCAGAGAAATATCGTGATGATCCTCTATCTGCTGATCATTATCCCCATGACCCATGCACTGGTAATCTCCGGTTATATTACAAAATTTACGGTGCCGCAGTTTATTGTGGATTATATTATGTCCCATACCTGGCTGGCGATTTTATATATTGGATTCTGGATTTATATCGGACTCCGCTCCTTTCATTGGATTTACAGTCTGCATTATTTCTGCCTGGAAAACTGTAACTTCAAGCAGGCGAGAAAGCGCAGCTGGAAACTGCAGGAGAATCATTACTGGACGGATCTGATCATTGTGCTGGGATGGAGTGCAGCCTGCATCGGTATTTATTACGGCGTGATCCTGTTTGGATCCTGGCTGGTGTCCAGAGTCAATCAGGCGTTACCGACACAGGATCTGTTCAGTAGTCTGACCCTTTCCGGGATTTCTTTGCTGATGGATGTGTGCGGTGCACTGTTTTTCTGTTTTGATCTTCCGTTATTTTTTATCTGCATCAGTCTGTTATTCTATTATCGTAAGGCTGCCGCCGGTGAGCGGATTCCACGGGTTTTCCGGGATCTGGACAATGCTTACCGGATTACCAATACGAGATGGGTAAAGAAAATTTATATGTATCGGAAACGGATTATTGCCCTCAGCATCGTAGTGGTGATCGGGGTCAATTTTGCATACAATTTTGCAGACCGGCGCGGTGTATTACATATGGGGCTGGGCAATCCGGTGGAAGTGACGGCGCATCGCGGGTATTCTGCAGCCTATCCGGAGAATACAATTCCGGCATTCAAGGGAGCCATTCAGGTGGGAGCTGACTGGGCGGAACTGGATGTACAGCAGACAGCAGACGGTGAAGTGATCGTTATGCATGATTCTAATCTGAAACGGACGACAGGACTGGATAAGGAAGTCTGGCAGGTGACCTGGGATGAAATCAAAGACCTGGATAATGGCAGCTGGTTTGATAAAAAATATCAGACTGTGCGGATTCCGACACTGGAAGAAGTGCTGAAAGTCTGCCGTGGCAAGATTCATTTGAATATCGAAATCAAGCCCAGCGGACATGACAAGGATCTGGAGGAGCAGGTGGCGAAACTGCTGAAAAAGTATCATATGAGGGATACTTGTGTGGTTTCTTCCCTGAAGTATGATTCCCTGCGCAAGATCAAGGAGGCGGACGATTCCATCGAAACCGCATATATTACATCTGTATCGTATGGAAACTTTACAGATCTGGAATATGCAGACGGTTACAGTGTGGAGTCAACACTGCTGAGCAAGAGTTTCGTAAATAAGGCACAGAAGGCCGGGAAACAGATCTATGTCTGGACAGTGAATTCGGAAGAACGCCTGGAAAAAGTCGTAGGTATGGGAATTGACAATGTGATCACGGATGATCCTGTCATGGCAAAAGAACTGATCTATGAACAGGAACACAGCACATTCTGGGACAGATATGTGAAACAGCTGCTTCAGATAGGAAAGTAGTGATGTGTGGATTGAGAATGTCCGCTTTACTACATATGATGAGTGAACTGTAACGAAACATATGAACAGTTAGCAATATAAAACAGGGGCTTTCTAATGAGGGGGAAATGTGGTATACTATGTTGAATAGTATCGGTTTTGTATACCGGCCGGAAGAATAATTTCGGCAGTATAAAGGAGTTAGCATGAGACAGGATGTTAAGTTGAAGGGTAAATTAAAAGGATATACACAGACACCGCTGGTACTGACGGCACTGTTTGGAGCCATGGATGTCTGGATGTATGTGCTGAATATCAAGGCGGGTGTTCTGGGAAGTGTTTTCGTAGGCATTTATTTTTTTGTGATGCTGTTTGTGTACTGGCGGAACAAACCGATCCTGATGAATGAGCTGATCGATTTTGCCACACAGTACGGTACGGTACAGAAACGTCTGCTGAATGAGTTTGAAGTGCCGTATGCGGTGATGGATGCCACGGGAAAACTGTTGTGGATGAACCGTCAGTTTGAGGCATTATCGGAAAAAAATAAAGGATATCACAAATCCATCACGACGATTTTTCCACAGATCACAAGAGAACTGATGGAGAAAGAAGATGAGTTGGAGCTTGTTGTGGAGCGGGAAGAATGTGTGTACCGCGCTTCTGTGCACAAGATTCATTTTACAGATATTCTGCATGAGAGCAGCAGCATCGAGCTGACAGAGAAAGTGCAGTATCTACAGGTCATCTATCTCTTTGATGAGACGCAGCTGACCCGGTACCGCGTTGAAAACCAGGAAATGCAGATGGTACCTGCGTTGGTATATATTGATAATTATGACGAAGTCCTGGATACCGTGGAAGAGGTAAAGAAATCTCTGCTGGTCGCACTGGTAGACCGTAAGGTGACCAAATTTTTTGCATCCATCGACGGTCTGGTAAAAAAGACTGAGAACGACAAGTACTTTGTCGTGTTCCAGCATAAATATCTGGAAAAAATGGAAGAGGAAAAATTCAGCCTTCTGGAGGATGTCAAAAGTATCAAGGTTGGAAATGAGATGTCTGTCACTCTCAGTATGGGAATCGGTTATGTGGGAAATGATTATACGAAGAATTACGAGTATTCCCGTATGGCCATTGACCTGGCACTGGGACGCGGCGGAGATCAGGTGGTCGTAAAGACCAGAGATAAAATATCTTATTTTGGCGGAAGCAACCGTCAGGTAGACAAATCTACCCGTGTAAAGGCCAGAGTGAAAGCACTGGCGCTGCGCGAAATTATGATCACCCGTGACAAATTCTTTGTCATGGGACATAAAATTGCAGATATTGATTCCTTTGGTGCGGCCATCGGTATTTACTGTGCAGCCCGTCAGCTGGGCAAAAAGGCACAGATTGTAATTGATGAGGTCAATACGACACTGCGTCCGCTGAAGGAATGTTTTACACCGGAGAATGGCTATCCGGACGACATGTTTATCCCGAGCCAGCTGGCACTGGATGAGATTGATTCCCACACGGCATTGATCGTGGTGGATACAAACCGGCCGAGTTATACGGAATGTCCGAATCTGCTGAACCGGGCAAAGGCTATCGTTGTCTTTGATCATCATCGTCAGTGTGAGGATGTGGTGAAAAATGCGGTGCTTTCCTACACGGAGCCGTATGCTTCTTCCACCTGCGAGATGATCGCGGAAGTGTTACAGTATTTTGATGAAGATATCAAACTTTCCACACAGGAGGCAGATGCTATTTATGCGGGAATTTTGATTGATACCAATAATTTTGTATCCAAAACAGGTGTCCGTACTTTTGAGGCAGCAGCATATCTGCGCCGGTGCGGAGCAGAGGTTACCAGAGTGCGCAAGATGCTCCGGAATGATATGGATGCGTACAAAGCGAGAGCGGAAGCCGTGCGGCATGCAGAAGTGTTCCACAATATGTTTGCTATCAGCGTGTGCCCGGCGGACAATATTGAGAGCCCGACGGTGGCGTGTGCACAGGCAGCGAATGAACTGCTGAATATCATCGGCATCAAGGCTTCTTTTGTGCTGACGGAGTACCATGACCGGATTTATATCAGCGCGCGGTCGATTGATGAAATCAATGTGCAGCTCGTTATGGAACGTCTGGGTGGCGGCGGTCATATGAATTCCGCAGGAGCGCAGCTCACCGGCTGTACGCTGGAGGATGCGAAGCGGACCATAGAAAATACACTTGATGAGATGATCAGGGAAGGAGATATTAAGTAAATGAAAGTGATTTTATTACAGGATGTAAAGTCTCTCGGTAAAAAGGGAGAGATCGTAAACGTAAGTGATGCTTATGCAAGAAACGTTATTTTTGCAAAAAAACTGGGGCTGGAAGCAACCGGAAAGAATTTAAATGATCTGAAGCTTCAGAACAAACATGCAGAGAAAGTTGCGGAAGAACAGCTGGAAGCAGCTCAGGAACTTGCCAAGGATCTGGAAGATAAATTTGTGGAAGTCAAGATGAAAGCCGGTGAGGGCGGACGTACCTTTGGTTCTGTTTCCACAAAAGAGATTTCTGCAGCAGTTAAAGAACAGCTTGGTCTGGATATTGACAAAAAGAAAATGTCTCTGAACATTCCAATTAAATCCTTTGGAACTTTTGATGTGGCTATCAAACTGCATGCAAAAGTAACCGGATCGCTGAGAGTGAAAGTAACAGAGGCATAACGCAGTTAAGCCATAACTGTATCAGCAGTGTCGGAAATGATGCCGGTGATACGAAAAAGAAAATGTCACTCATATAGAAAGGAATGGCAGAATATATGGAAGAGGCTCTGGTAAAACGGATCATGCCTCACAGCCTGGAGGCAGAACAGTCCGTCATCGGATCCATGATCATGGACCGGGATGCGATCCTTACAGCCTCTGAGCAGCTGGTGAAGGATGATTTTTATCATCAGCAATATGGAATCCTGTTTGAGACGATCACGGAACTGTTCAACAGTGGTGCACCGGTGGATCTGATTACTCTTCAGAACCGTCTGCGGGAGAAGAATGTGCCGCCGGAGATCAGCAGTCTGGAATATGTCGGTGATCTGGTAACTACAGTTCCGACGTCTGCAAACGTAAAATATTATGCGGAGATCGTAAAAGAGAAAGCGGTGCTTCGCAAACTGATCAAAATCAACGAACAGATCGCAGATACCTGCTATCTGGGAAACGAAAGTCTGGAAGTAATTCTGGAAGAGACCGAGAAAAGCATTTTCAATCTGCTTCAGAGCCGGAGCAACAGTGATTATGTACCGATCAAACAGGTGGTGTTAAATGCTCTGGACAAGATTGAAATTGCATCCAGGACCCAGGGAAATGTCACTGGTATTCCTACCGGTTTTGTGGATCTGGACTACAAATTGTCCGGTCTGCAGCCATCAGATATGATCCTGGTAGCAGCACGACCGTCTATGGGTAAAACAGCCTTTGTGTTAAATATTGCCCAGTATGCAGCATTTCATGAGGATATGGCCACTGCAATCTTCAGCCTGGAGATGTCAAAAGAGCAGCTGGTAAATCGTCTGTTTTCACTGGAATCCCGGGTGGATGCACAGCTGCTCCGTTCCGGTAACCTGTCCGACGCAGACTGGGAGAAACTCATCGAAGGCGCGGGAACCATTGGAAAATCACATCTGATCATCGACGATACGCCTGGTATCTCAATCTCAGAGCTTCGCAGCAAGTGCAGAAAATATAAACTGGAACATGATCTGAAGCTGGTTATCATCGATTACCTGCAGCTGATGTCCGGATCCGGCAGAAGCGATTCGCGCCAGCAGGAGATTTCAGATATCTCCCGTTCATTAAAGCAGCTGGCCAGGGAGTTGAACGTACCGGTTATCGCACTGTCACAGCTGAGCCGACAGGTAGAGCAGCGTCCGGATCACAGACCGATGCTTTCGGATCTGCGAGAGTCCGGAGCCATCGAGCAGGATGCCGATGTGGTTATGTTTATCTATCGAGACGATTATTACAACAAAGATTCAGAGAATAAAGGAATTGCGGAGATCATCATCGCCAAGCAGCGTAACGGTCCGATCGGAACAGTCAATCTCGTATGGCTGGCGCAGTATACGAAATTTGCAAACATGGAGAAATAAAAAAACAACAGGGAGGTATAGGGAATGCAAATTCATCAGTCAGCAGAAGATTATCTGGAGTGTATTTTAAAACTAAGCAAACAGCGTCCGGTGGTTCGTTCCATTGATATTGCCAATGATATGAACTACTCCAAACCGAGTATCAGTGTTGCAATGAAAAATCTGCGTTTAAACGGTTATATCAACGTGGATGAGAGCGGATTTATCACACTGACAGACAGTGGTATGGAGATCGCTTCCAATATTTATGACCGTCATCTCATTCTGAGAAAATGGCTGGAATTCCTGGGAATTTCACCGGAGACGGCAGAACAGGATGCGTGCAAGATTGAGCATACGCTGAGCAAGGAGACGTATGCAGCACTGCGTAAACACATCATCGAAGAGATGGGCGAAGAGTAAGAAACGGCAAAACGCATATTGATAAAAGCAAGGAAAGACTTTGGGCTTGTGCATAATAATGCATGGTCACAAGGTCTTTTTTTGTGGAAAAAGAAACGGAAATCAGATAGAAATTTTTGTACTGCACAACAAAAATGTTGTGCTGGATGATGGAAAATGTTTCAGATTATGCAAAAAACGTGTACAAACACGTCTGAATGTGAAGAAAATGACAAAATTGAAAAAAAATGTTGCACAATCCTTCATAACATAATAAAATAACTACGTTGAGATTATTAAAAAAAAGGAGATACGAGATGAGCTACGTAGACGAAGTACTCGCACGAGTAAAAACAAAAAATGCTGCTGAACCGGAATTCCTTCAGGCAGTAGACGAAGTATTGGAATCCATCAGACCAGTTGTAGAAGCTAATGAGGAGCTTTACAAGAAAGAAGCAATCTTAGAGCGTATTACAGAGCCGGACAGACAGTTCAAGTTCCGTGTGGCATGGGTTGATGACAATGGTCAGGTACAGGTAAACACAGGTTACCGTGTACAGTTTAATAACGCAATTGGACCGTACAAAGGTGGTCTGCGTCTGCATCCATCTGTATATCTTGGAATTATTAAATTCCTTGGTTTCGAGCAGGTTTTCAAGAACTCCTTAACAGGTCTTCCAATCGGAGGCGGTAAAGGTGGATCTGATTTCGATCCTAAGGGTAAATCTGATCGTGAAGTTATGGCATTTTGCCAGAGTTTTATGACAGAACTTTCCAAATACATCGGAGCTGATGTCGATGTACCGGCTGGTGATATCGGAACAGGTGCAAGAGAGATCGGTTACCTGTATGGTCAGTACAAGAGAATCACAGGCCTGTATGAAGGCGTTCTGACAGGTAAAGGACTTTCTTATGGCGGATCCCTTGCACGTACAGAAGCAACAGGTTATGGTCTGTTATACATGACAGAAGAACTTCTGAAATCCCATGGACAGGATATCGCAGGCAAGACATGTGTTGTATCCGGTGCCGGTAATGTTGCTATCTATGCAATCCAGAAAGCACATCAGTTAGGCGCTAAATGCGTAACATGCTCTGATTCCACAGGCTGGATTTATGATCCGGAAGGAATTGATGTAGATTTACTGAAAGAGGTTAAAGAAGTAAAACGTGCACGTCTGACAGAGTACGCAGCAGCAAGACCAAGTGCTGAGTATCATGAAGGCCGTGGCGTATGGAGCGTAAAATGCGATATCGCACTTCCATGTGCTACACAGAACGAGCTGCTTATCGATGATGCAAAAGCATTAGTTGCAAACGGCTGTATCGCAGTTTGCGAAGGTGCTAACATGCCTACAACGCTTGACGCTACACAGTACTTACAGCAGAACGGTGTATACTTTGTTCCTGGTAAGGCTGCAAACGCAGGTGGTGTTGCTACATCTGCACTTGAGATGTCTCAGAACAGCGAGCGTTTAAGCTGGACATTTGAAGAAGTAGATGCAAAACTGAACCAGATCATGGTAAACATCTACCACAACATCGACGATGCTGCAAAACGTTATGGCAAAGAGGGCGACTATGTAGCAGGTGCTAACATCGCAGGCTTTGAGAAAGTCGTAGATGCTATGCTTGCACAGGGTGTATGCTAATACAGGATTACAAAGAGAAAAATTTTCCTGATTGGCATGTAATTTGCTTAATGAATAAGTGAAAAGGTTATGGGACAAGACGATTGTTCCATAACCTTTTTTTTGAGAAAAAAAACGACTAAGAAATAATGAAAAATGCGTGACAATTCAGTAAAAGTAACGGTTTTTGAAAAGATGCTTGTAAAATTGCGGAATAAGGGCTAAACTACAATAGTATTAGACGGAGGTTAGGAAAAGCGTATGAGTAAGAAAGAAATTGTCATTGCAGATGTCGTAGACAAGTACGATAATCCAATTGCAGAGCTGGTACAGGTAGCCTGCCAGTTTTCAAGCTCACTGTATTTAGTACGGGGAAATCATCGGATTAATGCAAAAAGCATTATGGGAATTATGGCATTTAACCCGCACAATGGTGTAGAAGTTGAGATTGAAGCTGATGGAGCAGATGAGGCAGAGGCATTGACTGCCATGGAGAAATTTTTGCTCTGCATGTAACTTATAGTATATCAACAGTTTAAAAAAGCATCAGACATTCTGATGCTTTTTTTGTTTGAGAGGAAATTATGATAAATTTCCTCTCAAACAAAAGCACTTCGTGCAAACATAAAAAAAGAGCACCTTGACAGTGCTCTTTTCATATATGTGCTTTTTGATTCTGTTCGGATTACTCTTCCGCAGGAATCTCGCCCTTGTATTTTGCAACCAGAGTCTGGATTCTCTGATATGGATCAAGCAGATCGCTGATGGATGCATCATGATTTAAGGTATCAATGATGTAAGCAATGTATTTGCTCATGTCACAGCTGATGTAGTACTCTCTGCTTAACAGCTCCGGTGTCTGGTATGCAAGGTTTGTAGTAACCACTTTATAGATCAGTCCGTCTTCTACCGCTTTGTCGAATTTCTCAAGACCGTTTGTGAACAGACCGAAAGTAGCGATTACAAAGATTCTTCCGGCATTTCTCTTCTTTAATTCACGGGCAACATCGATCATACTTCCGCCGGAAGAGATCATGTCATCTACAACCCATACATCCTTGCCATCCAGAGAAGAACCAAGGAATTCGTGAGCAACAATTGGGTTGGTACCGTCTACGATATGACTGTAATCACGACGTTTGTAGAACATACCCATATCTACGCCAAGTACGCTGGCAAGGAATACAGCACGGCTGGTAGCTCCCTCATCCGGGCTGATGATCATCAGATGATCATTGTCGATCTTTAAGTCATCTACAGCATTCAGGATACCTTTTACAAACTGGTAAGCTGGCTGAACAGTGTCAAATCCGTGAAGCGGGATTGCATTCTGTACACGAGGATCATGTGCATCGAAAGTGATGATGTTGTCAACACCCATGCCGATCAGCTCCTGAAGTGCAAGTGCACAGTCCATGGACTCTCTTGCGGTACGTCTGTGCTGACGGCTCTCATACAGGAATGGCATGATAACTGTGATTCTTCTTGCTTTACCGTTTGCAGCAGCGATCATACGTTTCAGATCCTGATAGTGATCATCCGGTGACATGTGGTTCTCATGTCCACAGAGTTTGTAAGTCAGGGAGTAGTTGGTTACATCTGTCATGATGTAAAGGTCATATCCACGAACGGATTCATGGATCATACCTTTTGCTTCGCCACTTCCGAAACGCGGGCAGGATGCATCGATAATATAGGAGTCACGCAGGTAGCCTTTGAACGCGATGTCGTTCTCATGCTCGTGCTCACGTACACATCTCCATTTTACAAGATATTTGTCTACTTTTTCACCGATCTCACGGCAGCTCTCCAGCGGAATCATTCCGAGAGCGCCGGCCGGGATTGTTTCTAAGTTTCTCTGATCGTTATGCATTAGAAAAGTTCCCTCCATCAAATCTTTTCATTTGTTTTTATAAATACGAAGGCATTATAGCACTGAATCCCCTGTTATGACAAGGGATTTCTTGTGATATGGGCATTTGCACATATAATTAAGGAAAAAATCTTATTTTTCGGTTAGTTTTTTGCAAAGTCGGATATCATTGCCAAACAGATGCAGGATGATAAAGCTGTTCGAAATCCGGGAAAAGATACGTTCCGAATAAATGGATGCAATATCGAAGAGCTCCAGATTCGTGGAAATCAGCGTGGATTTCTGCTTGCGGATCCGCTCATTCAGGCATACAAAAAATTGTGATGTCGTGAAGGTGTTGGTCAGCTCTGTACCCAGATCATCGATGATGAGCAGATCACAATCGAAGATATTGCGGTAACTTTCTGCTGCCTGCGGTTCTCTGGTAAAGGTTTTCTGGGCCAGCAGTTCAAACAGGTGGTGAGCGGAAAAATAAATTACGGAGTGACCGGTATCCAGCAGCTCTTTTGCGACGCAGTTGGACAAAAAAGTTTTGCCGACGCCGGTGTCACCGAAAAGCAGCAGATTCTCAAAGGTATCATCAAAGGTATCTACAAAACGATGGCATTGAACTACGGCGTTTCTGGCAGCTTCCAGGGAGGACAGTTGTGTGTTGTCGTAAATGTCATCGGCATAATAGTCGTAGGAAAACGTGTCAAAATTTTCCTTTTCCAGAATGCCCTGCAGATTGGACTGGGTGTAGACCAGGTCAATGGCGGCCTGCTTCA
>OGPM01002033.1_pt1 | contig 15116 bp, 10 predicted proteins | sample 1552961 | NCBI WGS metagenome assembly OGPM01 (sample SAMEA2580304, study PRJEB22360) | human gut metagenome | biome: human gut; feature: human-associated habitat; material: faeces | place: Denmark | collected 2008/2010
TATATATGGATGCACCGCACCTGTCAGAAGTCTGTCTTAATATTATAAGCAATGCGATAAAGTATACAAATACAGGAGGTGCTATATCCTGTAATGTTGTACAGAAATCCTGTGAAAAAGAAGACTGGTGCAATATGATCATTACCATTACCGATAATGGAATTGGTATGTCTGAAGAATTCCAAAAGCGTATTTTTGAAATTTTTGAAAGAGAACGTAACACGACATTAAGTCATATTGATGGCAGTGGCATTGGAATGGGCATTACAAAAAAGCTTGTAGAGCTCATGGATGGCACAATAGAAGTGGAAAGTAAGCAGGGTGAGGGTTCCACATTTACAGTAACTATTCCTTGTCGAAAAGCGTCAGAAGACGATTCTCTGGTGAAGAAAAACAGTAATCTGTGCAATAAGAATTGCCTGAACGGTGTTCGGATTTTGTTGGTTGAAGATAATGAGATCAACACTGAAATCGCAACGGAATTATTGACGGAAGAAGGATGTATTGTTGAGACTGCCAATGATGGTGTTGTATGTATTGACATGATTGAAAAAGCTGATGCTGATTATTACAAGATGATCCTTATGGATATCCAGATGCCGGTTATGAATGGATATGACACTACATTAACTATCCGAAAGATGAAGGATACGAAAAAAGCCAGTATCCCAATTATTGCGATGACTGCCAATGCTTTCGCAGAAGATATACAAAAGGTTCTTTCTGTTGGAATGAATGCTCATGTTGCAAAGCCTGTTGATATGAATATTCTTGTCCCAACAATGATGAAATGTTTAAAAGAATAAAACAATCTGGAGATATACATCAGACAGAGAACTAAATAGAAACAAAGGAGCAGATATTATGAAAGAATGGGAAAGACTGATCAACTATGTGACAGTGCGTACGCCGAGTGATGAAGAGAGTGAGACAGTTCCGTCTTCTGTGTGTCAGTTTGATCTGGCGAGGAAGCTGGAAAAAGAAATGAAGGAACTTGGCCTGACAGAGGTAGTCCTTGATGATAAGTGCTATCTGTATGGAAAACTTCCGGCGACGGAAGGAAAAAAAGAGATTCCGGCACTTGGATTTATCGCACATATGGATACAGTTTCTGATTTTTGTGATCATGAGATCCGACCGATGGTTACCGAAAATTATGATGGCGGGGATCTGGTACTTGGCACAAGCGGACTGGTATTGAGTCCGAAGGAATTTCCACATCTGACAGGGCTAAAAGGACGTACACTGCTCACTTCGGATGGAACAACGATTCTGGGAGCAGATGACAAAGCAGGAATTGCAGAGATTCTGACTATGATTGAAAGAATCCAGACAGAAAATCGGCCGCATGGCATGATTTGTGTAGCATTTACTCCGGATGAGGAAATTGGAATGGGAGCGGAACATTTCAATCTGGATCAGTTTGGCGCAGAGTATGCTTATACTCTGGATGGTGACAGTGAAGGGGAGATTCAGTACGAGAATTTTAATGCCTGCAAAGCAGAATTTGAAATCAGGGGATTTAATGTTCATCCGGGTGAAGGAAAAGATACGATGATCAATGCCAGTCTGGTTGCGATAGAGATCAACAACTGCCTGCCATCTATGGAGACACCGAGAGGAACCGAAGACTATGAGGGATTTTATCATCTGATCAGCATGCAGGGGGAAGTCGGTGAAGCGAAACTTAATTATATTGTCAGAGATCATGACAAAAACGGATTCGAAGAGCGGAAGAAGACTCTTCGACTGATAGAAAAGAACTTAAATGCAAAGTGGGGCGAAGGGACGGTAACGCTTAAGATTACTGACCAGTACCTCAATATGAAAGAAATTGTAGAAGAGCACATGCATCTGATCGACCATGCGAAAAAGGCATGTGAGGCAGCAGGTGTGGCACCATTGATCCTTCCAATTCGTGGAGGAACCGATGGATGCCAGTTAAGCTTCAAAGGACTGCCGTGTCCAAATCTTGGAACAGGTGGACATGCTTTTCATGGACCATATGAGCATATCAGTGTGGAAGGAATGGAGAAGAGTGTGGAGCTCCTTCTTGCCCTGATTCAGGAATATACGAAATAATCTACGGAGTTGCAATAAAACGGTTAACATGCTCCATTGTGGCTTTTATAATCGAAAGATCTGCCTGTACATCGCCGGTCTCCAGAGAGTGATTGGCATTTGGCGTAAGAAAAAGAGGGACTTCTTTTTGTTCAGCCAGTGTACGGATAGAGTCTGTTTCTGCCCATGGATCTGCAGTACCGTGAAATGCAATGCTGCCGGGACGAGCAAAGGAAAAAGTGTCAGTCAGAGGTGTGAACAGGATGCTTTTTCCTTTTATATTATGTCTGGAAGCATAAGCGGAAGCGATAACTGTACCGATGCTTTTGGAAATAAAGAGAATGCTGCCATAGGAATTCCAGTCGATATCCTGCAGAGCCTGTTCTGTTTGTTCATAAGCAAGCTCAAAAGCCTGCTTCATTTTTGCGTGATCACCCTTGACATTCTCAGGGAGGGTTCCATAGGATACAGCGAGAATCTGATACCCATAATGTCTGGCAAGACGGCTTGCATAATACAGGAGTGGTTTGTCAGCAGTATAGCCGATTCCCGGGAAAATTACTGCCAGTTTTGGGGCGCTTTTATCAGAATCATAAGTATATGCAGATGCTTTGTCATAGAGCATTTGCTGATGAATTTTTTCCTGAAGGTCTTTTAAGGTCACAGAGATTGTATAAGGCTCTTCCGGGAGATAATCATAACCGGTGAGAACACCGTTTTCTTCCATGGCATAAACAATGTGCAATGCCCCCATAAGTTCCATATCGTCTTCAATATCAGAAAGTAATTCTTCGTATGTTTTCATCTTGATTTGTTCCTCGTATTTATATTTTATAAAATTCAGTCATGTGTATAAAAAACAAAATAATTATTGCATGTTTTATTAAAACGGGCAAGGAAAATTGAAAAACTCCTGCCAGTTACCTGGTTAAGGTGTCAATAAAATTGGGGAATAGCTTGCAAATTACGATCAAATAAAATATGATATAGAGATATAAAATTATACAATGTAAGGAAAATATATGAAAAACAGAAACAAAGGTTTTACACTTGTGGAACTTGTGATCATCATTGCAATTCTTGCGATTCTTATAGGTGTTGTTGCACCGACTTATACCAAATATATAGAAAAAAGCAGGGAATCAACTGATCTTGCAAATGTCAGGACGGCGTATGACAAAGTGGTGATGGAAACGGGAATAGAGGGAAATGAAGATGTAAAGGAGATCGTTCATCTGAAGCAGAAAATAGACAAATGGCAGTCTTCAGATACGGTGACAATTGCGGGAATCACGCATTCTAACAGCGACCCTGATACTGTTAACTGGAAGGGATATCCCGTTGCGGACGGAATATGCGAAGTGTCCATGAATCCTGAAACCGGTATTTTATTTGACTGGAAAACCGGAAAAGGAGACAGTGTAGAAAACGATGAAGTAAAAGAATACTGGTTTAACCCGGAAGAAAACTTCGACAGAGTTCTTCAGGAAAGTAATGCATTGAACGGTGTAACTGGCATCTTTGAAATCGATTCCAGATGCCAAAAATCTACTATGGTTCCAAGGATAGAGACGAAGATGGCATCTGACAGTCTCCTTAAGAAAGGAACCTGGGCATATTATGGAAAGGCGAAGGATGCTAGAAAACGTGCTTTGCTCTGGACTTCTGTTAATACAGATGTTGTCGGTGCGAACCAGAAGATTCCTGTGATTGTCTGTACGGCAGATAATAAATATTATGTAGCAGAATCTACAACCGCCAAACGTACAGGATATGGCCCTGATTACGTTGCGATTGCAGCGCAGATGAGCACAGGCACTGCAAAAAAAGAGCTGGATGAGACCGCAGTAAAATATGACAGTCTTCAGGCCGCATACGACGCATATAAAAAACTACTCACAGATGGAAAATATAAGCAATATAAAAATTCGTTGGATTTTAATATTCATTGGTGAAGGTAACTGGTGAAGATGGTTATTCCTTTGCAGTTTACTGGTTGCTTTTATTTCTCCGACAAGCTATACTAATCTGAGCGACAAAGTATGGATTGGAGGATTTTTATAATGAAAATTGCAGTAACTTATGATAATGGAAATGTTTTTCAGCATTTTGGAAAAACAGAAAACTTTAAGGTTTATGAAGTAGAAGACAACAAAGTTGTTTCAAGTGAAGTGATCGGTTCTAACGGAACTGGACATGGTGCCCTGGCCGGACTTCTGGCAGAACAGGGGATTGATGTACTGATCTGCGGTGGTATTGGAGGAGGTGCACAGACTGCACTTGCGGAGGCAGGTATTCAGTTATGCTCCGGTGCACAGGGAAATACAGATGAAGTAGTAGAAGCTTATCTGAAGGGCGAACTGGAATCAGCAGGAACAACCTGTGATCATCATCATGAAGAAGGACATTCCTGTGGAAACCATGAGGAAGGGGAGTCTTGTGGAAGCAGCTGTGGCGGCTGTGGTTCACATAAACCGGCATTTTCCGGACCGAATGTAGGAAAGACATGCCGTACACATTACAAGGGAACATTCAACGATGGAACACAGTTCGATTCTTCCTATGATCGTGGACAGCCGCTGGAGTTTGTCTGCGGAGCAGGACAGATGATCAAAGGCTTTGATGCAGCTGTTGCAGACATGAAGGTCGGAGAAATCAAAGAAATCCATCTGATGCCGGAAGAGGCTTATGGACAGCCGAATCCGGATGCGATCTTTACTCTTGAGATTGAACAGCTTCCGGGTGCAGAGGACCTGACAGTAGGTCAGCAGGTATATTTGTCTAATCAGTATGGGCAGCCTTTCCCGGTCAAAGTTACAGCCAAAGATGAAAAGACAATTACATTTGATGCCAATCACGAGATGGCTGGTAAAGAGCTGAACTTTAAGATCGAGCTTGTAGAAGTAAAATAAATGTCGAAGAAGTGCGGAGTTTGTCAATAAGTTTCGAACTCTTTTGATGGACGTACACAGTGCGGCATGCTAGTATGGAAGAAAGAAAATTATGTAGCTGTCTGGCGGCATTAAAGGACAGTGATATGATTCGTTTCTGTTTTATTCTGTGCGGCATGCCGCTTCTTTTGTTCTAAGACCGTTCTGGTTGAGAAAGGGAAATCTCCATGTTTTACTTGCGTTGTCGGGCGAAATTTCCGTGTGTAATGAAATAGGATATGAAAAAGATCGGAATGCGTTGTTTCGGTCTTTTTATGTGGTGGAAACTGATCTATCAGGGCATTCTTGAATTATCTGAATTCCACGGCATGTTTTCTTTTCCAGATGGGAAATAAATTTCGCTGGCAGACGTAATTCTTCCGTTGTTCAATGCTTATGGCATGGAAGAATGTTTTCCACATATCAGTATATTCATCTTCATAAGATTCTGTCTTTTGTAATACCGAAAATTCATCGTCCGTCAGATAGCGCAGATAATTTTCACCATCTTTTACATGTACACAGGCAGTTTTGCGGTTATCATCGATGATCATCCAGTGTTCGGAGGGCATACGGTTGGCAAAATGGTTGCCAACCAGCATGATTACATCATTCCTGGGCTCCAAATGACTGACATAGACCTGGTTTTCCAGACTTTGAAAACGGGCAAATTCCCGAAAATGATGCGCTTCATTTGATACCTGGCGCCGGAGTTCGAGAAGATTCATTACATGTGGATTCGTATATTGCTCGACTACAGTACTGCCAATAGCAAACCCCACCCGAAGAAAGTCATAGATTGCCTGCAGAGCGTTCTCATCCGCAGACAATGAGGCGTAGTAGATGTTCATGTATGCAGTTTCAGAGATGCTTCTCCGAATGGAGCGTATAACCTTTTCTGCTTTGGAAGGATCACCATCCACATGGATATATTCATCAAACATTGTTTGTTGAAAGATAGGTTCTTTCTTTAGTCCAATCTGGTTATGACCGACTTTCAGGGCTTCTGACCAGGCATCATAGATGCAGGTCATGATATCCGTTAAGCGGTCCTGGCAAGTATATATTTTCATATTTTTATTCCGTATTCTGATCCTATATGTAAAAGTGGCTGGAAACTGGCAGAGGGAAGTTTAGCCGATCCCAAAATCAGCGAGAGTCATCTGGGAATAAGATTCATTGGAATGTTGTACTTTCCAGGAATCTTTTGCATCTACCTGAACCAGCTGTCGGGTGATATAGGCTTCTTCAATGGGAGTACGATACATTTGTCTGCCACCGCAGGTGATAAAATAATGTGCGCGTTTCAAAACTACGCCCATTCTTTTCAGATTGTCAAAATTCAGACGGCCATATCGTCTGGCATAAGTGATCCGGCTGGCGGATTTTGGCCCGATTCCGGGAACCCGAAGCAACGTGGCATAAGATGCTTTTTCAACTTCCACTGGAAAGTGTTCCAGATGGCGCAGCGCCCAGTCGCATTTGGGATCCAGCAGTTCATTGAAGTTGGGCTGAGATTCGGATAACAGTTCATCTGCCTGGAAGCCATAGAAGCGTAGCAGCCAGTCTGCCTGATACAGGCGATGTTCCCGGAGAAGTGGAGGTGGAGTTCCAATCTGAGGGAGAATGGAGTCATCATTTAACGGAATATATGCCGAATAGAAGACTCGTTTCAGATCAAAGCCCTGGTACAGAGCCTGGCTGGTCTGTAACAGAGTATAGTCACTTTCGCCAGTGGCACCGATGATCATCTGGGTACTCTGCCCTGCCGGAGCGAAATTCCGTTTCAGATCAGACATGTTAAGAGGTGCCAGCTGACAGGCATTTTCCCATGTCAGGATATGTTTCGTGAATTTATTTTTATCACGGGAGATAAGATTCGGATCCTCTTTTTTGAGGGGAGGATTGTTCCCGGGTTTTGCATCGGTATTCTGCATATTGAGTTTTTCTCTGAAGGTTTTCTTGGAATCGTCTGAGAAAATACCATTTCTTAAAAACTGATTTCCCCGGCTTCGATCCATATATGCAGACTTTCCAGCAGCTATCCGGTGAGAGGCAATAGTATTTTGTACTTTTCCCATGGGATTCAGGATATTCTGCATGGTTTTATTGGGGGCAAGAGAACGCAGAGCTGTTTCTGTCGGAAGTTCCAGATTGACACTGATGCGGTCTGCCAGATATCCGGCCGCGGCAAGCAGCTCGTCAGAGGCCCCGGGAATTGTTTTTACATGAATGTATCCGTTGAAATGGTACCGGGTACGGAGGAGCAGCAGTGTCTCACACATTTTCTCCATGGTATAGGTCGGATTTTTTAAGACACCGGAGCTTAAGAAGAGCCCTTCGATATAGTTCCGTTTGTAAAATTCAACGGTTAGTTCACAGATTTCCTGTGGCGTAAAGGTGGCGCGGCGTACATCATTGCTGGCACGGTTGATGCAATATTTACAGTCATAGGCACAATGATTTGTCATCAGGATCTTGAGAAGGGAAATACATCTTCCATCAGCGGCAAAACTGTGACAGATGCCACATGCCTCTGCATTGCCGAGCTCTCCTTTCTTTCCGCGTCGGCTGGAACCGCTTGAAGTACATGCGACATCGTATTTTGCTGCATCTGCCAGAATCTGTAACTTTTCCTGCGTTGTGTAATTATCATTTGTAATCTCTGTTATCATACATCTATTATACAAACACATGTTCTTGAAATCAAGAACTTTTTTAGAACATTCGTTCGACAAAAGCTCCAAAAAGCTACCCATTGCAATGTCAGGGTGAGGAAGATTATAATAAGAAGAAACAGAAACCGGAAAAGTCGAAAAAATTAGTGTTGCACTCGTAAAAATACAATATATTGATAAAAACTTTCAAAATACAACTACAAATTGTACAAAATTAAAAGCATGCGTTAATTAATTGACAAAGGTGCTTTCAATAGTGTACACTAGCGGCGTGAACGAGGGAGAGTTCACATGTAACTATAATAAGATTCCGGTCTTATTTTTCTTTTAGGAGAAAAGTTAGACGGGACATACGCGGAATAAATTCTATTTTAGAGAGGTGCAAAAATGAAAAACTTTTCACAGTGGGAAGGTTTCAAAGGAAACCGTTGGAAAGAAAAAATCGACGTTCGTAATTTTATTTCAATGAACTACACACCATATGACGGAGATGCTTCCTTCCTGGAAGAACCTACAGAGGCTACAAACAAACTGTGGGGAAAACTTCAGGAACTTCAGAAAGAAGAGCGTGCAAAAGGCGGCGTTCTGGATATGGAGACAGAGGTTGTTACATCTCTGACAGCATATGGCCCGGGATACATCGATGAAGACCTCAAAGATCTTGAAAAAGTTGTTGGTCTGCAGACAGACAAACCGCTGAAACGTGCATTCATGCCATACGGTGGTATCAAAATGGCAGAGCAGGCATGTGAGACTTACGGATACAAAGTAAGCGACAAGATCAAAGACGTTTTCCATAACTACGAATTCAAAACACACAACCAGGGTGTATTTGATATCTACACACCAGAAATGAAAGCAGCCCGTCACAACAAGATCCTGACAGGTCTTCCGGATACTTATGGACGTGGACGTATCGTTGGTGACTACAGACGAGTAGCACTGTACGGTATCGACGCTCTGATCGAAGGAAAACAGAAAGACTTCGCAGCTTGCGACCGTCAGGGTATGAGACGTTATGACTTCCAGCTTCGTGAGGAAATCGCAGATCAGATTCGCGCACTCAAAGGCATGAAAGTTATGGCTGAAGCTTACGGATATGATATTTCACAGCCGGCTAAAGATGCAAGAGAAGCATTCCAGTGGCTGTACTTCGGATATCTTGCAGCAATCAAGACTCAGAACGGTGCTGCAATGAGTGTTGGACGTATCTCTACATTCCTTGATATCTATATTGAAAGAGACTTAAAAGCTGGAAAGATTACAGAAAAAGAAGCTCAGGAATTAATTGACCACATGGTTATGAAATTCCGTATGGTTAAGTTCGCAAGAATCCCATCTTACAACGAACTGTTCTCAGGAGACCCGACATGGGCAACACTGGAAGTTGGTGGACTTGGACAGGACGGACGTTCTATGGTAACAAAGAATGATTACCGTTTCCTTCACACACTGAAGAACATGGGACCTTCTCCAGAACCAAACCTTACTGTACTTTACTCTTCAAGACTGCCTGAAAACTTCAAGAAGTTTGCAGCCCTGATCTCAGTAGAGACAAGCTCAATCCAGTATGAAAATGATGATGTTATGCGTCCGGTATGGGGCGATGACTACTCCATCTGCTGCTGCGTATCTGCTACAGAGACAGGTAAAGAGATGCAGTTCTTCGGAGCTCGTGCGAACCTTGCTAAGTGTCTGTTATATGCCATCAACGGTGGTATTGATGAAAAGAATAAAATTCAGGTTGCACCTGCTTACAGACCAATCACATCTGAATATCTTGACTTCGATGAAGTAATGGAAAAATATGATGCTATGATGGAATGGCTGAGCAAACTGTATGTAGATACACTGAATATGATTCACTACATGCATGACAAGTATTACTATGAAGCAGCTCAGATGGCATTGATTGATACAGACGTTAAGCGTTCATTTGCAACAGGTATCGCTGGATTCTCTCATGTGGTAGATTCACTTTGCGCTATCAAATACGCAAAAGTAAAAGCTATCCGTGACGAAGATGGAATCACAACAGATTTCGAGATTGAAGGAGATTTCCCAAGATACGGTAACGACGATGATCGTGCAGACGACATGGCTGTATGGCTTCTGAAGACATTCATGCACAAACTGAATAAGTGCCATACATACAGAAATTCTGTACCTACAACATCAATCCTTACAATTACTTCCAATGTAGTATACGGTAAGGCTACAGGATCTCTTCCGGACGGAAGAAAAGCAGGAGAGCCACTTTCACCAGGTGCTAACCCATCTTACGGTGCAGAAAAGAACGGACTTCTTGCATCCCTTAACTCTGTTGCTAAGCTTCCATACGAGCTGGCACTGGATGGTATTTCTAATACTCAGACAATCAGCCCAAGTGCACTTGGACATACAGATGATGAGCGTAAAGAAAATCTTGCACGTGTAATGGACGGATACTTCGATCAGGGAGCACATCACCTGAATGTTAACGTATTTGGTACAGATAAACTTATTGATGCTATGGAGCATCCGGAAAAACCAGAATACGCTAACTTCACAATCCGTGTATCTGGATACGCAGTTAAGTTCATCGACCTGACCCGCGAACAGCAGTTAGATGTTATCGCAAGAACTTGCCACGATCATATGTAAAAGCTATGAGCCATGCATCAGATGAGACAGATGTTATAATCAAGCTTGCTTGAATTATGATATCTGGATCAGATGATATACGGCGACAGCCGTCAGCGAGATGAAGCAAAGCGGAATCGAGCTGCGCATGGCGGAGTACATGGCGAATTACACGTAATAAATAAAAAAAGGAGCAAAGCTATGACCAAAGGATATATTCATTCTCTGGAAAGTTTCGGCTCCGTTGACGGTCCAGGTGTCCGCTATCTGATCTTTACGACCGGTTGTGCTATGCGCTGCCAGTTCTGTCATAACCCGGACACATGGAACATGAATTCAGGGACTCTCTACACAGCAGATGAACTGATTGATAAAGCCTGGAAATACCGCACTTACTGGGGAAGTAAGGGCGGTATTACCGTCAGTGGGGGCGAACCGCTTCTGCAGATCGATTTTCTGCTGGAGTTGTTCCAGAAAGCAAAAGAAAGAGGAATCAACACAACACTGGATACCTGTGGAAATCCATTCACAAGAGAAGAGCCATTCTTCAGTAAATTCCAGGAACTTATGAAGGTGACAGATCTTGTAATGCTGGATATCAAGCATATTGATGATGAGCAGCATAAGATCCTTACCGGTCAGACGAATAAGAATATTCTTGATATGGCAGAATATCTTTCAGAGACCGGAAAACCAGTCTGGATCCGTCATGTACTGGTCCCGGAAAGAAGTGATAAAGACGAATATCTGCACAGACTTCATGATTTTATTGAGATGTTAGATAATGTGGAGAAAGTAGAAGTCCTTCCGTATCATACACTTGGTGTATATAAATGGAAAGAACTGGGGATTCCGTATCAGTTGGAGGGCATTGATCCACCATCGCAAGAACGGGTGGAAAATGCGAACCGGATTCTTGAAACAGCAAAATATCATGCATAAAAAATGTGGAACACATGGAAATAATGTGTTCCGCATTTTTTTATAGCAATCAATCATCAAAGTGTACAAGAAATATTATAAAAAGCGTTTTTTAAGTAGGTAAAATGTAGCAATTTGTCAATTTAGCCAATTAAAGTCTTGAAACATGTATAAAAATACGATAATATTATTTTTATAGATTTTTACCGAAGGAAGGAAGAAGAACGATGAATCTTAAAATTGGTGTGATTAAGGGAGACGGAATTGGTCCGGAGATCGTAACGGAGGCAATGAAAGTTCTGGATAAAGTTGCAGGAGTATATGGACACACTTGTGATTATACACAGTTACTCATGGGGGGAGCATCCATTGATGTTCACGGAGTGCCTCTTACAGATGAGACAATCGCAGAGGCAAAAGCATGTGATGCAGTTCTGATGGGTTCCATCGGAGGAGATGCAAAGACATCTCCGTGGTATAAGTTAGAGCCATCCAAAAGACCGGAAGCAGGACTTTTAAAGATCAGAAAAGCCCTGAATCTTTTTGCAAACTTAAGACCTGCAGTACTTTATGAGGAATTAAAAGGTGCATGTCCGTTGAAAGAAGAGATTACAGAAGGTGGGTTCGACATGATGATCATGAGAGAACTGACTGGTGGCCTTTACTTTGGAGAGAGAAAGACAGAAGAGATTGACGGAGTGATGACAGCAAAAGATTCTCTTACATATAATGAAGAGGAGATCCGAAGAATCGCAAAACGGGGATTTGATATTGCAATGAAGCGACGCAAAAAAGTAACTAGCGTAGATAAGGCAAATGTTCTGGATTCTTCAAGATTATGGAGAAAAGTGGTAGAAGAAGTTGCAAAAGATTATCCAGAGGTGGCAGTGGAAAATATGCTGGTAGACAACTGTGCAATGCAGCTTGTAAAAGATCCAAAACAGTTTGATGTCATTCTTACAGAGAATATGTTTGGAGATATTCTTTCCGATGAAGCAAGTATGGTGACCGGATCTATCGGAATGCTTGCAAGTGCCAGCTTAAATGAGACAAAATTCGGTTTATATGAGCCGAGCGGCGGATCGGCACCGGATATAGCAGGAAAAGGAATTGCCAATCCAATCGCAACTATCCTTTCTGCGGCAATGATGCTGCGTTTCAGCTTTGATCTTGATAAAGAAGCAGATGCGATCGAAGCAGCTGTTGCAAAGGTGTTAAAAGACGGATATCGTACGATTGATATTATGTCAGAAGGAAAGACGCAGATTGGAACAGAAGAGATGGGCGATCTGATTTCAGAAAACATTCGTTAATTGTAGAATTATATATAGATAAGAAGTATTTGACAGAAAGAAAACAGGAGGATAAAAATGAGAAGTGATACAGTAACAAAAGGAAAACAGCAGGCACCTCACCGTTCATTGTTCAATGCACTTGGACTGACGGAAGAAGAGATGAACAGACCACTGGTAGGCATCGTATGTTCTTATAATGAAATCGTGCCGGGGCATATGAACCTGGATAAAATTGCGAATGCAGTAAAACAGGGAGTTGCCATGGCAGGTGGTACACCGATCATGTTTCCTGCAATTGCAGTTTGTGACGGAATAGCAATGGGACACATCGGAATGAAGTATTCTCTGGTAACCAGAGACCTGATCGCAGATTCTACAGAAGCAATGGCGATGGCACATCAGTTTGATGCGTTAGTTATGATCCCGAACTGTGATAAGAATGTACCGGGACTTCTGATGGCTGCAGCAAGAATTAATGTACCGACTGTATTTGTCAGCGGCGGACCGATGCTTGCAGGACATGTAAAAGGACAGAAGAGAAGTCTTTCCAGTATGTTTGAGGCGGTAGGAGCGAATGCGGCCGGAACAATGTCAGATGCAGACCTGTGTGAATTCGAGAATAAAGTATGTCCTACATGCGGATCATGTTCGGGTATGTACACAGCAAACAGCATGAACTGTCTGACAGAGGTACTTGGTATGGGACTTCGCGGAAACGGAACAATCCCGGCAGTATATTCAGAAAGAATCCGTCTTGCAAAACATGCAGGTATGAAAGTCATGGAACTTCTTGAGAAGAATATCCGCCCAAGAGATATTATGACAAAAGAAGCAATCTTAAATGCATTGACTGTAGATATGGCACTGGGATGTTCTACAAACAGTATGCTGCATCTGCCGGCAATCGCTCATGAGATCGGTATGGATTTTGAAATCGATTTTGCAAATGGCATTAGCGAGAAGACACCGAACCTCTGCCATCTGGCACCGGCAGGCCCGACTTACATGGAAGACCTGAATGAAGCCGGCGGTGTATATGCAGTTATGAACGAGCTGAATAAAAAAGGCTTACTGCATACAGAGTGTATGACGGTTACAGGTAAAACCGTCGGAGAAAATATTAAAGAAGCAGTCAACAAAAATCCGGAAGTTATCCGTCCAATCGACAATCCATATACACCAACAGGCGGACTTGCAGTATTGAAAGGTAATCTTGCACCGGACGGAAGTGTTGTAAAACGCTCCGCAGTTGTAGATGAGATGCTGGTACATGAAGGACCGGCGAGAGTATTTGAATGCGAAGAAGACGCAATCGCAGCAATTAAGGGTGGCAAGATTGTAAAAGGTGATGTAGTTGTAATCCGCTATGAAGGACCGAAAGGTGGACCTGGTATGCGTGAGATGCTGAACCCGACTTCTGCAATCGCAGGAATGGGACTTGGTTCCAGTGTTGCCTTAATTACAGACGGACGTTTCAGTGGAGCATCCAGAGGAGCATCCATCGGACATGTTTCACCGGAAGCCGCAGTTGGCGGACCGATTGCGTTAGTTGAAGAAGGAGATATTATTAAGATTGATATTCCGAATCTGAAACTGGAACTGGATGTATCTGATGAAGAACTGGCTAAGAGAAAAGCAGCATGGACACCGAGAGAGCCGAAAGTTACAACCGGTTATCTGGCAAGATATGCTTCTATGGTAACATCCGGAAACAGAGGAGCTATTCTGGAAGTTCCAAAACAGTCATAAGATAAGACATAAGAGAGTAAGGTTACAGAACAGGAGAAAGATAGGTATGCAGTTGACAGGATCAGAGATCGTCATCGAATGTCTGAAAGAGCAGGGCGTAGATACTGTTTTCGGATATCCGGGAGGCGCAATTTTAAATGTCTATGATGAATTATATAAACACAGTGATGAGATTACTCATATCCTGACTTCCCACGAACAGGGCGCAGCACATGCAGCGGATGGATATGCGAGAGCAACCGGTAAAGTTGGTGTATGTTTCGCCACCAGCGGACCGGGTGCTACGAATCTTGTGACAGGAATCGCTACCGCATACATGGATTCTATTCCGGTAGTAGCGATCACCTGTAATGTAGGAGTGTCACTTCTTGGAAAAGATAGTTTTCAGGAAATTGACATTACCGGTATTACAATGCCGATCACAAAGCATAATTATATTGTAAAAGATGTGGCCAATCTGGCTGACACGATCCGTAAAGCGTTCGTGATCGCCAAATCCGGAAGACCGGGACCGGTCCTTATTGATATTCCGAAAGATGTTACAGCAAATAAGACAGAATATATAAAAGAGGAGATCAAACCGGTAGAACCATCTGATAAGATTTCAGAAGAAGAACTAGCGGAAGCATTGGAATTAATTAAAAAATCTAAGAAACCGTACATATTTGTAGGTGGAGGAGCTGTCCTTTCCGAAGCAAGTGAAGAATTATATACATTTGCGAAGAAAGTAGATGCGCCAGTAACGGATTCCCTTATGGGAAAAGGTGCATTTCCAGGAAACGATCCGGCATATACAGGAATGCTTGGAATGCATGGAACAAAAGCATCCAACTACGGAGTCAGCGAGTGTGATCTTTTGA
>OGPM01002041.1_pt1 | contig 15080 bp, 12 predicted proteins | sample 1552961 | NCBI WGS metagenome assembly OGPM01 (sample SAMEA2580304, study PRJEB22360) | human gut metagenome | biome: human gut; feature: human-associated habitat; material: faeces | place: Denmark | collected 2008/2010
CGTCTAGTTCAGGTACAGGGATATCGTTTCTTTGCAATAGATCTTCCAAAAGATGGATGCTGAAATCCGCAGGCTGTTGCAGCGCATTGAGCTTTTGGGAAAAACGTTACAGCAGTACAATATTCCAATACCCGAAGTAGAAGATTAGTATCTCCGAGCTCTGTCGGTGGGATTGCCGGCAGAGCTTTTTGGTGGAAGGGGGCCGGCGAGGTGGCGGAAAGTCTCCGATGCTGTGGCAGGTTTTCTCCGTGCAGATGGCAAACTCGCGCCGATTTATGCATGAGCAACTCCTGCCGCAATTGCCTTGGTCTACGGCGCTCCCTGAATATTGCTATCTGTCTTGATTTTTTGAGCATCTCAGTTTTGAGGCGCTCTTATTTTTTGCCTTCACGGGGGATTATTGATTGCTTAAGATAAAATGAGTACGGGAATAAAATCCTGAACCTGAAATAGATACTGGAATATAATTCTATTGGAATTTTAACAAAGTTCGACAGAAAAAGAGTGAAAACACGTTGAAATGGTTTGCTTGGAGGTTGTATTATAACTAATACGGATAAATGTAGTATGATACGAATCATTCAACTGGATGCGGATAGTAAATTAAATACAGTCAGTATGATGGCCACCTAAGAAGTCTTTTTTGGCTTCTCTGGTGGCCTTCTTTATAAACCACATGCGGGAATTGTGAAATTTATATATACGATTCCCAAATCACCTAAGCGACGCAATCCATTGTAACTGAGGGGATAGGTGATTTTGTGGTGAAACTGCTTAGTTGCGCTCGGAGCAGGGGACCTCCTAGATGTGATTTGACCGAAACAATTCAAATCGCAATAGGAGGTCAAAATGACTGAATTAGAAATGTATGAACTTTGGCGCACACTTCGTTTATGGGCCAATTATAATCAGCTTAACCAGACGATAGAAAAGAACTGGCTTAGTAATTCGTTCAACAGCCATATCCTTGATTTGTTAGACAAAGAGGAAATTAAATACAGGTCGGAGAAACGTCTCCTTGGATATAGGAACAAGGGGAAAAGGCGACTTGCTGGTAATGCAAATCAGCCGATTATTATCAATATTGATGATGTGGCTGATGTCATTGATGTTCGTGCGGAAGATGAATTCGCTCGAGTAGAGCTTCTGGTATCATTGAAGCAGGAATTGGAAAGGCTCTCACCCAGAGAGCTAATGATTATTCGTACCTATTTGGATTATCCTATAGAGGTTGTGGCGAGGAAGCTTAAGGTTAGACCCAACACAATTTCTAAGGCACGAAGAAAAATTGCAAGAGAATTGAGAAAGAAGCTGGTTTGAGATGAAAAGGGAAGAACTGTGGACTCCATCTGCAAGGCGGTTTGAATGCCTGCTCAAGGCTGCGCAGAATGGCGACCATAACGCATACATGAGTTTGATGGCGAGGTTTTTTAAGGTAATGGATGACAAGGCAAGAAATAACTACTTGCGCGATTACGAGATGTTTACGGCACTGGTTGAACGGGTCTCAGAAGGAATCTTTGGTTTCAGTTCTGAAGATGCGTATCAGCGTGAATTGAACAAGGAAAAACACCCGTCAAAGAAGCGGAAGAAGTTCGGACGCAGGTGATGATCTGAACGTTAGTAGTTAATATTGATTCAAATGAAAACAGATTGCTGCAAGAATAGCAATCTGTTTTTATTTGAATCAGTTGCGGCTTAAGCAAAACTTGAATCATGTACCAATTGACTGTTACATATAACAATCTATCGAATTTTAGCCTCATTCACCTTATGAACAAGGGTATATTTGTAAAATGTGCTGAATTTGTGTACTTGTATAATTAAAGTGAATCCGATTTGTTGATAAATGTCGAATTGTGTGCTATTATATCAATACATATATTGGCAAAATATTGCGTTGGTAGACTGCTGAATTGTGCTAAGGATTTTCCATGAGTAATTTGTGGGAATGCCTTTTGCTGCTCAAAACTGCTTTCCCTGATTTCAATTGCAGTATTGAAAATAATATGTGTGCAAAGAAGAACGAGGAGTAAGAACATGACAAGGTTTAGGCATGACTTGATTTTGCGGATGATAAAGCTGTTAGATGCTGTGCTTGTGACGATACCATTTGCAATGTGCTGGTATCTATACTATGCTAAGCGCGTTGCGTCGCCGTATTATGCAAAGGGCGATTACCTGGTCGTGGCACTGTTCTTTGTACTGTTCATCATCTTTGGACGCGTATATGACGCCTTTCTGATGTCAATGCAGCGTATCTCCGAAATTATCTACGAGCAATTTTTAGCGGCTGCGGTCAGCGACTTTATCATGTACATTGTGATTTGGCTACTGTCCAAGCACCTGCCCAACATTCTTCCTGGCGTGGCCGCTCTTGTGGGGCAGGTTATTATGGCCTCAATTTGGGCTTATAACGCTCACCACGCCTATTTTAAAACCTTCCCGCCGCAGGCCACAGCTGTTATTTATGATATCAGACGTGGTATGGAGCAGCTGATTGGTAAGTACGGTCTAGATGCCAAGTACAAAGTGGTCTCCACAGCTACGGCGGGGGAGTGCATCGAGAATCTTTCCATGCTGGACGGCATCAACACAGTGTTTTTGAGCGGCATCCACAGCCATGATCGGAATATTATTCTGAAATACTGTGTAGAAAACAACATTACTGTATTTGTAGTACCACGCATCGGTGACACCATTATGTCCGGTGCACATCACATGCATATGTTTCACCTGCCGATGCTTCGTGTTGGCCGGTATAATCCTCAGCCGGAGTATCTGTTTGTAAAACGACTGCTGGATATTGTCATTTCTGCTATTGCGCTTGTGATTCTGAGTCCAATCTTCCTTGTGACGGCTATTGCCATCAAAGCAACGGATCACGGCCCAGTATTTTACAAGCAAATTCGTTTGACGAAGGATGGCAAAGAATTTGGTATTCTCAAATTCAGAAGCATGCGGGTCGATGCTGAAAAGGACGGCGTCGCCCGTCTTTCCAGCGGCGAAAACGATGACCGCATCACGCCTGTTGGCAAAATCATTCGTGCTTGCCGCGTTGATGAATTGCCGCAGCTTATAAATATCTTGAAGGGTGACTTGAGCATCGTCGGCCCCCGTCCGGAGCGCCCTGAGATTGCAGCTCAGTACTGTGAGGAAATGCCGGAATTCTCCCTGCGCCTGCAGGCCAAGGCTGGATTGACTGGGTATGCACAGGTTTATGGCAAGTACAATACTACTCCTTACGACAAACTGACTATGGATTTAATGTACATAGCTCATCCGAGCATTGTAGAGGATTTCAAAATTATGTTTGCCACTGTAAAAATCCTGTTTATGCCTGAAAGTACCGAGGGAGTTTCCGAGGGTCAAACCACTGCAATGAGTGGAGAAAGCCACTAAATATCAACATTTTTGTACATTTCAAACTGCTAAAAATTGGAAAGAATTCCAGAGTAGAGTCAGGCATAAATGCATCTCTTACAGTAGCGTCAAGTCGGCATAAAATTGCCCTGCATAGGGGCGATATAGCACTCATGATAGTGCAAAATGCCGGATACCCGGGCGTGAAAGGAGTCGGAATGAGGTTGAATTGAGGCTTTTATGACCCGAAAAAACACTTTTATGGATGCGACTGTAGCTCGTGGGTTTATGCCAGATGGCACTGTGATGATATTACCGACACTGTGGTGACTTTCACATAGCGTTATCTGGGCTGCGTAATGATAACCTCATCTGCGATTTCATCCCGGTCTTGTAGATGACAAGGCGGATGTGAGCAAGATGATGATAAACACATGATTACGGAGATACTCATTCGTGTGGGGTAATCCGGCATAAACAAGGGAGCTGCCGTAGCATGAATGAGTGGAACCGGGAATAAAGGAAAGGGTTACCGTAACAAGTACTGGTGCTATCAGGACTAAAGACGGGAGCTACCATAGCGTCAAAAATGGTGCAATTTAGAGCGTAGTGGAGACCCAATGCAGCGGTACAAGACATGGCGGCAGTGTGGCTCACACTGCTGAGGACGATTAGTAGAGCTTTATAAGGAATAGACGGCTCAGACTCTTGGAGAATGAGTCTGGGCTGTAATCTTTGATATGCGGAGAGGAATTCGAGATGAAAAAGGTTTTATTTGTTGCGACCGTTGTAAAGACGCACATTATGGAGTTTCACATTCCATATCTCAAAATGTTCAAAGAAATGGGCTGGGAGACTGCGGTCGCAGCACGGAACGATTATGAGAATCCGGCTGATTGTGTAATCCCTTATTGTGATATCTACTACAATATTCCGTTTGAGCGAAACCCGCTGAAACCAGGAAATTTGAAGGCGTATAAGGAACTGAATCGTGTAATTGACGAGGGCGAGTATGATATCATCCATTGCCATACTCCGGTTGGTGCTATGTTAACTCGTTTGGCGGCAAAACAGGCACGCAAAAAGGAAACGAAAGTGTTCTATACAGCACACGGTTTCCATTTCTATAAAGGTGCACCAGCAATCAACTGGATTCTGTATTATCCGGTTGAGAAGTGGCTTTCCCGATATACTGATGTTCTTATCACAATCAATAAGAAAGACTATGAGCGAGCAAAGACGTTCAAAGCTGGCAAGGTGTGTTATGTACCCGGTGTTGGCATTGATTTGAAGAAGTTCAATGCAGGGTATGTGAATAAGGAACAGAAACGTAAAGAAATTGGTGTATCTGCGGACGATTTTGCGTTGCTTTCTGTAGGCGAGCTGATTCCACGTAAGAATCATGAAGTTGTTATCCGGGCATTGTCAGTATTGAAGCAGCTGGACAAGTTGAATCATATCGAATATGTGATTTGTGGTCGAGGTGCCTATGAGACTGATTTGAAAAAGTTGGCAGAAGGACTGGCTGTGGCGGATCATGTTCATTTTCTAGGTTATCGCAATGATATTTCTGAAATCTGCAACTGTGCTGATCTGTTTGTATTCATGTCCCATCAGGAGGAGCTTCCGGTGGCACTGATGGAGGCCATGGCCTGTGGACTACCGGCTGTCTGCTCGAATATCAGAGGCAATACGGATCTGATTGAAGACGGCGTTACGGGTTTGCTTGCCAATAACACACCGGAGGAAGTTGCAGAGTCTATTAGCGAAATGAAGAATGATGCAGCTCTCCGTAACCGTGTGGCATCGGCTGCATTACAAAAAATCAAGCAATTCGATTTGAGTAGTGTGGAAGATGAAATGTCAAAAATTTACGGGGAGGGGGTAAGAAATCTTGTCCTGCAGGGGGTATACAAGGGACAGAAAATTCGTAAAGAATTTGGTATTCCGCTGAATGCAAAAGTGATTCTTTCTGTTGGTGAAGTCAATAAGAATAAGAACCATAAGATTGGTATTGAAGCTCTTGCTCAGCTAAAAGACAAAAGTATATACTATGTAATCTGTGGCAGAGGTCCCCTAATGGAAAATTATAAAGAACTGGCACAAAGTTTGAAAATAGGTGACAGGGTGATTCTCGCAGGATATAGAACAGATGTTGCTGATTTTTATAAAATGGCGGATGTGCTTTTGTTCCCTTCATTCCGAGAGGGCCTGCCGGTTTCGGTTATGGAAGCAATGGCAAGTGGGTTACCAGTTATTGCAACAAAAATTCGCGGCAGTAGTGATATTGTAGAAGATAAAAAGAATGGCATCCTCTTGCAACCAAATGATGTAAAAGGGGTTGCAAATGCAATTGATGCAATATGTAATAGCAAAATGCTTTGTCAGATGTCGTTGAGAAATAAGGAAACAGCTGTGAGATATGATTTGTCAAAGATTGTCGAGCAGTACAAAAAGGCGTATTTTAGCGAGGACGTAAAGAATGGATGAATACATAAAAAGCGATCTTTTTAGATATACAGGGAAAGTATCCTTCACGACAGCTCTTAAACAGTTTCTGGTGAATCGCGCTTTTCGAGTGCAAGTTTTCATTCGTGCTAGTAATCGGGGAGGGGTATACGGCAAAATTGCGAAGTTTTTTTATTACGTGAATCGTTACTTCTACCCGAGTATACAAATTAGCTATAGATGCAAAATTGGTTACGGACTATATATAGGACATGGCGGACCGGTAATTGTTAGTAGGTATACTTCATTCGGCTCGAATGTCAATTTAAGTCAATTTGTTTCAATTGGGACAAATAGTGACAGAGGTGCTACCATAGGGGATAATGTTTATATCGGTCCTAATGTGAGTATTGTTGGAGATGTAACTATCGGGGACAATGTTACAATTGGAGCAGGAAGCGTTATCGTTAAGGATGTGCCTTCTAATGTTACTGTAGCAGGAAATCCGGCAAAAGTCATAAGTGAAAATATCCACAATGAGTTCTTACAGAATGCTTGGCCAATCAATAGCGGGGGAAAAGATGAGTAAAATACGAGTACTTCATATGCTGTGTAGTAATAGCTACTCAGGAGCAGAAAATGTCATCTGTCAGATTATAAATATGTTTAAATGTGATGACCGATATGAGTTTGTATATGCAAGCCCGAATGGCCCAATAAAAGAGACCCTGGAGGCACGTGGAATAGCTTTTGTACCGATGGCGAAAGCATCATTGCGTGAGTTCAAGCGGGTAATTAAGGATGTTAAACCAACTATTATTCATGCACATGACATGCGAGCTGGTTTTTTGGCTGCACTTACATGCGAAAATATTCCTTTGATTTCCCATATCCATAATAATAACTTTGACTCCCAAAAGCCGACCATGAAAGCAGTTCTCTATCGATATGCAGCAATAAAGGCAAAACATATTTTCTGGGTATCGCAGTCATCATTTGATGGCTATTGCTTCCACAGGGGATTAGAAAATAAAAGCAATGTTCTCTATAATGTTATAGATTCAAATCAGTTAGAGGAAAAAGCACAGCAAGCAACTATTAAGGAAGCGTATGATATTGTATATATTGGAAGGATGACTTATCAAAAAAATCCGCAAAGATTAATCGGAGTGCTTGAACAGATTGTTAAAGAGCGTTCTGCGACGAGATGCGCACTGATTGGAACAGGTGATTTAGAAGATGTGGTAAAAAAGGATATTGAAAAAAAGAAATTGGATAAAAATATCGATTTTTGGGGCTTTCAATCAAATCCCTATGGAATCTTAAAAAACACAAAAATGCTGCTAATGACATCACGCTGGGAAGGAACGCCAATGTGTGCCCTTGAGGCGATGGCACTTGGCATCCCTATTGTAAGCACGCCGACAGATGGACTGAGAGAATTGGTGAAGCAAGGAAGTACGGGCTTTTTGGAAGAAAGCGATGAAGCTATCAAAGCGCGGTGCATTCAGATTATTTCGGATGCAGCTTTAAGAGAAAATTTTTCAAAAGCATCTTTAATAAGAAGTAAAGAAATGATGGATGTGGATGCTTACAGAAATCAATTGGCTGAGGTCTATAATAAGTTTTCCTAAGTAAGGTGTGATAATGATGAAACCAGTATTTTCAATTGTGATTCCAATATATAATGCAGAAAAGTATTTGTCAAAAACACTTGATTCGGTGCAAAAACAGGATTACCAGAACTTCGAAGCCCTTCTTATAGATGATGGATCAAGTGACAGTAGCGCAGACATCTGCATGCAATTTTCCAGTAAGGATAATCGGTTTCATCTTTATCAGAAGAGTAATGGTGGCGTTTGTTCGGCCCGAAATTATGGCATTGAGAAAGCAACAGGAGAATATATACTATTTATTGATTCAGATGATATTGTAGAGCCGATGATGTTGTCAGACTGCCTTAAGCTGATACAGGAATCAGGAGCAGACATTCTTCTTTTTGGAATGCAGTTTGATATTGAAAAACAGAAAAAAATTGTAAAAAGCTTCCAGAAGCGTTCTGGTCCGGTATTGTTTGACGGTAAAGAACTGGATAAGTATTATAGAAAATTGTATGAAGACAATTATGTGACTTCGATGTGTAATCGAATCACTAAAATGAGACTCATTCAGGAAAACCATCTTCGATTTAATGAGAAGATAACAAATTATGAGGATATGGCATTCAGCTTAGAGTCTTTGCGGTATGCAAAAAAAATTCAAAGTGCCGAAAGGTGCTATTATCACTATATTTTGCATGATGAACTTGGAATGTCTAGAAAGTATAAGCCACGACTTAGTGAAACGCTTTCTGAAACGGTGGAGCTTCTGATAAAAAATTTGAATTTGTTGCCATTAAGTGAATCGACAAAGGAATGGGCACATCAAGACGTTCAGCGAATTCTTTGGATTGGAGTTGCAAATATATGCAGAAAGAAAGCAACGATCTGGAATAGAAGCCGGGAAATCGAAGCACTCTGCTCACAGGCATGGGTCAGGGGAGCACTCCCCATGGAGAGTACAGGAAATAGGTACAATGATATATGTGTTACACTATATAAAAAGAAAATGTGGCTAGTTCTGACGTTATGGAATATGTTCTCTAATCTTATAAGAGATATTCGATACTAATAAGGAGATTATTCAGTGCTTGCAAGAAAGAAAATGGCAAATAATAGTAAAGTGTCGGCCGTGATAATGACGATTTTAGGCGTTACAATGGCAAGCAACATTATTTATATATTTTCGTTTGGATCTACGCATTTTACGATTGCGGAGATATATTCAATTATACTGTTCTTTTATTTGATTATTACCCGTAAGATAGACTGGAAAAATGTATTACTAACATTAGGATTGTCCTTTAAGCTATTTTGTGTTGCAATAGTCTTTTCAGGTGTCCTTGCATTCATCACATTTTTTGATGTGGGGTTGATGTATCGCTTTATGGTGGGCGTTATATCATTTTGCATATGCCTTACCACATTGATAGATGTAATCACGCTTTTTGACTATCGCACGTTCTTTGCAAAAGGCTGCATAATTGGAATCTTTGTAAATTGTGTATTTTGTGCTATCCAGTATATTTCATACCAAGCCAATGTTCCATTTACGCTCTTATATGACACGTTTCAGCAAGATTCATTTCATTTGAATGTTTATAATTTCTCCGCACAAGGATTGTTTCTAGAGCCTTCTCACATGAATCAGTTCTTGGCAACAGTTGTTCCTGTGTGTATTGGCTTTATTGATTTAAAGGCAATAAAAAACAAACTTTTTTTAATATTGGCTTTAATGTGCTGTGCACTCTCAACATCAGGTACTGCTGCTGTCGTGTTGGTCGGATTGGTATTATTAGTGCTAATAGAAAAGCCATTTGATCGGCGTGTCAGCAAAAAAAGTGTGGCAATGGTATATGCATTAATTTTTATTGCAATTATTGTCGTTGCGTTCTTTTCTAACAACCCTGTATTGGCAAGTATTTCAGATAATGTTAATGGATATATTAAATTGGCCATGGAGGGAAGTAATGTAGGGGATTCGAGCAACAAAGAACGTGTTCAGTCAATGCAAGCGGCTTTAAAACTAATCCCAGAAAACCCGTTGGGATGTGGGTGGAATATGGTTCACACATTGCTTCAACAAAAGACCAACCTTGGAACAGCAAGTGCTTTTAGTGATATGCTTGAGATGACATTAGAAATTGGCGTACTTGGAGTCGGTTTATATATCATCAGTGCTTGCAGTAGCGCTTTGGCTTGCCTCAGGGTAAAGGAACATGAGTCAGCAGGAATTGCAGTGGCAATAATATGTGTATTGATTATGGAAACATTGGCCGACTATGCAATCAATCCATGTATTATGAGCATTTTGGCGTTTGGTATGTGCTACAGAAGAAAATACGAAATCGTGAATCGATTTCGCAGAGAGGAAGTAAAGCAATGAAAGTAGGAATCGTAACCTCGAACGCCTCCTTCTTGGATAATTATGGTGCAGTCTTGCAGGCTTATGCAATGACGGCACAACTGAAAAAATGGAATATCACTCCGGAGATAATTAACTATCAATATAGTACAGGGGAAAAGGTTGTTGCTGCGGAGAATACAATAGATCGTTCGGTCAAGGCACGTATTAAATACATTTTCAGTAGTAATATCTCACTATGGCAAAAGATTCTTTACCGATGTGCTCGGAATAAGAGAAATGAACAGACGGAGCTTTTTCGTCAATTTGTTCGGGAGCGTGTCCCGATTGACTTAAAAAGGGCTGTTATATATGAAGATCTTGTAAATCATGATTTGCAATTCGATGCCTTAATTTGTGGAAGTGATCAGGTATGGAATCCACTTATTCATGCCAATCGAAACGATCCGGGATTTTTTTTGCAATTTGGAAGCAAGGAGTGTAAGAGAATCGCCTATGCTCCGAGCTTTGGCGTATCAGTGCTACCAGATACGGCAAAATCCAATTTGAAAGAGTATACGGATTCCTTTGATGCATTGTCGGTTCGGGAACAATCTGGAGCGGTGCTTATGAAAGAAATATGTGGGTTTGATGTTCCGGTTATGCTTGATCCCACAATGATGGCCGACAGGTCTGTTTGGGCTGACTTTGATAAAACACCTGCGGGAGTCCCAAAACAATATATACTTGTTTATCGATTTGGTAGAATGGGGTATATGGAAAAGCAAATTCAGCATGTTGCAACTGAATTAAATCTTCCAATTCTAGAAATACCCGTATCAATAGAATCGTATGGAAAAGGTTCAAAGATTCTCTTTGGTGTTGGGCCAGAAGAGTTTGTGACGTTGATTCGTAATGCAGAAATTGTTTTGACAGATTCTTTTCATGCGACGGTGTTTTCAATTTTAAATCATACGCAGTTCTATACGTTCTTGAGACAGGGAAAAAATGAAAAGAACAATATGAATAGTCGGATGGAAAATCTACTTGAAATGTTAAATTTGCAAGAAAGACTTATCTACCCGGATAGTGAAATTGTATCGCTGTCTAAAGTGAAATATGAAAATGCAGATGTGCTGTTGGAGCAAAGACGAAATGAATCGCAGAAATTCCTGAAAGACGCTTTGGGAGAATGAAAATGATACTTGAGGCATACAAAAATAAGAATATTGATTTTGGACAATGCACTGGATGTGAAATGTGTGTACAGCTTTGTCCGACCAAGGCGATTGAGATGCAAGAAAATGCTGAAGGTTTTCTTTTTCCAGACGTTGATGACAGCAAATGCGTTCGATGCGGACAATGTGCTGCACGCTGTCCTGTGATTGCGCCCATAAACGCAGAAGTTTTAAATTCCGATGTATTGTATTCGGGCTATGAAAAATCTTTGACATATCAGGAACGGTGTTCATCAGGTGGTATATTTGGGCTTTTAGCAGATAGGATTCTGCAATCAGGAGGCGTTGTATTTGGCGCAGTATTTGATGCAGAAACAAAGACCATCAAACATGTTTCGAGTGATGAGTTTACTTTGAATGATATACTTCGATCAAAGTATGTGCAAAGCCGAATCGGAAATATCTATAAAAAAGTCAAGGAAATTTTAACAACAACAGATAAAAAGGTTTTATTTTGTGGCACACCATGTCAGATAGAAGGGCTGATTCGCTTTTTAAATAAAGAGTATGAAAATCTGATTACAGTTGATTTTGTATGCCACGGTGTGCCGAGTCCTGGGATTTTTCGCGCTACACTAGAAGACGAAGAAAAGAAGTACAATGCGGTAATTAAAAATGTGACATTTCGTGAAAAAAATCCGAATGGAAAGGGAGAGGAGTACCTGTACCTGTACCTGTACCTGTACGATGGTCGCAGAATTGCTTATAAAAGTCAAGAGTATTTTTATTATTATTTGTTCTTACATAATTGCATACTTAGAAATTCGTGTATGACTTGTACTCGGGCAAAAAGCCATAAAGCTGATTTGACTCTTGCAGATGATTGGCTTCAAAAATGGCAGAAGGATCCAAAAATTGGAGTTTCTCTTATCCGAATTAACACTAATAAAGGAAAACAAGTATTTGCATCATTAAAGGACGAGTTGATTGTGCGTTCGGTGAATGCCAAGGAAAGAGAAATCACAGCACAGGCGCATCACTATATAGAAAAAAATCGAGAGAGAACATTACAGAAATATTGTGAGACGCACAATATAGACACTTTAAGAAAAGAATATAAAAAGGTTAAACTTCAAAACGAAAGCAAGAAGTGGGTGATGTATGTGTTAAGCAAGTGCTACCACACAATCATACCAAGGAGAAATGACAATGGCAATAAATAAGGGCAATAATGGATCGCAGTTTATCAAAAATACAGCGATATTTTTTGTCGGAAATGTGTTGTCAAAATTGATATCCTTTATTCTGCTTCCGATGTATACGACTGTTATACCTACGGAGCAGATGGGCATATATGATGTATCGATTACTTTGACAACGATGCTTCTTTCTGTATGTTACTTTGAAATATGGTCCGCCGTTTTACGGTATCTTTATGATGGAAAGAACGAACAGGATAAGAATAGAGTTCTGAAATCGGGATTTCAAATATTCTTTATATCTTCTATTCTGTTTGCAGTAATATGTTCTATCATATGCGTGGTAATGAACTACCAATATGTTCCGTTGATTGTAGGGTATGGCATTGCATATGGAGCAAGCAGTTTACTGACCTTTGTGGCGAGAGGCCTTGGACAAAATAAAGAATTCTCGATTTCTGGCGTTCTAAATACTCTGATTCAACTTTCTCTAAATGTTATACTGCTTACTATATTCAAGGTGGACTACTCTGCGCTATATATGAGTTATATAGTTGGCACAATGTGTCAAACTGTATATCTTATCATGTGTACAGACCTACCTAAACGGCTTCGGGCGACAACCAACCAGGAACTTACAAGAGAAATGCTAAAATATGCACTTCCTCTTTGTCTAAACACGGTGGCATATTGGGTGCTTAATAGTAGCAATAGGCTTGTTTACAATGCACTATATGGAAATGCAGCGAGTGGAATTTATTCTATTGGTAATAGATTTGGCAGTATTATTGCTTTAGCGACAACATGCTTTACATATGCATGGCAGGACCTTGCTTTTACATCTGCAACAAGTAGTCCGAAAGAAGCGAGTGCATTGTATACGAAGGCATGTAATAAGTATCAGCAGTTTTTAACTACGGCGACAGCGCTAATTCTTCCTTTTATTAAAATAGCTTTTCCATTTCTGATAAAAGGTGACTATACCTCTGCGGATGAAATTATACCGACTTTTATCATTGTGGCAGTTATTAGTGGATACTCGGCATTTATAGGAAATGTCTTTTATGCAATCAAAGATACAAAAATCATTTCGATTTCAACGATAGTTGCTGCGCTAACGAATTTACTTATTTGCTATCCGCTAATTAAGACTATGGGAGCCTTTGGAACAAATATAGCAATCATTATTGCATTTGCAGTTAATATTGGTATTCGTGCCATTATCCTAAAAAGAAAAATCGGTTTTTCGATATGTGCAAAAGACCTGAGTATCAGTATTGTATGGATTGTATTATCGAGCACGGTTTATGCGAATGCGGGAATACTGGTAAACATCGGAAGTTTTGCTATTAGTGCCGTACTGGCGCTGTTTCTTTTCAAAAACGATCTGGTTGGCATTTTAAGTTCACTGCGTACTGTCAAAAAATAAGACTGGCGATTTGAGGATATAATATGCAAAAGATTTTATTCTTGTTGGATGAGTTACCCCCAACTAAATCTGCCAATGGTATCTGTGTCAACAAAGTGATACAGGCACTTCATAAGGATGGATATGAGACAAGCTGCATTTGTTGGAAGGCAGATGGTCACTATCCTACAGAAGTGCATCTCATACCGGAAAAACCTTGGAAGAAAAAGGTCGATAAATACAGCTCAGGTGGAGTTGTATCACACATATGGTTTCAGGTTTTACGAGTTGCATATAAAATAAAACGCATTTTTCTACTTCCCATATGGCCGGTTGATTCATGCAAAACAGTAAACGACTTCTATAACACCGCATCAAGCCTAATAGATCGCGGAGATGTTTCTATTGTTGTGGCAGTTAATTATCCAGGAGAAACACTGCTTGCAATGAAGCGATTGAAGAAACATTACAATGAAAAAATTAAAACTGTTATGTATCCGCTGGATGTTTCGTATGTAAACCCTTATTGCAGAGGAATAGAACACGCAATCTCTTCATTCTTTTGCCCACGATTTATGAAATCCTGTTCGCAGTATGCGGATACTGTGCTCGAACTGGAAAATGCACAGGATATGTATAATAAAGTATATACTGCAAAAGAACAGTTAAAGTTTAAGCTCTGTGGGATTCCTTTACTTGAGCCAATAGAGAGGATTGAAAAGGAAAATACACCAGGTGAGATTCATTTCGCATATACGGGAACATTACAACGTAATGTACGTGACCCTGAGATAGCCTTTTCGGTGTTACATGGTATTGCTGATATGTCGGATAAACATGTCATATTAGATTTATATGGGCAAATTGATTTGCAATCACAGACCCTTTATGAAAGTGGAAAATATCACTTTGAACTTATAAAACATGGCTGGGTTCAAGAAAATGTATTGTCTACTTACTTGCAAAAAGCTGACATTTTAATTAATCTTGGAAACATGGAAAGTCACTTGATCCCAAGTAAGCTTTTTAAATATATGGCAACGGGAAAATCTATTGTGCATTTTTGCCTCACGAAAAGTGATCCGTGTATTTCTTATTTACGACAATATGGAAATGCAAGAATATTCTATCCGGCAGAAGCTCATGAAAAAGAGGCTCTGAGCGATCTTGTACAATTTTCTGAAGAAAGAAATGTAATAAATACCGAACTGAAAACCATCTTTCCAAGGTGTTTTCCTGAGTATACGGCTAGATTAATTGAAGATTTGATATAATAAAGAGAGGAAAATTAAAATGTCCACATTTGATAACGCAACCCTTATGATTACTGGTGGTACTGGTTCTTTTGGTTCTACTGTTTTGAAGCATTTTTTGGATTCTGACCTGAAGGAAATCCGTATTTTTTCCCGTGACGAGAAGAAGCAGGATGATATGCGCCATGAGCTTCAGGCCAAGCACCCTGACACTGCCAAGAAGGTCAAGTTCTACATCGGTGATGTCCGCAACCCCCAGTCCATCCGTGACGCTATGCCCGGTGTTGAC
>OGPM01002056.1_pt1 | contig 14977 bp, 17 predicted proteins | sample 1552961 | NCBI WGS metagenome assembly OGPM01 (sample SAMEA2580304, study PRJEB22360) | human gut metagenome | biome: human gut; feature: human-associated habitat; material: faeces | place: Denmark | collected 2008/2010
CAGCCGATACTCTGCCGCCGACATCGTCAGCTTGCCGCCTGCGGGCAGATCGTTCACTCGAAGGATGAGCCGTCCGGTCACTTCGGTGCTGCCGCCGCGGGCACGCTGACCGTAATAGACATCTCCCAGCGCCCGAAGCAGGATGATTTTGTTCGCACGGTCGAGTTTTACTTTGCGTTCTGTCATAGCTTTTGAACCTCCTGTTGCCTACAACATATCCCAAAGGCGCTGTAAAAGCTAGTCCGCATTTGAAAACAAACGGAAAACATTTACAGCACCTTTTCTTTGCGCCGGATTTTTACCGGCAGCTTGGGCATACGGTCTTTGGGTGCCTCTGCTCGGTTTCGCAGGTAGGCGGTAATATCCTGCAGTTCCATGCGGACGCTGGGGCGCTCACCCTTGGCTCGAAGCTGATCGGCGCGCGGCGACGGCGAGTTTGCAAAAGATTTGCTGCTGTCGGAGAAAGGCTCGGACGGACTGGCGTTCTCCGAGCCCAGAGGAAAATCCACGATGGGCGCGTCCTCGTGGTTGGGGGCTGCATTTTCCAAATTCTGCTGCACGGCATCGACCAGTTCTGCCGTGCCGGTGTCCACGACATCCAACTGCAGTTTTTCAATAATGCGGTTTGCTTTGGACGCATCGTCCTGCAAGATAGCGATTTCAATGTGGTCGGGGTCCATCTTGTCGCGGATGGGGCAAAACAGCAGCCCATGTGCTTTGGCAGCGCGGGCAAAATCGTGCATACGGTCTTTGTCCACCGTGAAAAACTTCAGCGGTTTCTGTTCTTTCAAAAGGCGGATAAGATGGGTTTTGCCGTGGGTCTTTTTACTGTCATGCAGCACCGCCTGTGCGAAAATAAAGAAGTTTTTCGCAGCGGTGCCGGAAATACGCAGAGCAAACTCCGCGCCCTCCAGCGAGTAGCGGACGACTTGGTCTGCGGGTTCGGAGCCGTAATTCATCTGGCGTCACCGGCCTTTTCTTTGGGCACGGGCAAGCGGCTGAACGAGTCCACACCGGGGATAAGCGCAAGGCTGCGCCCGCAGTCCCAATCTACATGGATTTGCCCAGCGTCGTCGATACATTCCACCGTGCCCATAGAACCGGGCGGCACGGGAAACTCATCTTCCATGCAGTTGAGTTGCAGCCGCGTACCGGGCGGGTACTTGCGGCGCAAGTGTTCAACATATGCTTTGTTTGAATAATTCATATACATCCTTCTTTCTTGAATTATTTGGATTCAATTCCAAAAAGTGCGTGACATTTTACACTTTTTGGCGTATACTATCATTAAAAGTTGCGGAGGGTTTATTATGCGGATTACCAGAACTGAATACCTGAATAAACTGATTGCGTTTAAGGACAAGCAACTCATCAAAGTCGTAACAGGTATCCGCCGCTGCGGAAAGTCTGTTTTGATGGAAATGTACCAAGATTGGCTGCTGCAGAATGGCGTCGAACAAGACCAAATTATTGCCATCAATTTTGAGGATATGGATTTTGAGGAACTTACCGACTATAAAAAACTGTACGCTTACCTGAAAGACCGTCTTGTTCCCGAAAAGATGACTTACATTTTTCTGGATGAGATACAGCACGTCACGGATTTTCCTAAAGTGATCGACAGCTTGTATATCAAGAAAAATGTAGATATATACGTCACAGGTTCCAATGCCTATATGCTGTCCAGTGAAATAGCCACCCTTATTTCCGGGCGCTATGTGCAAATCGAAATGCTGCCGCTTTCTTTTAAGGAATATATGCAGAGTACCGGCAGTATGGAAGATCGCGGAATAAAATATACCGAATATCTGGAAAACAGTTCCTTTCCCTATGCGCTGGAACTTAAGGGGCATCCGAACGAGATTCGGGATTACTTGGATGGCATTTTCAACACGATTGTCGTAAAAGACATTTTGACACGAAGAAAGATCCTCGATCCGTTGATGTTGAAAAGTGTGCTGCGCTATGTTTTTGACAACATCGGCAGTCCGCTTTCCTCCAAGAAAATCGCAGACACCCTGACATCCGAAGGACGAAAAGTTGATGTAAAGACCGTCGAACGCTATCTTGATGCGCTGATCGAAAGCTACATTATCTATCCCGCACAGCGGTATAATGTCAAGGGTAAGCAGTATCTGAAAACTTTGGGAAAATACTATGTCGTAGATATCGGTATGCGATTTATGCTGCTTGGCAAACGCAATACAGACGCAGGTCATATTCTGGAAAATGTGATTTATCTGGAACTGCTGCGGCGCGGCTATGATGTGTATGTCGGAAAGGTCGATTCTTTTGAGGTCGATTTTGTGGCAATGAACGGCAACAGTACCTTCTATTACCAAGTGGCACTTTCCGTTCGTGATGCGGACACCCTGCAACGGGAGCTGCGACCCTTACTGTCCATCCGCGACCACTACCCCAAATATATTCTTACGATGGACGATGATCCGGAGGAACAGTATGACGGCATTCGCCGCATCAATGCGCGGGATTGGCTGCTGGGTCTTACAGATTAACGTGTTGTAATATCGGGGCGGCGGTCACGCGCGCGTTCCTGTTCGCGCTGTTGCTGCGCGGCGCGGTCACGGCGGGCTTCGGTGAGGTGTTGCTGCACTTCTAGGGAGTGTTCTGCGATTTTGCGGCAGAGCCGTTCCTCTTGGCGAAGCTGTTTTAGGGCGGTGTTGACCGATTCATGCTGCGATTGTACTTCATCGGTTTTGGGCAGTTGCTTACGCTTTGTCAGCAACTGCCCAATTTCTGTTTGCAGGGCTTGTCGGTGAGTTTCCAGCTGTGTCAGCGTATCAATATTGTTTCTGGACAGGAACTCCATCTGTCGGATGCGTTGGTCTAACTTGTAAGCATCCTGCCGCACGGCATAGCTGGAGCGTCTCGGCTTGCGGGGCAGCGCGCCCAGTTCGTACAGGTAACGATAATACAGCGCCCGCAGCCCGGTCAGCTTGCGGCGGGGCTTGCCGCTGCGCAGACGGCCATGTTGGATTGTTGGTGGATTTTCCACATAAGGGCGGTAGCTTTGTGGATACAGGATGCGCGTCTGGATGGCTTCTGGCGTGTACCGCTTGCCCAGCGTTTTGAATCGAACAAAGCGCTCTTTTCCGGACGGACGCAGGACGGGATACTTGCGCCCCATGCGCACCTCATAGCCATTGCGCTCCAGCGCGTTAAGAAACTGCCGCCATGTAAGGCTTTGTTGAATCGCTTCGTCCACATCCTGTCGGATGGCGGTGCGCCAAGTGGGCTGACCGTTCTTCTCGGCCAGCCATTCGACGTAGGGCTTTGCTACATGCTTTGAGTTTTCGGTGTCGATGACGGACAGCTTATATTTTCGGCAAAGTTCATCTGACACCGCGCGAATTTCCGTCACATAGCTTTTATAGTTGCTGCGATACTTTTTGCCATCCACACAGCTGACCGAGTTCCAGACAATATGCGAATGGATATGCCCGGTGTTCAGGTGTGTGCCGATGACATATTCATACCGCCCGCCCAGCACACGGTCTGCAAGTTCTTTGGCGATTTGGTGCGCCAGTTCGGGTGTGACCTCTCCTGCTGCAAAACTCTGTACAAGGTGGTATCCCTGCACACCGCCCGACTTGTGCCAGCGTTCCTTGGTTTGCCGCATATCGGCAAAGGCGGTTTCCAGCGTGCAGGCATACGAGCTTTCAAAGCAGGATTGCTCTGTTTTATCGCGGTTGGCGGCATAATCGAGGGCGTCCTGCAAGGATACAGCCGTGGTCTTTTCTTTGTTCATCACATACTTCACCGCTCGGTCAAGGCGGCGGACAGGGATCACGGATGTGTAAGCCATATTTCATAGAGCCTCCTAGTAGTTTTCTTTTATCTCGCGCCAGACTTCCTTTGCAATGCGCGTCATTTCGTCCACGCTTTGCTGCCCCGCCACGCCCGTGCTGTTGGCACGGTGCGCAAGCTGGTTTGCGTTGTTGCACAAACCGGAAATTTGCCGCACAAGTTCCGCATGGTGTGTGCAGGGGCGCGGATGGATTTCTTTGCCCAAGATTAGGGAGCGCAGGTATTCCTCGCGCGAAAATCCACTTATTTTGACCTGTTCACAAAGATGGCGGTACTCGCGCTCGTTCAGCCGCAGCGGAATCACATGACCGCGTCTGCGCATAGCGGGGGTTTGGGGATCACCCCAAAAGTGCGTTTGGATATCCAAACGCTATGCTTGCCAAACATGCCCCCCAGCGCAATTCATGACACAAGGTCGTCGCCCTCCGAAACGGCTTTCTTCAAACCGTCCAAGGTCGTCACGATGCGGTTGTATTTCTGTGCCAAACCGATCTGCGCGTTGGTGGTTGCATCCTGATTGCGGCTGCAGACCACCAGCATCGGGCAGCGCAGCAGCTTATCCCTCACAATAGCGGTGTACTCGCTGCGTTCTACGGCATCTTCCAGCACCAAATACTGGCTGTCCTGCAATTTAGGGCATACCGGCAGGTAGCCCAGCAGGTAGACTTCACGGCAATAGTTGCGCAGGTGTTTGGAGGTTGCGCCCTCGCTGGCGCAGATAAAAGCCCAAGGTCGTTTCATTTTCGTGTTTCCTTTCTGAATTTCGGGAGTGAATCAGATTTGATTCACTATTTTTAAGTTGGCGGTCAAAAGTGAATCAGTTCTGATTCACTTCGGATTCAAGGGCAGTTTTCAGCCGTTCGGTGCTGCGTTGGAAGTAGGCGTCCGACATTTCAATGCCGACAGCCTCATAGCCTTCCTGCACAGCGGCCAGCACGGTGGTGCCTGCCCCGGCAAAGGGGTCAAGGATGCGCCCGCCCGGTTCGCAGATCTGCACCACATCCCGCATGAGCTGCAAGGGCTTTTCGGTGACATGGATGCGGTTCTGCGGGTTCGGGTATCGGAACACGCCCGGCAGACACCCAACATTTCTCTCAAGCGGCATTTTGCCGTTCGACCCCCACACAATGTACTCGGACTGCTGGCGGAAGCGTCCTTTCTGTGGACGGCTGGCGACTTTATCCCACACGGCTACACCGCGCCAGGTCCAGCCCGCCCACTGCAAAGCCAGCGTCATGGCGGGTAGCTGCCGCCAATCGATGAACAGGCAGACGGGCGCACCGGGCTTGGCAATGCGGCGGGCGTCCTGCAGCCATGCCGCCGTCCAGAACATCCAACTCAGCTGATCCATCTGGTCAGAGTCAAAGTCGGGCAGCGCCTTTTCTTTGCTCATGCTGCTGTACTTTTCGTTGGTGCTGCGGTTCTTGGTGGTCTGGCTGCTGCCGCCGCTGGCATAAGGTGGGTCGGTGATGATGGCATCGAAGCTGTTCGGCACAAACTGGCGGAGGATCTGCAAAGAATCCCCATGCAGGATCGACCAGCGGTCACCGCCGCAGTGTTCGGGCATCCGGAAATCAGGGGTGAGAATGTTGAGCGTTTCGGGAGTGTTCGTCAAAGGCATCCTTCTTTCTTATCGTTCAAAATCATGGGTACGGGGTTCTTTCGGGGGCGGTGTGCGGCTGGCTGTCTGCACAGAAACGCGGTCATCTTCGAGTACAAAGCAGTCCTGCGTCCTGTTGTCCAGCTTGGTGCCAGGCAGGACAACGGCATTGCCGCGGCAAACAACATTGCCGGAGATTTCGCCATATACACGGGCGCTGCCGTCAATGATCGGTGCGCACAAGGTTTGCTCATCCTGCCGAATCACGGCATACCCGCAGACACAGCTTTTTCCCGTGAGCAGTCCGCCGCAGACGATGACATCATCCTGCACAGTGGCATCTCCCATTACGGTGGCGTTCTTGCCGACATAGGCGCAGCCCTTTGCAACGGCATGATCTGTAAGGACTGCATCGCCGCAGACAACTGCATTTTCACAGGCGATGGCATCTTCCGAAATCCATGCGCGTCCCTCTTGGTCGAGGTTGTCATAGCTTTCCACATAGCCGCCGAGCATCCCAGCAAGGACATCCTCGGTCAAGTCCGTCACCGCGCGGATGCGGTGCAGGTTGGGATTGTCAGGATGGGCAATGTCGGTGATCTCGTATTTCTTCATCTGGCATCACCTCGGTCACGCTTGGGCGTAGGGCTGGGCGACAGTTCGGTTTCCACATACTCGGAAACGATGTTGAGTGCTTTCTGGTAGCTGTCGCAGGACATAACGCGGTCACGCATTTCTTTGGCTTTGTCACCTTGCCCGCTGCTTTTCAGCAGCCGGGATGCGCGACCCATGATGGCGAAAATGTTGCCGTCCTGCCCAATCAGCTGCATCTTGGGGCGCAGAGAATTCTTTTCCGGTTTCGGGATTTTCTCAAAAGATGGCGTCATCTTGAATCCATCTTCCTGCCAGAAATGAACAGCCAACATGCCGTCATCCACACGAATATCTCTCTGCTCAAAGCCCTCACCCCAGCCGTCGCTGTACTGACCGGAAATGTAGTTGCACAGGACGGTCTGCTCATCATCGAGCAGAGTTTCTTTCAGTTCCACGGTCAGACACCCGCACAGTTTGTTGCCGCAAATTTCCACAGACGGCACAGCACTTACCACCTTGCTGCGGACGGAATCGTCCTCGTGGTAATACTGCATCAGGTCGCCATTGAAATCTGCAATGTCCTTTTTCACGGCCTCATCAACAGCATCGGCATACTGCAGCAGGTCATGACCGTCCAGCGGGCAACCCTCATACTCGTCGTAGAACTCGTCCTCATAGTCAGGTTCATTTGGGAAAAAGTCCGCAGTCAGCGGAGAATAAAATTTCATCTGCAAATCATGTCACCTCTTTCCGCCGCACAGGTCATGGTCGATCTGCGCGGCATAGTAGTTTTCTATCGTCAGCGGCGCATTGTAGAGCGCCGCCAGTAAGTATTGCTTGATGTTTCGGATGCGGGGCGGGTTGTCCTTGAGGCAATCCAGAACATACTGGATATGTTCTGCGTTCAGCTTGAGAAATCTGGATTTTACTACCTCTGCAGGCATATTTTCGCCAGCGATACGGATAGTCGCCCGTCTGGAGCAAACCACATCCAGCATCAACTCCACCAGTTCATCCAATCGCATCGTATCCATCGGGTTATTCTGCGCCAAAATCGGATCCTCGATGTTTTTCAGCAGCAGGGCGCGGTACTCTGCCCGCTGGCCCGCCGCGCGGATAGGATTCGATACGTTATTTGTTTCTTCTTTATTTATTCCTTTAGTATTTAATTGTGCAGGATTTTCCTGTACAGGTTTTTCCCGTTCAGGCTCTGCCTGTTTTGGTTGGGCACACTTAGGCGTTGCTTCTTCGGGACCCTGTTCCGGGGGCTGCGGCTGCTCTAAAACCGTGTACTCCATACCGCGCATCTGACCGTTCTTGTCGCGGATGCGGCGGCGGATAATATAACCCGCCGCTTCTAACTCGCGCACGGTGGCACACACACTGTCCACACCCTCTTTGCAGATAGACGCCAACCCTCGCGTGGTATAATCCCAATCTTCGGGCAGAGACAGCATCAAAGATAAAAGCCCCTTCGCCTTGAGCGAAAGAGCCTTGTTGCGTAGATGATGGTTGGACATAATGGTATAATTTTGCGTCTTTTGTACACGGAACACAGCCATAACGATTTACCTCCTGTTAATGCCCTATAAGTGGGCGAACGATTTCTGACTTTCATGTTGATTTTTCTCTCTATCGGCAAGGCGCCGCGCGGTGGGCGGCAGTTCTTGCCATCAAGTTGTTTTTTGCCATATCAGCGTAATCTCCATTCTCGATGTCGGGCGGCAGGTCATGCACGGTGTAGCGGCCAGCGTAGATTTTCCGGATGCCGACACTCGCCACGCGCCCCTTGGCATCGTTGTCCAGCCGCAGTTCTATCGTGGTGATCTCCGGGTGCTGGCGCAGAAATTCCTGTAACGCCAGCGGCTCCTTGCCGGAGGACGAGATACCGCCCAGCGACAAACGGTATTTATCTGCAGCATCGCCGTAGAGCGTCATCTCTGCCATGGCATCTATGGCAGCTTCAAACACGGCAACGGTGGTGCCGGGCTGCATCGGCGGGATGCAGAATCCGTACTGTTTCTGACTGCCGGGGGCCTCGCGCTTGAACGGTTTCCCATAGTCATAAATACCGCGCAGAGCCGCATATTTCGGCACACCCTGCGGGTCTTTGCCCAAGAAAACACAGTTGTGGTATTCTGCACTTTCGTACAGAATTTTTCTCTCAATACAGTAGCGAATCGTGGGTAATGAGATGCCGCGCCCCAGCAAATACCGCGTTACGCGGTCATTATTCAGCGCGGGGTTCGGCAGACGGAACAGCGGGCGCTCGCGCTCCACCGCTTCATGTTGCACGGGGATGTACATCGGGCTTTCCTCACATAACAGCTGCACCGCCTCTACGAACGGTACACCTTCCACATAAATCAAATATTTCAGCGCCGACTTGCCGCCGATGTCGCGGCTTTTCCAGTGCCACACACTGGATTCGCCGTTTATCTTGAAGCTGTCATGCTCCGCAAGCTGGTACTCGCCCCGCGCACTGCTTTTCACCAGCGAATTGGGGCGGTACCTCCGCAGGAACTCGATTGCCGTCATCCGGTTGGCGGCATCAATTTGTTCTTTACAGACGCGCGGCAATTACACAATGTAAGCGGCGAGGTCACTCATATGCTCAACATTTTCCCACGGAAAATCCTCGCGCCCGAAGTGACCGCCCGCCGCCGTGCGGCTGTAAATGGGGTTCAGCAGGTTCAACTGCTTGATGATGCCCGCAGGGGTCAGGTCATACGCCTTGCGCACCGCTGCAGCCAAACAGTCATCCTCGCAGATGCCGGTGCCGAAGGTGTTCACATCCACCATAACGGGGTCTTTTTCCCCGATGGCATACGCCAGCGTGACCTGACAACGATTGGCAAGATGGGCGGCGACCATGTTTTTGGCAATGTACCGCGCCATATATGCGCCGCTGCGGTCTACCTTGGTGGCATCCTTGCCGCTGAACGCACCGCCGCCGTGGGGCGCAAATGTACCGTAGCTGTCCACCATGAGCTTGCGCCCGGTCAATCCGGTATCGGCATCCGGACCGCCCTGCACAAACTTACCGCTGGGGTTCAGGATGATTTCTGCGTCATCGGCGGGCATACCGTCAAAGGCCAGCGGGAACACATACTCGTCCAGCAGATCCGCCAGCTTATTGATGTCGGTGTCCTCCTTGTGCTGGACAGAAACGACCACTGTGGTGATGCGCACAGGCGTGTCGCCGTTGTATTCCATCGTGACCTGCACCTTGCCGTCCGGGCCGATGTCGGGGATAACGCCGGTCATGCGGGAGATTTCCAACAGCGTTACAAGGCGTTGCGCCGCCACCACAGGCATGGGCAGATATTCGGGCGTTTCGTTGCAGGCGTAGCCAACCATAACCCCCTGATCGCCCGCGCCGAGGGTGTCCTCGTCCTCTCCCTCAGCCAATTCCGGCTCGACAGCGCCCGCAATGTCGGGGCTTTGGTCGTGGATGTAGCAGTCGATTTGGTAGGCTTTCGGGTCATAGCCGACATCGCGCAGGGTGTCGCGGACGATGTTGAACACATCCGGCTTGGCGCTGGTCGTGATTTCGCCCGCCACAATGATGTGACCGTGGGTTGCCATTACCTCACAGGCCACGCGGCTGGCGGGATCATGCTGCAGACAGGCGTCCAGCACGCTGTCGGCAATAAGATCGCACAGCTTGTCGGGATGACCGCGCATAACGGATTCTGCGGTGTAAAAACGGGGATGCTCGTTTTCCTGCATGGTTTCGGTGTTTGCAAAAATGTCGTTCATTAGTTCTTCTCCTTGCTTGTTGGATGATTTCGGACAAAGAAAAAAGCCCGCAGGCGGGCTGCGGGCTAGGATGGTGATATTCATATCAGCGCTCCGGGGATTCTTTTGTTTTGGGCGGCGGAGCTATAACGCGGGTATATTCTTCCGGCGTGGTGTGTTCCACGCACAGGGTCTTGCCCAGCAGGAAAAACAGCTGCGGGTCGTGGTACAGTTCCTCGTAGCGCTTCATCTGCTGCGGGGTAAGGTCAGTAAAATCGTTGCTGGTCAGCCCGCAGACGAAAAATGTGCCGTGGATAATGTCATAGTCGCCCAGCATACGGTTCAGCGGCAGGTTTTCTGCAATGCCGTTGTCATTACAGACGTTATGTGGTGCACCACATAACGTCTGTAATGCGTAGTTATATGTTATGTGTAGCATAATTGACATCTCCTTTCGTACCTCCTGATTTCATTTGTATTTTAGCCGGTAGCTTTTTGTGATACTCTACATAATGTAGAGACACAATGCTCTGCAAATAACATCAGGAGGTTTTATAATGTCTGAAGCAACAATACCAATCAAGGAATTGATGGAAAAGACCGAGCAATGGCTACTCGGTCAGGGTTACAAGAAAAGTACTCTTGGGTTTTATAGAGCTACATGGAACAGATTTCTTTCGTATTCAGCCTCTCCCGCTTATAGCCGTGAAACTGCAGAGCAGTTTTTGCTTCAATACTTCGGAGTCGATGTCCACGCTATAGATCAGACTCTTGACGGTCGAATGCGCCATGCACGGCGTCACATGAATGCATTGGACGAGATTTTTCGCACGGGAACAGTGTGCCGCCGTAAAGTTTATGGCGTTGCTTCTATTGATGACGATTGTTTCGATAAGTTTTTTTCCGACTACCTGAGTTATTGCAAAATGCAGAATTTTTCGAGATCGTGGATGGACAACACAATAGCAGCATTGAGGCTTTTCTTGCTTGCTGTTCATTCATCAAACACACAGAACATCAAAAGCATAAATGCGGAGACTATCAACTGTTTTTCCACGGCTATGAGCAATGCTTCAGAAATATGCATGAATGTTCGTAGAGCAAGATGCCGACAAGTTGGTGCTTACCTGCACTGGCTTTATGACCACAAATATACGGATTTGGATTATTCCCTTCAACTCCCAAACTTCAAACGCACTGCACCCCAGATTCCACAGGTATGGAGTCCTGAAGAAATCGACAAGATTCTTGCAGTCATCGATACTGCCAATCCAGTTGGAAGGCGGAATTACGCGATTTTTCTGCTTCTTGCAAGAACAGGGTTAAGGATAAGCGACGTTTTGGGACTCAAATTTTCAAATATTAACTGGAAGGAAAACTGCATTTCACTTTCTCAGCAGAAGACAGGGAACGCCTTGAGTCTGCCACTCAGCAAAGAGCTAGGTATGGCGATTATTTCTTATTTGCAAGATGGCCGCCCACAGTCCTCCTCGGCTTTTATCTTTCTGAGCCATAACGCACCGTTTCAGCCATTGGGTGAGCATAACAATTTCAATCCGGAATTTCATAAGTATTTACGCAGAGCAGGGATTGCTATCCCAACAAAGAGGCACACAGGCGTACACACTATCCGCCATTCGTTTGCCACAAATATGCTGAGAAAAGGCACTCCGGTGCAGGATGTGTCCCAAATCCTCGGTCACAGTAACATCAGTGTAACAGAAACCTACTTGCGGGTCGATATTGAACATATGCGGTTATGTTCGCTGAGTTTGGAGGGATTACTATGAAACAATTTACTTTCACAAGCCAGCTTGCGCCAATAATATGGAAATATCTGGAATCTCGACAAAATGAGGGATATACCTCCGTGCATTGCGGCTATTATATGCAGGAACTGGACTGCCTTTCAAAGGAACTCTCGGATGCCCCCGTGGTGACAAAAGAGCTTATTGACGCATGGGATTTATTAAAGCCATATCTTTCAAACCGTTCGAAAATAGTCAGACATAATGCGATACGCGCTTTTGCAAAATTTGCATACACGCAGGACGGAATCTCCTATGTCCCGGATACCAGCAAACTAAAGAACAGTTCGACTTTTACCCCGCATATATTTACTGTTGAAGAAATACGGCGATTATTATATGCAGCAGATAATCTGCCGGTCAGGAATAATGCGCCAACAAGGCATCTGGTCATACCTGCTGTTATCCGGCTTTTATATTGCTGTGGTTTTCGTATAGGTGAGGTGCTCCGGCTAAGAGTGAAGGATGTCGATTTGGATACAGGCATTATTACTGTACACAACGGGAAAGGAGGTAAGGATAGACTTGTCCCTGTCCACAATAGCGTAATAGAGTATCTCCGAAGCTACTCTGCTCAGTTACCAGATGAAAGAGAATGGTTCTTTCCATCTGCTTGTGGCCATTATTCTATTAAAACAATCTATGATAATTTTCGCGAGCTGCTATTCGCATGCAATATTCCTCACACCGGCAATGGCCCTCGTGTGCATGATTTTCGGCATACATTCGCAGTTCATACACTGGAAAAACAACTTTCTGATGGGTATGATCCCATGGTAATCGTTCCTCGCCTTGCCGCGTATTTGGGACATAAGAGTTACCGTGAAACCTGTTGGTATATTCACCTGACGGTTGCTTCGTTCCCGGAACTTTCCCAAAAACTTGACAGAGCATTTGTCGGCATTATTCCGGTTGGAGGTGAGACGGATGAGGAAAACTGACTTTACCAAAGCACTGACCGAGTATTTCTCAATCTATCTGCCTACTACATGCGGGGTGAGTCCCAATACCACCAATTCATACAGAGATACTTTCAAGCAACTCCTTCTATTTTTTCAAGAAAAGAAAGGCATCTCCGCAAATTATATAGAATTGCGCTATCTGAATATGGAACTTGTTTCTGAATTTCTGGATTGGTTAGAAACATCCCGCCATATTGCGGTTACAACAAGAAACCAGCGACTTGCCGCCATAAAGGCCTTTGCTCATTTTGTACAGTACAAGTTTCCGGAAAACATAGAAAACTGCGTTGACATTATTAATCTGCGACCCAAAAAGTACGAAAAGGCATTGATACCGTTTTTGACGGAGGATGATCTGTCACTTCTTCTGTCCCAACCAGATGCATCTACCCGACAAGGGCTCCGAGATTTGACACTTCTTGCACTACTGTATGACTCTGGCGCACGGGTACAGGAATTGGTGGATCTTAGGCTGAAAGATGTCCGTCTAACACACCCCCCAATGGTTATTCTAACTGGAAAAGGACGAAAAGTTCGTCAGGTTCCCCTGATGAAGGATACCTGCAAACTGTTGGACAGATATATCCGCAGCTTTCATTCCGATTCTCAGTCTCAGATGATTCCGCTATTTTATAATGCAAAAAAGCAGGCTTTATCTCGCTATGGAGTCACCTATATTCTGAAGAAGTATGCGGCAAAGGCATCTCCGGTACTTGAACCACAGAATATATCTCCTCATGTATTACGCCACACCAAAGCCATGCACTTGCTGCGAGCTGGTGTTAACATGATATATATTCGAGATTTTCTTGGGCATGCAGACATCTCTACAACAGAGGTTTACGCTCGCATCGATGCAGAGATGAAGCGAAAAGTATTTGAGGAGAAAGTGCCGAATTACACACCCAATACCACAATGCCTTGGGAGGAGGATGAAGATTTATTGCAATGGTTAACACAATTTGGAAAGAAAACTTTCTGATTATGTGTAGTAAATTATGCTTAAACGCCCGGGATTCTGGGCATTTTGCTCAATTACTACTCATTTGTAGGAACTACTCATTACAGACGATACAGGCGCTATCCCTCCAAGGGTACACGGCCTCGATGGTGCCGCCGACAACTGCCTGCTCGGCTTCAAGGGTGTGCTCAATGTCGGCTTCGCGGGGGTATTTTCCGGGTTCAACGATCAGCACTTTCATCGGCATCCTCCTCATCAGAAGTTTCTTTCAGCGCATTTTTCTGCTTAACGGTCAGCAGCACGATACCTGTCGCAGACGCAAGGGAAACGACCACAATAGCCAGCAGCGGGAAACCATCTCCTGTCTGCGGGAGGGTCTGCACCTTGCGCGGTGCAATAACCGGCGTGGGCGCGGGAGTTGGCACCGGGGTTGCAGCGGGTGTCGGCTGCGGTGTTGGTGTAGGCGTATCCTCGCGGGGCATAGCTTCATCGATCATTTGAATTAGCCGCTTGTCAGCGCGCACCCATTCGGCATCGGCGTTTTTGCGGACGAACAGGCAAACAGTTTCGTCTGCCTGCTGTACCTTAAACTGCACCGATTCGGCAATTTCAAAGCCGGCCGGGGCGGCATCCTCGGTCAGGGTGTAGATGTACTCCTTGTTGCCATCCGACAGCTTGATAAATTCATCCGAGATGGGAACACTATGCGTTTTGTAGTCGGTTGTCCAAGTGTCGACGACCTCATCATTCGCATCACGGATCGTCAGCGTAGCTCCCGGCAGCAGATTACCAGCAATGTCGGTCTTGTCGATATCCAGTACCGGTGCGTCCTGCATTACAATGGTTGAGCCATTCATTTTCGACCAGTCATCATCGGATTTCACATACACCTCATTGACCTGCTCTGTGCCTTCCTGCACCAGCTCGAACACGATGCTTTCGGCTTCGGTGTAACCATCCGGGGCGCGAGTTTCGGTCAGGGTGTACGCTTTTTCCAGCTCCAGACCTCGCACGGTGTGCGGCACTTTGCCGGAGGTCCAGCCCTCTACCAGATTGCCGTCTGCATCGCGGATTTCCAGCTTTGCACCGGGTAGTTCCTTGCCGTTGGTGATATCCTGCTTGGAAATGTCCACACTGGTGCGCAGGTTGGTGTTCGTAGCGTCCACGACCTGCCACGCGATTTGCTGACCTTCATAGGTGAAGGAAACTTCCATAGGGGTGCTGTCCAGCAGGAAACCCGCAGGGGCGGTGATTTCCACAATGCGGTATCTGCCGCTGTTCTCGCGGCTGGTGCTTCGCGGACCTGCAGGGTCAATGTAATATTCGCCGCGAATCGGCACGTCCACATCAAACCAAGTAAAACCGCTGGCGTTGGTTGTGCTACTGGTGGCCAGCTTTGTACCGGCGTCCAGCAGCTTTGTACCGTCCGCGGAATAAATGTCATCCACGGTGTAGAGTTCATACACCGCACCGGGCAGATAGG
>OGPM01002060.1_pt1 | contig 14968 bp, 17 predicted proteins | sample 1552961 | NCBI WGS metagenome assembly OGPM01 (sample SAMEA2580304, study PRJEB22360) | human gut metagenome | biome: human gut; feature: human-associated habitat; material: faeces | place: Denmark | collected 2008/2010
CAACCATGAGTCCGTATGCACAGGATAGGACCTTGTAATTTTATTCCTGCGGTTTCGCATGCCATAATAATTAAATGGAGAACTGTAATCTTTTATTACGGTTCGGGGATTTGGCTTAATGCATTAAATAGAAATTCTGGAATAAAATCCCATCCTCCTACATAAGAATACTATGAGGGTAAAGAAAAACAGCCACATTCAAATGAAACAGAAATGGAGGAGCGTTATGGGACATACTATCAGCCGGAAGAGCATAAAGAAAATCATTACCATACTGACGGCTGCGATCCTGGTACTGCTGCCAGTGGGAGGGAGTATCAGGGAGGTGCATGCCGAGGGAGAAGAGTCGTCGGATTCTGGCATGTCTCTGGAGCATGAAAAGACGGTGACAGAGAATGCAGATGGAACCTACGATCTGAAATTGACAGTAAAAGGAAAAGTAAACAGCGAGTCTTCGAAAGCGCCGTTGGATGTCATCTATGTCTTGGACAGATCCGGAAGTATGGCTTATCCGATGGATCGTGACAGTCAGAATAGCTGGGAAAATAACGGGGAAAGAAGGACTGCGGCAAGTCAGGCAATCAACAGCATGACGAATACACTGGCGGCTAATGAGAATCTGGATGTCAGATTTGCGCTTGTGACGTTTAGTGGAAATAAGAGTGACTATCGGCCTGGTGGATATAGGGATGAGGCATGGAATGATGCAGAGATTGCTGTAAACTGGACGAATCAGGCATCTGCGATCACGAATCGGACTTCTCCGAAATCGGACGGCGGAACCAATTATCAGGCCGGGATCAGAAGTGCGGAAGGATTGCTGAATGGGAAAAGACAGAATGCCAAGACAGCAGTGATCTTCGTATCTGATGGAGATCCAACCTTCCGATATAGATCAGACGGTTATACAGAAGGCAATGGAAGCAGCGACGAAGATGGAAAGAGTCTGAAGGCAGGAAAAGATGCAGTCGCTGATATGCAGACCGATTATTTTTTCACGGTCGGTGTAGGACCGTCAGGGAATTACAAAAAACTTACCGACCTTGCCAATTCAGCAGTCAAAGCCGGAAAACATGCATCTTATGCCGGAACAACGCTGGCGAATCTGAACAAGGCATTCGATGACATTCAGAAACAGATCACAGAACTGGCATGTACAAATGTCACGATTTCCGATCCGCTGAGTGAGAATGTTGAGATGGTGAAGGGAGCAGATGGAAATGTCCTTGCACCACAGGTGCAGATCTTTGACACATCCGGAAACCCGGTTAATGCAGCAGGTCTTGGAATCACGGCTTCTTATGATTCTGCATCAAAATCCGTTAAAATGCAATTTCCGGCAGACTATAAACTGCAGGAAGGCTATACCTATGAGGTCATTGCCAAGATCCAGCCGACAGAAACGGCATATGAAAAATACAGAACATCAGGCTATACAGATCAGGCAGATGTAGGAACCGGAACATATGCAGGAGGAACCGGATTCTATTCGAACCAAAATGAACATGCAGTACTGATGTACAAGTATGGAGAACAGAACTATACAGAATATTACAAGAAACCAGTCATAAAAGTACATCCGGGCAATTTAAAAATTTCGAAAGCTATTACAGGATTGGAAGATAACCAGGAAGCATTGCAGAAGGTATTACAGAACCTGTCCTTTACCTGTGCGTTGACGAAACCAGACGGAAAAACAGAGACAAAAGAACTGAAGTTGAATACAGACGGACTGGTATGGAATGCAGAAAACAACGCATACGAATATACATTTACCAATCTGACACCGGGAACAACATATAAGGTAAATGAAAATGATGCCGTACCTGATGGATATGATCTGACGGTATCACCGGATACAAAGGAAATATCCGGGCAGATTGCAGGAAGTACAACATCGGAAGCAAAATTCGTCAACCGGTATATCCGGAGTGACCGCGTACTGACGATTGCAAAGAGAGTCGGCGGCAACATGGGAGACCGTACCCACGCCTTTCGGTTCCAGGTGCAGACAAAGCTGAACGGGAAATCCTATACAGGTGGAATCAGTTATGTGAAATATGACGCACAGGGCAATCCAGTCAGTGAGGAAGAATTAAAAAATGCAGTTGCGGTAGAAAATGGAGTCTATACATTCCAGCTGAGGCATATGGAAAAAATCGAGATGACGATGCCATATGGTGTAGAATATATCGTTTCTGAAGAACCGGAAGACTATGATGTGCAGATTACAAAGAAAGTTTCGGAAGAAGAGGAACAGAAACTGGACAATGGTAAAAAAGAACTTTCGGATATTCTATCAGAAAATACAGATCTGACATTTACGAATACGAAAGAAGTACAGCCGGCAACCGGAATCCGGCAGACGTCGGCACCGTATATGGTCATGACAGGGGCAGCATTCGGAATGCTGGCATTTTTCGGACTGGTATACGGAATTCGCAAATGGGGAGATCCGACAGGAGAATAACATCTGACAAGGAGCATATATGAAAGAAAAAAGAGAGATCATACTGTTCTTTACCCGTTTACTCATGCTGGCAGTGATGCTGGCGGTCCTGTTTGGCGTGATTTTTGGAATGACTTCTGCAAAGAATCAGGATATGTCCCCGAAAATATGTGCCGGAGATCTGCTCTTATATTACAGGCTGGAACGGAAATATTCCGACCGAGATGTCGTGGTATTCCAAAAAGAGGGGACATTGTATACAGGGCGTATTGTGGCGAGAGAGAAAGATAAGGTAGAGATTACAGACAAAAATGAACTGAAGATCAACGGAAGCATTGTGAATGAGCCGGATATTTTTTATAAGACACCGGCCTATATGGATGGCATATCCTATCCGGTGAAAGTAAAGGAAGACCAGTATTTCATTCTGTGTGATTTCCGGGAAGGTGCAAAAGACAGCAGATACTTTGGTGCGGTCAATGCAAAGGATATAAAGGGAAGAGTGATTACCGTCCTTCGCAGATCGAACCTGTAAAATCAGTAACATGATTGCAGAACATGGAAAAAGAAAGGAAAAGAAATGATGGAAAAGAGAATGTTAAAAAAAGTATCCACTGTTACGGCTGCCGGAATGATGATGACAGCAATGCTCGGAATGCAGGTGTCAGCGGCAGAAAGTTCAAGTGCCGAAGCAGCAGTTAAGAAAAATCCGATGATCACAAAACAGATTACGAAGGAAAGTAATATATATGCACCGAAGACTACATTTAAATTTACCGTTGCTCCAGGAACGGCAGTGCCGGCAAGTGAGAATCAGGAGGCAATATATGCAGGACCGGCAAATGGGGTAACTTTGGATAAGGATGTCATTGCATCGGTACCGGCGGACAGCGATATTGGAAATGAGAAAATTACAGTAGGAACGACAAAGCTTAATGTTAATGAATCTGTATTCACAAAAGGAGAGGATGCAAAACCCGGAATCTTCCGCTATGTAGTAAGTGAGGTTGCAACGGACAAGGACGGAAATGCGTATGAAGGTGTTGCTTATACCACAGAACAGAAGTATTTTGATGTGTATGTAACATCCGATGATGTAGGAAATCTGGAAGTCAGCTCTTATCTGTTTGTAGATAAGACTGATTCGAAGTCAAAGGATGGGGGAGTTTTCACGAATGATTACAGCAGTCGTCACGATACGTTGAAAGATCTGACCGTAAAGAAAGAGGTTACCGGTAATCAGGGAAATCGTAATAAAGACTTTAAATTTACTATAAAAGTAGACGGAGCAGCAGGAGAGCAGTATTATGTAACATTTTCAGATGGAAAAGCTCCGACCACACTGGTGTCGGGAGAGGCTAAGACAATCACATTGAAAGATAATGAGACAGCAAAGATCTTTGGATTGTCAGAGACAGATGAATATACGGTAACAGAGGCTAGTTATGCAGATGATGGATATAAAACAACTATTGATAATGTAGAAACACTGACAACAACAGGAACAATTACAGGGAATAGTGACAAGAACATTACCGTTGTAAATGATAAAACAACAAACTCTCCAACCGGAATCTTCCTTCATGTTGCTCCATATATCGCACTGATCGGTGCAGCAATTGCATCCAGCCTTCTGTTCTTCAGAAGAAAACGTGCAAAAGATATGGATATTGACTAATCGGTTGGGCGAAAAAAGCAGATAGAAGATATAAGAAAGCATTAGAGAGGAAGTGGCGAAATGAAAAAGGCAGCGATGGCAGCAAGAGTAGGTAATCGGATACTCAGTATCATGGCAGGAATCCTGATCCTTCTGATGCTTTCTTATGGAGTGTATTCGTTATGGGATACTTATAAGATCTATGCCAATTCATTTGCAGATGAAGAACTGTTGAAGTTTCGGCCGACAGATGATGGAGAGGATAATCCGACGCTGAAAGATCTGAAAAAATTGAATCCGGATGTGAAAGCCTGGATTCAGGTGCCGAAGACCAACATCGATTATCCGGTGGTGCAGGGGCAGGATGATATGGAATATATTAATAAGAATGTATATGGGGAATTCGAACTGTCGGGAGCAATCTTTCTGTCATGCCTGAACAAGGATGATTTCTCCGATCCATATAATCTGGTCTATGGACACAACATGAAAAATGGTGGAATGTTTGCGGATGTGGCAGATTTCACGAATAAAGAATATTTTGAAACGCACCAAAAAGGAAAGCTCTATCTGACAGATGCAACACGGAAAATCCGGTTCTTTGCCTGTATGAAAGTGACTGCAGCGGATGCAAAGATTTACCATCCGGATGGATACCGCAAGGAGAATCTGAAGGATCTGCTTGATTATATTCAGGCGAATGCAGTCCAGTATCGTGATGTAAATGTGGCGGATGAGAATTCGCTGATTGCTTTATCAACGTGCTCGGAGGCAGAGACGAATGGTCGTGTAGTTCTGATCGGGAAATTAGAGAGGGAGGTGGCAGAAAAACAGTGAAGATTCTAAGATATAGAAGTGTGAAGAAAATAGCAGCTGCGGGCGTAATGTTATTTATGTGGATAGGCAGTACAATGGCAGTTCCAGTGTATGCCGGAACACCGAATGTGGAGATCCAGATTCCGGTAAGTGTACAAGGTGCGGCAGGAACAATCGTGCTGGAGCCGGAGAAAGCTGGCATACCAGTGCCGGACCGGACAGAACTTCAGATCGGAAAAAACGAGAAGCAAAGCTTTGGACCGATACGCTATGAAGAACCGGAAGATTATCACTATAAGATTTATCAGAAGTCCGCTAATGTGACAGATGTTACTTATGATACGGCAGTATATGATGTGACGGTACGGGTGACCAGTACAGAATCCGGAGAACCGAAAGCAGTAGTCTGGGGGGAAAAAGAAGGAACAGAAGGAAAATCGGACGAGATTATATTTACGAATTCGGTAAAAGAACAGGCGCCGGAGATAGCTCCGACGGGAAAAACGGCCATTTACCGGAACTATCCGGTCAAGACAGGAGATGTAGCACCGATTGCAGTTCTTGCAGCAATGTCCGGTATATCGGCCGGAGTTCTGACCGCAGTAGAGAGATGGAAGCGGAAAAAAGAAAATTAGGGAATCGTGGAAAAGAACAGGTCAGGTCAAAGTGCCGGAGCTGTTCTTTTTCGTACGGGATTATAGCTGTCAAAAACCGAAAAATACGTACAAAGTATACAATGAAAGTATCCTCTTGTAATTTTGAACAAAAGTAGATAAACACTTTTATAACATATGCCAAAATGTCAAAAAACCTATTGACATTTTTCTCAGTAAGGAGTATTTTATAATCAAGCTTTGGATACAAAATCACATATCAAACATCAAATATCAGATAAGAAAAGAAATTTGTATCAGAGTAAATCGAACGAAATAATTACAAGGAGGTAATGAAGATGAGTCAGATAACAATTACATTACTGTTTCTGGCATTTGCAATCATCATGTTCATGCTTGAAAAGATTCCTCTTGGGGTAACATCGATGATTGTCTGTGTAGGACTGATAGTCACAGGGGTATTGGACTGGCAGACTGCATTCTCGGGATTCATCGACAGCAATGTAATCTTATTTGTTGCAATGTTCATTGTCGGTGGAGCACTGTTTGAGACAGGAATGGCGAACAAGATCGGAGGAGTGGTTACACATTTTGCCAAGACAGAAAGGCAGCTGATCATTGCGATCATGGTGATCGTCGGAGTGATGAGTGGCTTCCTTTCCAACACAGGAACAGCCGCAATCCTCATTCCGGTAGTTATCGGTATTGCTGCAAAATCAGGATATTCAAGATCAAGACTGTTAATGCCGCTGGTATTTGCAGCAGCCATGGGAGGTAACCTTTCACTGATCGGTGCACCTGGTAACATGATCGCACAGTCATCTATGGAGAAAATCGGATTAAAATTCGGATTCTTCGATTATGCGAAAGTAGGACTTCCGATTTTGATCGTAGGAATCATTTTTTTCGCACTGTTTGGATACAAATTCCTGCCGGATAAAGTGGACACAAGCGGTGAGGGAATCTTTGATGAGACAAAAGATTTCAGCAATGTTCCAAAGTGGAAACAGACCCTTTCACTGATCATCCTGTTATTAACACTTCTGGGAATGATTTTTGAAGATCAGATTGGTATTAAGTTATGTGTCATAGGATGTGTGGGAGCACTTGCACTGATCGTTACAGGCGTTATCAGTGAGAAAGACGCACTTCTTGCCATCGACTTGAAGACGATCTTCTTATTCGGAGGTACGCTTTCCCTTGCGTCTGCACTGGAAGCAACCGGTGCCGGAGAACTGATCGCAGATAAAGTAATCGGAATGCTGGGAGATAACCCTTCACCATACATATTAACATTTGTAATCTTCATGCTCTGCTGTATCATGACAAACTTTATGTCAAACACAGCAACGACAGCACTGATGGCTCCGATCGGAGTATCCATCGCACAGGGCATGGGTGCAGATCCAAGTGCCGTACTGATGGCATGTGTAATCGGAGGCTCCTGTGCATTTGCAACACCAATCGGAATGCCGGCCAACACCATGGTAGTAACGGCAGGAGGATATACGTTCAAGGATTATGCGAAAGCAGGTATTCCTATGATCGTAGTAGCAACTATTGTAAGTATGATCTTGCTTCCAATCTTCTATCCATTCTTCCCATAAACATAAGGAAGTATTTGACCTCTAATCTCCATAAAAACGGAAGATGAAAGCAGACATACATCCTATGACAGTTTGTGATAAAAGTTTTCGCTGTCTTTCATCACAATACTGTTGTAGGAATATAGATAGGAACTAAAAATTTTTAATAGAATTTCAAGGAGGATATGAAAATGTCTAAAGAACAACAGGTAACACAACTTACAGATAATATGGCAAAATTTATTGCACATATCGCAAAGAAACTGCCAGATGATGTCATTGAAAAATTAACAGAGCTGCGTGAGAAAGAAGACAGCCCGCTTTCAAAGGTAATTTATGACACCATGTTCAAGAACCAGGAACTTGCTGTAAAACTGAACAGACCAAGCTGTCAGGATACAGGTGTATTACAGTTCTGGGTAAAATGTGGAACAAAATTCCCACTTATCGACGAACTGGAAGGACTTCTGAAAGACGCTGTTGTGAAAGCAACATTTGAAGCACCTCTCCGTCACAACAGTGTAGAGACATTTGATGAATACAACACAGGAAAGAACGTAGGAAAAGGAACACCGACTGTATTCTGGGATATCGTTCCAAACTCAGACAAATGTGAGATCTATACATACATGGCAGGGGGCGGATGTACTCTTCCTGGAAAAGCTATGGTTCTGATGCCGGGTGAAGGATACGAAGGAGTTACAAAGTTCGTTATGGACGTTATGACAACATACGGATTGAATGCCTGCCCTCCGCTTCTCGTTGGCGTAGGTGTGGCAACATCTGTTGAGACGGCAGCACTTCTTTCTAAGAAAGCACTGATGCGTCCGATCGGATCACACAATGAGAACGAAAGAGCAGCTAAGATGGAGACTCTTCTCGAAGACGGAATCAATGCAATCGGCCTTGGACCACAGGGTATGGGCGGAAAATATTCTGTAATGGGCGTTAATATCGAGAACACAGCACGTCATCCGTCTACAATCGGTGTAGCTGTTAACGTAGGATGCTGGAGCCACAGAAGAGGACATATTGTATTTGATAAGGACCTGAACTACACAATTACAACACATACGGGGGTAGAATTATAATGGTAGAAGTAAAGAACGGTAAAAAAATCTTAACAACACCTGTTTCAGCAGAAGACTTAAAAGATATCAAGATCGGTGACATCGTATATCTGAACGGAAGCATGACAACATGTCGTGACGTTGCACACCGCCGTCTGGTAGAAGAAGGAAGAGAACTTCCTGTAGATGTAAGAAACAACGCAATCTTTCATGCAGGACCGATCATCCGTCCACTGGAAAATGACAAATTCGAAATGGTATCTGTAGGACCGACAACAAGTATGAGAATGGAAAAATTCGAGTACGAATTCGTAAAAGAGACTGGTGTACGTGTGATCATCGGTAAAGGTGGTATGAAAGAAAATACAGAGCGTGCATGTAAAGAATTCGGAGCAATCCACTGCGTATTCCCTGCAGGTAACGCTGTAGTAGCTGCTACAGAAGTAGAAGAGATCGTAAGAGCTGAGTGGAGAGATCTTGGTATGCCGGAGACACTCTGGAACTGCCGCGTAAAAGAATTCGGACCATTGATCGTTTCTATCGATGCAAACGGAGACAACCTCTTTGAAGAAAGAAAGGTTGAATACAATAAGAAGAAAGATGCTGCTACAGAAGAGATCTGTAAGCATGTAAGTTTTATTAAATAAATTGAGATAATAATAAAAATAAATTCTTGAGAATCCATTTATATACTAATGTAAGTTATGCGATTCCCCCGGGCTTTTCCTCCTAAAGTGCCCGGGGGCTTTTTTGTGCTTTTTGCACCTGTTCAAACGAAATGGCTGTTTTAGAAAAAATTATGTGGTATAATGCTCAAAGTTGAATTGATTTTGTATAAAAACTGGAGGAAGAATCAATGTTATATACAATTCCGGATTATTATCATGAATTTTCCTGTATTGCAGGAGAATGTGAAGATACCTGCTGTGCCGGCTGGCAGATTGTAGCAGATGAGGCGGCACTGAAAAAATACAAAAAAGTAACCGGATCTTTCAGAAAAAGATTAAGACGGTCCATTAACTGGAAAGATGGAACATTTAAGCAGGACAAGAATAAGCGATGTGCCTTTTTAAATGATGAGAATCTCTGTGATATGTATACTGCGCTCGGAGAGAAAAGCCTGTGCCGGACCTGCAAGATGTATCCGAGACACGTAGAAGAATTCGAAGATGTCCGGGAGATGACGCTGTCTGTATCCTGTCCGGAGGTAGCAAGAATTCTGCTTGGTAAAAAGGAACCGGTGCGTTTTCTGACTTATGAAAGTAACAAGGAAGAAGAATATGATGATTTTGACCCGTTTCTGTATTCAAAACTGGTAGATGCAAGAAAAGTGATGATCGATATTCTTCAGGACAGAGATAAGAAGCTGGATTTGCGTGTGGGGTTGGTATTGGCAATTGCACATGACTTGCAGGTGCGGATCAAGAGAGAAGATATCTTTTCAATTGATGATGTATTTGAAAAATACCAGACAGAGAAGGCAGTACAGTTTGTAGAAGCAAAATTATCAGAAGATGAGAACTATGCATTTATTAAGAAAATGTTCCGGAATCAGTATCTGATGGAACGCTTAAGGGATGACTGGGAACCGCATCTTCTTGAGGCAGAAAGTTTACTTTACGGAGATATTGGTTGCAGCGACAGTGAAGAACAATGTACAAAGTACAAAGAACAGTATACAAAGAATAAGCAGGAATTCCACACATGGCTGAATACACACATGCCGGACTATGAGATCTGGTATGAGCAGCTTCTGGTATATTTCATCAGTACCTATTTCTGCGGTGCAGTCTATGACGGAGAGGCATATGTGAAGGTACAGATGGCCGTAGTCAGTGTACTTTTGATCCATGAACTTCTGATGGCACAGTGGCTGAAGAACGAGAAGATGCTGGAGATGGAAGATGTGGTAGATACGGTATACCGCTATTCCAGAGAGTTGGAGCATTCGGACCCGAATCTGAATCTGATGGAGAAACTGATGCGGAGAGATCTTTTGTCCTGGTTTAAAAAAGATGAATAAGAAGGAATCCCACAGTTGATTTTGGTCGGAGCATCCGTGGATGATGTATATGTGATTATGCTGTTTACGACATTTACGGGAATTATGCAGGGAAAAGGCGTATCCGTGGTAAGTTTCCTGAATATCCCGGTATCGATCACGCTGGGAGTTGACAAATGGCAGTTCTGTGATATCATATAAAACATATAGGAAAAGAAAACTATGTTCATATAATAAAGGAACACAAAAATAACATGAAATAAACGGAGGACTGCCATATGACAAGAGAAGAAGCATGGGAATTATTAACCAAATATAACCAGGATGAATTTCATCTCCTGCATGCACAGACGGTAGAGAATACGATGCGTTATTTTGCAAGAGAGCTCGGGTTTGCGGATGAGGAAGATTTCTGGGGAATCGTAGGACTTTTACATGATCTGGATTTTGAAAAATATCCGGAAGAACACTGTATCAAATCGCAGGAGATCATGAAAGAACGGGGAATCGATGAGAAGATCATCCATGCAACGGCGAGTCACGGCTATGCGATTACAGTGGATATCAAACCGGAGCACGAGATGGAAAAAGTATTGTATGCGGTTGATGAGCTGACGGGTCTGATCGGAGCTGTTGTATTGATGCGTCCGTCAAAAAGTGTACAGGATCTGACATTAAAGTCTGTAAAGAAAAAATACAAGAGCAAGAATTTCGCAGCAGGATGTTCCAGAGAAGTCATCGAACGCGGAGCGGATATGCTTGGATGGACACTGGAAGATCTGATTCAGAGAACAATTGATGCTTTGAAGACATTCCAGGATTAAAAAAGGCAAAAAAGGATAACGGACGAATGGTTCGGAGGATTGGCATTTGTCAAAAAATGTGATATCATAGTAATTAAGTAGGAGATGAACCGGGAGAAGAGACCTGGATGAAAGGTGAAGTACTATGAAGATATCAACAAAGGGCAGATATGCACTGAGAATTATGATTGATCTGGCAGAGAATGCAAATGGGGAATATATTCGTCTGAAAGACATATCGGCAAGACAGGGAATTACATTAAAATATATGGAACAGATTATGCCGATGCTGACAAAGGCCGGATATGTAAGAAGTTATCGTGGCAATAACGGTGGTTATATGCTGGCGAAAGAGCCGGAAGAATATACAGCCGGAGATATTATCCGTACAACGGAAGGAAGCCTTGCGCCGATTGCGTGTCTGGATGACGTGCCGAATCGTTGCGAGAGACAGGATCAGTGTTCCACACTTGAGTTCTGGGAAGGACTTAAGAAAGTAATCGACCAGTATGTGGATAGTGTGACACTTGCAGATTTGGTAAATAATCATGAAGAGAAGTGCGGCAAGCTGGATCTGTAAATGTAAATGAATAAAAAACAAGAAAATGTACAGCAGGCAAAAGTCTGCTGTATTTTTTATGCGAAACTGGCATGTGCGAAAATATGAGAACTGGCTGTTTAAAAAATACCAGATGAGCGTATGATAAGACTCAAAGAAAATTCACAGAAAACAGATAGGAAAGGTACAGGAATTATGGAAGAGAACAGATATGAATTAAATAAGCAGCTGGCACAGATGTTAAAAGGCGGAGTTATCATGGATGTAACAACTCCGGAACAGGCAAAGATCGCAGAGGAAGCAGGTGCATGTGCAGTCATGGCACTGGAAAGAATCCCGGCAGATATCCGTGCAGCAGGCGGCGTATCCCGCATGAGCGATCCGAAGATGATCCGCGGCATTCAGGAAGCGGTATCCATTCCGGTTATGGCAAAATGCCGGATCGGTCATTTTGTGGAGGCACAGATCCTCGAAGCCATTGAGATCGATTACATTGACGAGAGTGAAGTTCTCTCCCCGGCTGACGATGTGTTCCACATCGACAAGCGCAAATTCAATGTGCCGTTTGTGTGCGGCGCAAAGGATCTTGGGGAGGCGCTCCGCCGCATCAACGAGGGAGCTTCCATGATCCGTACCAAGGGCGAGCCTGGAACCGGTGATGTTGTGCAGGCAGTACGCCATATGCGCATGATGAATCAGGAAATCGCCAAGATCACCTCTATGCGTGAGGATGAGCTGTTTGAGGAGGCAAAGGTTCTTCGGGTCCCGTATGATCTGGTGCAGTATGTACATGACAACGGACGTCTTCCGGTTGTAAACTTCGCGGCAGGCGGCGTGGCAACCCCGGCCGATGCAGCCCTGATGATGCAGCTTGGTGCAGAGGGCGTGTTCGTTGGATCCGGCATCTTCAAATCCGGAGATCCGAAGAAGCGTGCGGCAGCCATTGTCAAAGCAGTTACCAACTTCAATGACCACAAGATGTTAGCAGAGCTTTCCGAAGACCTTGGCGAGGCTATGGTCGGCATCAACGAGCAGGAAATTGCGCTGTTGATGGCAGAAAGGGGCAAATAAGATGAAGATTGCAGTCCTTGCAGTCCAGGGCGCCTTCATCGAACACGAGAAAAAACTGGAGGTTCTGGGAGCAGAATGCTTTGAGCTTCGTCAGAAGAAGGACCTGGACACCGGATTTGACGGTCTTGTGCTTCCGGGTGGCGAGAGCACGGTCCAGGGAAAGCTTCTGCGGGAGCTTGACATGTTTGATGCGCTGAAAGAAAAAATCGAGAGCGGCATGCCGGTCCTCGGTACCTGTGCAGGACTCATCCTTCTGGCAGATCAGCTCACCAATGATGACCATGTGTATTTTGGCACTCTTCCGGTTTCTGTGCGTCGCAATGCCTACGGAAGACAGCTGGGAAGTTTCCATACCGTGCAGGAATTTGCCGGAATCGGGAAGGTTCCCATGACGTTCATACGTGCTCCTTATATAGAAGAAGCAAAAGCAGGTGCGCAGGTGCTGGCTGAGGTGGATGGACGTTGTGGCGGTGCGCAGTGGAAATCAGTTTGGAATGTCCTTTCATCCGGAGCTGGATGCAGACAACCGGATCCATGAATTATTTTTAAAGACTGTGCAGGCATGGAAAACACACCGATAATCTGGAAAAACTAAAAAAGAAAACCCGAACATTCACCGGAAAGGCGTTGGTTCGGGTTTCTTTTATAAAAGGATTGACGTTTATTCTGCAGCAGGGTCAGCAGTACAGAGCTTTTTGAGTGGCAGTTCAAGAAGGGAACGCCACAGGCGGACCAGCTGGCCAACACAGAGTGCGTTGATCAGGGTACCCTCCCGCACACCGTTGAGCTTGTGGAACGCGATGAGGGCAACCACCATAGCCAGGATGGTCAGGGTACTGTCGAAGGCGACCTTGACATTGCCAAAACGGATGCCGGTCTTTTTCGAAAGCTCGCGCACGAATGCTTCGGCCGGAAGCATGATCACATCGGCAATTACCTCAAAGCTGATGCCAAGTGCCATGATAATGCATCCGATGACCAGATAAACAAAGGACGGACCCCATGGACCGCCGAAGCGGGTCGGGATAAAGCCCATAGCCGTATCAATGCAGAAGCTGAAAAAGAATGTCACCGGAATCTGCAGAGCCTGCTGGATGGTAAATTTCCTGCGAAGAATGGCTTCCAGCATCAGGAACGTCATATTGAATAAAAACGTGTAGGTTCCCATGGAAATGCTGGTGATCAGGCTCAGAACAAACGGAAGACCGGATACTGGCGAAGTGCCGAGACCGGCACGCGTAATAAAGGCAATGCCGGTGGCGCTAAGGATGACTCCGGTCAGGAACAGAGCATAGCGCCGGATGTAAGTGTGAATAGACATGACTGTAAACCTCCCAATTGTCATTGTCTATATTTTAACTGCAATCTAACTATTTTTCAAGTATAATAAAAAATATTTTGGTAAAAATCACTGTTTCAGGTCCTGAAGAAAATGGATCAATTCAGCAGAACAGTTATTTTTGATGATGATCATGCCCTGGTTGGCAGCTGTCATCAGATAAAAATGGGTTCTGGTTTCTACCAGGTGGGCAATGCTGCTGTATGGAACATCAACGGACTGCTGGTTGCTGGTTTCCTGAGGATGGTCTTCATAAAAACGCATGACAGAATGGCGCTCCTGCAGCTGAGGATTGGCATTGTAGACCCTGCGGCACTGGCGTTTGGAAACATACACCAGTACAAGCGGTATGGCAAATACCACAAGCAGGTAGGTAAAAGCCGAGGTACCGGGGGCGGTGAAAGCCTCCTATCATCCCGATTATAGCGAAAAGTGATAAAAATTACAACCTGCATTGTGTATTTTATACAACTTTTTTGTTGTGAATGTTACAGGGAAAGTGTGTGGACTTTAGATAATTAAGAAAAATATGAAAAAATGGATTACAATAGTGTGCAAAATAGAGAAAGTAATGACGCCAACTTGACTTTTGTAAAGTATCATGCTATCATACGTGTCAAGACAAAGGGGTCTACATCAGAGAAGGAGATGTAGGCCCTTTTTTGTTCTATCTTAACAACATTTTAATAAAAAGACCCCCAATGCAACCCCAAAACCCTTGCATCGAAAGAAAGGAGATAGACTTGATGAAAAAACTGATCGGACTGATTCCTTTGTATGACGATGACAAGGACAGCTACTGGATGCTTCCCGGATACATGAAGGTTCTCGAAACCTGCGGAGCCCTTCCGGTCATGCTTCCGTTAACCACGGATCCGGAAGAACTGAATGACTGCTTCAGTCTTTGTGATGGCATTCTGATGACCGGCGGACACGATGTGGCCCCGGCACTTTACGCAGAGACGGCAAAGAAAACCTGCGGAATACCATGCAGCAGCCGTG
>OGPM01002084.1_pt1 | contig 14798 bp, 9 predicted proteins | sample 1552961 | NCBI WGS metagenome assembly OGPM01 (sample SAMEA2580304, study PRJEB22360) | human gut metagenome | biome: human gut; feature: human-associated habitat; material: faeces | place: Denmark | collected 2008/2010
TGCCGGTTCTATTGTTTAACTTTTAATCTTTCGGTAAAAATTTACCGAAGTATTGGGTTTAAGATATTCAGACTTTACACATCTTTCATCAGACAATCTGATGAAAGATCAAAAACAGATCTGGCTGGTCTTTACTTCTGTGAAAACAGGAGTAGAAACACGATTACCTTTACGCCTGCTCTTTCAGGGAAAGGCTCTGCTTTTATTGAACAAATACAGAAAGAATCTTGATTTCTTTTTCAGACTGAAAAAGAATTCTCTGGTCAATAAAGAATTGATCCGGATAGGAAAACTGGCACAAATCACCCAACATTTTTCCTTCCATTCTGCCAGACACACCAATGCGAGCCTGTTGATTTACCAAGGAGCCCAGATTACGACAGTACAGAAACTTTTAGGCCATCGAAGCATTAAAACGACACAAGGTTACAGCAATATCTTTTCTGACACAATTATTAAAGACCTGAAGCGATGCTGTTCGCATGAAAAAACGACCAAATGAAAGATGGTGTCCGCTATATATAATATAATAAGGTGTAACTTTTTCTGCTCGCAGCTGAAGAACCCGGTAAACAAGACACTACCGGATAGAGATTTTTATCCCTGTACTCTTTGGTTCATTTCTTCGCTAGAGAACGAAAAAGAGTACAGGAATAAAACGGACCTAGATTTAGTGATCAATAGCAAGACTCCTGTTTTCGGATAGTTTTCAAGTAGAAATAGAGGAACAGTTATAGCAGAGGATACCACATTATAACCGGCAAACAACGCGTCCAGACAATGAAACATTCCATTTTATACCAAAAATATAGTTCGGCGGAACTTTAGTCATTTCATTCGTTGGAATGAAACAGCAGGAAGTGGCTGTTAAGCCTCATGTTGTCGTAGTACTTCATCCCGATTCAGAAATACTTGATGAAGTAGTGGTAACTGGTTATGGTAATTTTAAGAAAGCGTCGTTTACAGGTGCCGCTTCAACTGTAAATACTGGTAACTTGGAAAATGTGCCTGTGATCTCAGTTGAAGAAAAATTGTCTGGTAGCGTACCGGGTGTATCACTCAGCTCGTCTTCCAGTAACCCGGGTGCTGTAAGCAGTATCCGAATCCGTGGTATGGGTTCTATCAATGCAGGTAATGATCCCCTTTACGTCATTGACGGTACTCCGGTAACCAGTGGTAACGTCAGCGAGTTCACTTACAGTGATGCTGGTACAAACATTTTGGCTACTTTGAATACCAACGATATCGAATCTATCACCGTAATTAAGGATGCCGCAGCTGCTTCACTCTACGGTTCGCGTGCTGCTAACGGTGTGATCGTTATTACTACAAAGAGCGGTAGCCAGGGTAAGACGAAAGTAAACTTCCGTAGCGACTGGGGTTTCTCAAACATGGCTATCAACTATCGTCCGCAGTTGAGCGGTGACGAACGTCGCGAACTGTTGTGGACAGGTTTGAAGAATTACGGCTTGTATGGTCAGGGTGCTTCTGAAGCAGAAGCTGCTGCATTTGCTGATTCAAACATTGATTCTTTTGCTGCGAAACCTGCTAACGGCTGGACTGACTGGAAAGATGAATTGTTCAAGACTGGTGGTCACCAGAATTATCAGGTAAGTGTATCAGGTGGTGGACAGAACACTCAGTTCTACTCATCTTTGTCTTATACTAAGCAGGATGGTATCATTCAGAATCAGGGTCTGGAACGTTTCACTGGAAATGCGAATTTGACTCATACTTTCAAGAGACTGACCGTTCAGGTAACAAGCCAGTTCTCTAAGATGATTCAGAAGAAAACAAACGAAGGTACTTCTTACGCTGGTGCTGTTGCCAACTATGCATTCTTCCAGAGTCCTTCTTCTACTCCGTACAATGAAGATGGTTCGTTGAATAATGGTTGTGGTATGTTTGGTGTAAACCCCTTGTATGAATTCCAGCACAGTTCTGACCGTGCTACTATCATCAAGGCATTCAATACAGTTAAGGCTACCTATAATATTTGGGATAACTTGAACTTGAGTGAAAAGATTTCTTACGACTACATGACCAATACCAACGACGTATTGTGGGATAGATATTCTAACAATGGTGGTCCTGGTGGTGTTATGCAGCGTATCATTAACAGAAATGAACAGCTGAACACTCAGACTCAGTTGACTTACAACAAGGCTTTCGGTGAACACAACATTGATGCTTTGCTTGGCTTTGAAACAGAAGATAACAAATATGCATACAACTACCTTTCAGGACAGGATTATCCGGGTGATTTGTATGAATTCACTAATGCTGGTTCTACTTCAGCAGATAGTAACATTCAGTCTTATCGTCTGACTTCTTTCCTGGGTCGTGTGAACTATGATTTCGGAGGTAAGTATTATCTGAGCGCAAGCTATCGTACAGATGGTAGCTCTCGTCTGGCTAGAGACAATCGTTGGGGTAGCTTCTGGTCTGTATCTGGTGCATGGAGATTTACTCATGAAAACTTCATGGAATCAACCAAAGAAGTTCTGACTGACGGTAAACTGCGTTTGTCTTATGGTGTGAACGGTACTCAGCCTTCTGTATACTATGGTTATATGAACCTGTACAAATACGGACAGAAGTATAACGGTATTTCAGGTATGGGTATTATCGGTATTGCTAATCCTGATCTGAAATGGGAAAAGAACAAGACCTTCAACGTCGGATTGGACTTGACTTTCCTGAACCGTTTCGCTTTGACATTCGATTACTATCAGCGCAAGACCAGCGACTTGATCTACGACCTTCCGGTTTCTCAGGTAGGTGGTTACTATGATTCAAGCTATGGTTACTATATGCCGGTGAACGTAGGTGCTTTGAAGAACAGTGGTGTGGAAGTAACTATCCAGACTACAAACTTCCAGACTGATGATTTCTCATGGACTACTTCTTTGAACATCGGTCATAACACCAACGAACTGGTTACTTTGAACGGTGAACAGAATGAAATCGTTTCCGGACCGCTGATCCACCGTATCGGTGAAGCTTACTATTCTTACTACCTGTATGAATACGCAGGTGTAGATCCGCAGACTGGTAAGGAATTGTTCTACAAGAACGACGGTACTGCTGATGCACGTCAGACTACAACCAATGTTTCTGAAGCTAACAAGACAATCGTAGGTAAACACGATGCGAAGGTGGAAGGTGGTTTGACCAACAACCTGAAATGGAAATGGTTCGATCTGGGCTTCACTTTCACTTATTCTCTGGGTGGAGATGCATTTGACTATGCTACATGGCAGCACAGCGATGGTGGTACTTACCTGTATAATGGTGCTGTTCCTGCTTACTACACACTGGAAGATATGTGGACAGGCCCGGGCGATACTTCAGCTAAATTGCCTGCATTCCAGTATGGTAACAATTCTCAGTCCATGTCTTCACGTTGGTTGATGTCTACTGACTATCTGCGTTTGAAGAACCTGACCTTCGGTGTTCGTATGCCTCAAAGCTGGTCAAACAAGATTGGTATGAGCAATGCACGTATCTACTTCTCTGGTTCAAATCTGCTGACCTGGAAGTCTAAAGGACTGACCGTAGATCCGGAAATGCCGGTAAGTGGTGTATGTACATTCGAAACTCCGGCTCTGAGAACCTTTACTTTCGGTATTGAATTGACTTTTTAACGTTAAGAATTAAGACAAATGAGAATATTTAGACATATATTTACAGCTACGCTTGGTGTGGCAATGACCGCCAGCCTGTCATCTTGCGTCAATAACTGGTTGGATCAGACTCCGGCTGATGGTATCGATGCGGAAACAGCTATCCAGACAAGCTCTGACCTTGCTAATGTGAGAACAGGACTTTATGCTGCAGTAAAAGGAAACAACACTCTGGTTGATTACTATGGCCGACTGATGTTTGTATACGGAGACGTTAGAGGTGAAGATATCCAGTATGAATTCAACAGTGGTAGTGGACGTGCTCAGTTCTACTATTATATGAACTATTCTACTGCTGATGATTTCGGATCTTCTTCTTCTATCTGGCAGACTCCGTATGTAGTAATTGCACGTGCAAACCGTGTGATTGAAGCTGCAGAAAGCGGTAAACTTACAGATGCAGAGGAGGCACAGGCTGAAATTGCACAGTACACTGCTGAAGCAAAAGTACTTCGTGCAATGGCTTTGTTCGATCTGACTCGTGTTTACGGTAAACCGTATACAATGGATCAGGGAGCATCATTGGGTGTGCCCATCGTTACTTCTCCTATTGAAGCCAGCGAAAAACCGGCTCGTAATACTGTTGCTGAATGTTATGCAGCGATTGAAAAAGACCTGAATGAAGCTATTTCTTCTGGCGCTCTGATGACTCAGAACGATGAAGACAGCAAAGGTTATATCAACGTTTGGGCTGCAAAGGCTTTGCAGGTACGTGTATATATGACCAAGGGCGACTGGAACAATGCTCTGGCTGTTGCTGAAGACATCATCAACAATGCTCCTTATTCTTTGTGGAGCACTTCCGAATATGCAAGTGCATGGTCTGAAGGCAGTGCTTCTCACGCTAAGGAAATCCTGTTCGAACTGGTGATCGATGATACAACAGACTGGACAGACCGTGAAGGTATCGCTTATCTGTACTCAGATGTAGCAGGTGTCGGATATGGTGATGTTGTTGTTACAAAGGCATTCTCTGATATGCTGACTTCTGATCCTCAGGATGTAAGAAACAACATCCTTCTTGAACCGCTGGATCCTGAATCAGTATATACCGGAAACAAAGTATATATCAACAAGATGCCGACTGTTGCTGGAGATCCTCGTTATGCTGATGTTCCGGTATTGCGTCTGTCTGAAGTTTATCTGTCAGCTGCTGAAGCTGCATTCCAGGCAGGTGACCTTAACAAGGCTGCCAGCTTGCTGAATGACATTATCAGCAACCGTACAACAGATGCTTCCAAGCAGGTAACTGCTGCCAACGTTACACTGGATCGTATCTATACAGAACGCCGTAAGGAACTCGTTGGTGAAGGACAGCGTTACTTCGATGCAATGAGACGTGGTGAAACTATTGTTCGTTACACTTCAGATGCAGACAAGGGATGGCACGATGTATTGACAGAAGAAGCCAAGAGCTTCGACCGCAACTCGAAGAAGGCTCTTCCGTTGATCCCTGCATCAGAAATGAATGCAAACCCGAACATGGTTCAGAACCCTGCTTATTAATAGACATTGAAACAGAAAAGGCAGAAGGTTTTTCCTTTTGCCTCTGAATAAAGAAACCCGGTCATTGAATAACAATGACCGGGCTTTTTTTGTCTCTGGTCTCCGGTACTTTTTTTGATGAAGATGGGGTGGTGTCCTTTCAGTCATCCTCCTTTCTCCCTTTGTTCTTGCCTGTTTCCCGGAAGGATTCCAATATTTTCTCAGCATGAAACTTGAGTTTCACCAGCACAAAACAAAAGTTTCACCTAGAGAAACAAAAAGTTCCACTAGGTGGAACACACAGAATCGGGCAGACGATTCCGGAAGATTGTCCGCCCGATGCATTCAGATTGTCCGTCCGATGTCATCAGATCCTTTGCATAATGCTGTCGGATTCCCCGTTCGGCTCCGGTGAATGTCCCTTTCGCTTTGCCGTTTTTCTATAATCTTTCCGAAGATGATTTCAATGGAAAATTTTCCGTATATTTGCGATGTTTAGAAATAGAAGCTTATCGAATGAAAGAATTTGTTATATCAGAAGCACAGACCGAGAAGGCTGTATTGGTGGGACTGGTTACTCAGACCCAGAATGAACGTAAGACCAATGAATACCTGGATGAACTGGCGTTTCTTGCTGAAACGGCAGGAGCTGAGGTGGTGAAGCGTTTCACGCAGAAGCTGGATACTCCTAATTCTGTGACTTACGTGGGTAAAGGAAAACTGCAGGAAATCAGAGAATATCTCCAGCAGCAGGCTGAGGAAGAAGAGAATGAAATCGGTATGGTCATTTTCGATGATGAATTGTCGGCCAAGCAGATCCGTAATATTGAAAATGAACTGAAGGTAAAGATCCTAGACCGTACGTCGCTGATTCTGGACATCTTTGCCATGCGTGCGCAGACTGCCAATGCCAAGACACAGGTGGAACTGGCGCAATATAAGTACATGCTTCCCCGCTTGCAGCGCTTGTGGACTCACCTGGAACGTCAGGGAGGTGGTTCTGGTGCCGGCGGTGGAAAAGGTTCGGTGGGTCTGCGTGGTCCGGGTGAAACCCAGCTGGAAATGGACCGCCGTATCATCCTGAACCGTATGGCTTTGCTGAAACAGCGTCTGGCTGATATCGATACCCAGAAGTCTACGCAGCGTAAGAACCGCGGACGTATGATCCGTGTTGCTTTGGTCGGTTATACCAACGTCGGAAAGTCTACGCTGATGAATCTGATGGCCAAGAGTGATGTTTTTGCAGAAAATAAGCTGTTTGCCACTCTGGATACAACCGTACGCAAGGTGATTATTGAGAACCTGCCTTTCCTGCTGTCAGACACCGTAGGTTTTATCCGCAAACTTCCTACTGACCTGGTGGATTCGTTCAAGTCGACTTTGGATGAGGTGCGTGAGGCAGACTTGCTGGTGCATGTAGTCGATATTTCCCATCCCGACTTTGAAGAACAGATACAGGTGGTGGACAAGACGATTACGGATCTGGGAGCCGGAGGAAAACCGACCATGATCGTGTTCAACAAGATTGATGCCTATACCTATGTGGAAAAGGCAGAAGATGATCTGACTCCCAAGACCAAAGAGAATATAACACTGGAAGAACTGATGAAGACATGGATGGCCAAGATGAATGATAACTGCATCTTCATCTCAGCCCGGAATCGGACAAATATCGAAGAATTGCGTGATCTTCTGTATAAGAAGGTACGCGAACTGCATGTGCAGAAATATCCCTACAACGATTTCCTTTATCAGAACTACGAAGAAGAATGACGGAATGACGCTGAACTAATTGGAAGGACTATGAAACGTTTATGGATGATTTGCATGGCTTGTCTGCTGTGTCTCTCCTTGCAGGCTGAAATCAGCCACAAGCGAGTAGTGGAATGTCCGGCTTTTGTGACGGCTAACACCTCGGAAATCGAAATCCGGAAGATCACTCTGACGGATGAACAGACTCAGGTGGATGCAGTGTTTTATGGGCAGCCGGGAACTCCTGCCGTGCTTTCGTCGAAGACTTATTTGCAGACCGCCCAGTATCGTTTCCCCTTGCGTGAAGCAGACAAGGTATCTATTGACGGCCTGACTGAACCGGAGGTTATCCCCGAATCGGGCCGTCTGGAGGTCATACTTTCGTTTGCTCCCGTACCGTCGGGAATCCATGAAGTTGATTTCGTGGAAATGGAGTCGGGCTGGAATATCTGGGGTATTCAGCTCACTGAGACTGATCCGTATGTATACGTACCCACTTTCCTGGAGGAAGAAGAACCTGTTGAGGAACAGCTGCCCGATCCGCAACTGAAGATGGGGCCTGTGAAACTCAATGGCTATGTGCTGGGATATGATACACGCATGCTGATGAACATGAGTCTGAACTATAATGACAGCCTGTTTCCGGAAGACTGGCAACTTCCGGTGAAAGTGCGTCAGGACGGGTCTTTTCATGTGGAACTTGATCTGGTGAAAGCCTGTAAGGCACGGCTGAAAGTGAATCAGGCAGAACTTCCCCTGTTCTTGCTTCCGGGCGAGGAACTGACCGTTTATATCCATCTTCCGGCACTGAGTATGTCGGCATCCCGCCTGCAACATCGTCGTATCGGTAAAGAACCGGTGGCATGGTTTGATGGCCTCGGGGAATCGGTTGACGGACAGATGGCCGCTATGCTGGGCCGGCACGGGCATCACAAGACCGGGGGAGCATGGGAGGAATATGTCCGGAGCTGGGAACAATGTCTGGCTTCAGAAGCAGTGAAAGCCGATGTGCAGACCATTCAGCCGATGTGCGGACGGATACAACAGCGTCTTCCTCTGGAAGCTGGTGACCGGAAAGTACTGGCTTCTCTCCGTACGGCTCCGCTCAGAGAGTATCTTCAGACTAAGGAAAATATACTCCGTACAGAACTGTCACGGGCAGAATCGGTGAAGGAAGCTGTGGTGGCCGTACTTGATACAACCGTCACAGGGGCCGATATTCTTCCCCGCATCATTGCGCCTCATAAGGGAAGAGCTTTGCTGATAGACTTCTGGGCAACGTGGTGTGGCCCCTGTAAGCGAAGCATGGTGGCCATGCGTCCGCTGAAAGAACGGCTGGCATCCAAAGATATTGTATTCATTTATCTGACAGGACCTTCTTCGCCGATGGCTAACTGGAAACAGGATCTGGAAAAGATGAACGGTGTGCATTACCGTCTCTCGGAAGCGCAGTGGAAATATCTGTGTCAGTCATACGGCATTACAGGTATTCCGGGCTATCTCATTATCAGTCACGACGGCAAGCTTCAGGGACGTTATGTCGGCTTCCCCGGAGTGGATGTACTTGAGAAAGATCTGCTTCGTGCTTCGGATGAATGACCGTGAAACTTTTCACGTTGATTAAGGAAAAAATTCGATAATACTTTGTACCTTTGTCTGCATAATAACTAACAATTAATTTAAAATAATATGGCAACACCCGAATTCAAGTATCAGCCGATGTTTGAACATGGCAAGGATACAACTGAATACTATTTGCTTACAAAAGATTATGTATCGGTAAGCGAGTTTGAAGGAAAACCCATCCTGAAAATCGAAAAAGAAGGTTTGACTGCGATGGCTAATGCGGCTTTCCGCGATGTTTCTTTCATGTTGCGCCGTTCTCACAACGAACAGGTTGCTAAGATCCTGAGCGATCCGGAAGCCAGCGACAACGATAAGTATGTGGCTCTGACTTTCCTGCGCAATGCGGAAGTGGCTGCTAAAGGCGTTCTTCCTTTCTGTCAGGATACCGGTACTGCGATCATTCACGGTGAAAAAGGCCAGCAGGTGTGGACCGGTTACTGCGATGAAGAAGCGTTGTCACTGGGCGTTTACAAGACTTACACCGAAGAAAACTTGCGTTACTCTCAGAACGCTCCGCTGACCATGTATGAAGAGGTCAACACTCGTTGTAACCTTCCTGCACAGATCGATATCGAAGCAACTCAGGGTATGGAATATGAATTCCTTTGCGTAACAAAGGGTGGTGGTTCTGCCAACAAGACATATCTGTATCAGGAAACCAAAGCAATCCTGAATCCGGCTACACTGGTTCCGTTCCTGGTAGAAAAGATGAAGACGCTGGGTACTGCAGCTTGTCCTCCTTATCATATCGCTTTCGTAATCGGCGGTACTTCAGCTGAGAAGAACCTGCTGACCGTGAAACTGGCTTCTACCCGTTTCTATGACAATCTGCCGACTACCGGTAATGAATACGGTCGTGCATTCCGCGATGTAGAGTTGGAAAAACAGGTCCTTGAAGAAGCTCACCGTATCGGTCTGGGTGCACAGTTCGGTGGTAAATATTATGCTCACGATGTACGCATCATCCGTTTGCCTCGTCACGGTGCTTCTTGTCCGGTAGGTCTGGGCGTTTCCTGCTCTGCTGACCGTAACATCCGCTGTAAGATCAATAAAGACGGTATCTGGATTGAAAAGCTGGACTCAAATCCGGGCGAACTGATTCCGGAAGAACTCCGTCAGGCTGGTGAAGGCAATGCAGTGAAGATTGACCTGAACCGTCCGATGCCGGAAATTCTGGCTGAACTGGATAAATATCCGGTAGCAACCCGTTTGTCTCTGAACGGTACTATTATCGTAGGCCGTGACATTGCACACGCCAAACTGAAAGAACGTCTGGATCGTGGTGAAGATCTGCCTCAGTATATCAAGGATCATCCGATTTATTACGCTGGTCCTGCCAAGACTCCGCAGGGAATGGCTTGCGGTTCTATGGGTCCGACTACTGCCGGACGTATGGACCCGTACGTTGATCTGTTCCAGAGCCACGGAGGAAGTATGATCATGTTGGCGAAGGGTAACCGCAGCCAGGCTGTAACTGATGCTTGTAAGAAGCATGGAGGTTTCTACCTGGGTTCTATCGGTGGTCCGGCTGCTATCTTGGCACAGAACAACATCAAGAGCATTGAATGTGTTGAATATCCGGAACTGGGTATGGAAGCTATCTGGAAGATCGAAGTGGAAGACTTCCCGGCATTCATCCTGGTAGACAACAAGGGTAATGATTTCTTCAAGCAGATCAAACCCCGTTGCACTGGAAACTGCAAGTAAATCCTTTTGTCTGAAGTTGCGTCAGGGCAGCTTCAGACGGATACATAAAAAGAGAAGCGCCTATCTTGAAGCAATGAAAGATAGGCGCTTTTATTGTAGTTGTCTTTGTCTAAGTTTTCCATTGAGAGGCCGTTGAAACAAGATAAGTTCTATATGATGTAAGCCGACAGGAAGTTATCAGAAAAAATACATTATTATAAAGGGACTTTTTGTCGCGGTTTGTTGATGATTTTATTATTGGGTGTTTTTGCTTATTCCGGATTTTATTTATGCATTGTCTTTTATTTTTGGCGGTATTATTGGTGCTAATATTGTGTGAGAACTTATGCAATTATATAAACTTAAGAGGGTGCATCACGTATGTGAACTACACCCTCTTAAGTTTATAAACAGATTTCTGCCCGGAATGTAGAGGCTGGAAGTTCGTTCCGGTTGATTAGATTGGCCCGGGTGAATGGCTGCCAGCCATAGCGGATGAAGCGAGGTTCTTTGACTTGTTTGGCATAAAGGATAATTTGATTTCCTTGAATAACGGCTGTTGCAGGATAGTATAACCCCTCTGTTTCAGCTATTTCAAATCCAACTAGCTTTTCCCCATCAGAGGATTGTAATCCTTCTCCATAGTTAAATTCTATAATCACTTGATCCTTTTGGGTGTGGGCTCTTTTGAATAGTGGGCCGGAGGGAATCAGATTAAGATATCCGTATTCCTGATTCAAAGCCCATCGTGCCAGTCTTTCTCCAACCGGACGTTTGTCACGTGGATGTACATCCAGTGAGTCACCTTTGTCTGATGAAACAACCATCCCCGTATGGGGAATCTGTAGCATCAGTTGTCTTTGACTGTCCCGAAACCAGGGCCAGGATGGTCGGTTGAGACTTGACAACTGAACAAAATAGAAGGGAAGTTCTGGTGATTGCCAGTTCCTGCGCCAGCTTTCCACCAAAAGTCTGAATAGCTTTTTGTGTGCATCCATATTATGGGCATTCGATTCGCCTTGATACCAGATGACTCCTTTGATGGGATATTGTTCTAAAGTTCTGATACCAGCTTCGTACAAATAGCAGGGTTCATAGGGATGCCGCTGTAGGTTGTCTGTCCGTTTTTGCATGTTAGTCAGTGCTCTTCCACGTACCCATTCCTGAATGAAATCATTCTGGGTCCAATTTTTCAGGATAGAAGGAAACTGATATTCCAGTGTGTTCCGGTCTATCCAGGCTTCCGTGGGAGATCCTCCTACAGCATTGCAAATCAGTCCGACCGGTACGTTCAGGCTATCTTGAAGCATTTTTCCGAAGTAATAAGCAATTGCGGAAAAATTGGCAGCTTGTTGTGGGGTACAGGGTTTCCATTGAGCTGTGCGATAATATAGTAGATGATTTACGGAATCGAGAGCACTTTCCTGCCATGCCTGGTTGTCAGTAGCCCAGTTGCCCTTCATATTGTACAGGCGCAAGTCTGGATGGTTAGCTTGAGGAATGTCTTCTTTTCCAGTGGTGGCTTGTGAAAGTAAAAATTCCATGTTTGATTGTCCGGAGCATAGCCAGACTTCACCGGCAACCACATGACGGAAGGTTCGTTTTTCTTTGCCGGCAGAAATATTCAGTTCGTAGTCGTTTCCTGTTTGAAGCGGATTGAGTGTTACTTCCCATTTACCGTCATTTCCGGTGATAGTTGTCTGTTTCTGGTGGCCGATGCAGACGCTTATTGGAGTTCCGGCATTGGCTGTTCCCCGAATAGGTAGTGGACAGTCACGTTGCAGTACCATGTAGTCTGTGAAAGTAGGAGGAAGTTTTAGCCCGCCAAAATCGCCTGTAATGGCTGAATAAATCGTTTGTGCCAGTAGCTTTGCTCCTTCCGGATTGGGATGAAGTCCGTCTGGAAACATGTTGGGATAGGCATACAGGGCTTGATGAAGATTAATGAGCTGAACCCCAGCTACACGGGAAACTGTTTCGATGGCCAGTTGAATTTCTCCATGCCAGTCACGTGTACCTGATTCAAATCGGAAATGCCGGTTTGAAATCGGAGTAAGCCGGCAGATCATAATACGGCTTTTGGGATTCGCTTTCCGGCAGGAATCAATCAGACTCAGGTAATCTCTGACAAAATCGTCCCGGTAATTGGGCCAGTCTCTTGGATCTGTATCATTGATACCCAGATGAATGACTGCTATGTCACTGGCAAAGTTCATGGCTTTCTGATATTCCGGCTGTAGTGTGTAGGGGCGGTGTCCCCGTTTGAGGAGGGTAGCCCCCGGCTTTCCAAAGTTCCCAACTATATAATTGTGGCCTAGTAATTGCTGTAATTGTGCGGGATAGGATTCAGTTTGCGGATTTTCGGTACCTGTCCCGAATGTAATGCTGTTCCCGATGCATGCTACTTTTATGGGGGATTTGGCGTATAAAGGTGTTGATAGTATTATCAGAAGAACAAGATATACTTCAAAGAGTTTTTTATTCATAAGTCAACAGTTTGAGAATGAGGGTTATTAGATGAGTAAATTAAATTATCTAGAGCTTCGGATCCATCTGGTGTGACAAAAACAGCTGTGAACATCCATTTGACCAGTCTGACCTGAGGTGTCTGGAACTTTCCGACAGGCAGTTTAAGCATAAGTTTATTCCATCCTTTATGAAGAGATACCTGTAAAGGTGGGCGTGATACACAATTTTCGTTCGCTAATGAAATTTCATTTGAACGTTCTTTGTGAGTATTCTTCCATACCGGAGGTAATAGTTCCGATCCGTTTAGCCAGGCACGACTTTCCTTATAGTCCCATTTCCCTTGTTGGGGTGGAAGGTCACTTTCCGATCGGCTATAGTTTTGGAATTCTAGTATAAGTCCGGCTGTCTGTTCTTTTGGAGAATATACCCAGGTTGTTGCATAAGCTGTATGATTTTCTTGTGGGTTTTTATAAAAACCGGGTACAAGGGATCCCCATACATGTCTTAAGTAGATTCCAGCTCCATTGACTGTATAACTTTGATACGTTTTTCCTTCATATTTATAGTACTCGGCCTCTGATTGTTCAGGTGGAAAGGATTTTGTCAGATCGCCTTGATTGGGAAAAGCATCAGTAATTCTCCATTTAATGTTGCTTTGCCGGACATAGGGAAAAGGCTCTTTCTGAAATGTATGATGTTTATGCCATAGCATTCGTCGTTCGAAATCGGCAAAATCCTGATTGCTATCAGGGGTCTCAGTTCGGAGTAATGTTTGCGGACCATCAAAGTAACAGGATCCTCCTCCGAGCCATGCACGTTCAGCTAATGCCAGCATATTAGCATAGAAATTGTTTTCTGCTATGATTTGTTTTTCATCGGAGATGTAGCGATCGTTCCATATTGCCAGAATGCTTCCTGCAATATCTTTGCTTCCTTGGTCGCAGTTGTAAATTCGGCTATTATAAAGAGCTACCAGATCTGCATATGTGTCAAAATGGTTCAAGTAGTGAAAACGGCAGTCAATGGCGGGAATTCCCTGTTGAGCTTTTCCCCGGTAACTCCATAATTGAGTCATATCGATTTCTCCCGGCTGATAATTCCATCCTGGATTCCAGGAAATGACTTTTTTCCCTTTGTCCCGGATGTATTTGACCATTTCCGGAACAAATTCAGGATTGGTAAATTTTACTTCGTCAGTTCCTATATGTATATAAGGAACATCGAAGGTAGCACAAACTTCATCTATTAGCTTCTTTAGAATTGTCATTCCTTCTTCACTTTGCATATCTGTCTGAAATGTCCGGTTGAAGGCTTCACTATGTCCCGGCATATCTATCTCGGGTATTAGCATTACGTGGCGTTTTTTACAGAAATCAACCAATTCTTTAGCCTCTTGGAGTGTGTAGAATTTTCCTGGCATTCGGGTCATGTTTTCTGGAGCATTTAATTCTGGATATATTTTACTCTCTAATCTCCATGCTTGATTTTCTGTTAAATGCCAATGAAATACATTGATCTTGAATTGACTTAGTAAATCGATTTCTTTTTTGAGTTCTTCCAATGTTATATAGGTACGTCCGACATCTTGCATGAATCCTCTAATCCGGAATGCTGGCCAGTCAGTAATGGTACAGCAGGGAATGGAGGTCGTTTTTTGTTGGTGCATCATTAGTTGTCTTAATGTTTGCATAGCTCGGTAAATTCCGGTTGGAGTAACAGCCTTGATATAAATATGTTCTGGAGTTACTTCTAATTTATATGCCTCATGTTGGTTGAGAGGGACTTCGGATAAGGTATCTGTTAGCTGCGTTGATAATTTGTCAGAAGGAATTTTGCCAGAATCTTTAAGGTGAAAGAAATATTTTCCTTTGTGATATTCTATTTTTTGTGGCCGGGGTAATAATGGGACACTGGTGTGTGTGTTTCCATGTATTGGAAAACTGATGCAAAAAATGAGGTAAAGTAAAAAAATAACTTTCATCATAGCTTTTGATATTAAATAAGGTGAAACGTGAATAATCGTATAGAAAAGTTTAATGAATAATGCGAATCAGCAGTTGAAAACATCTTCTGATTCTTGATTTAAAAGTTTGT